>Ga0222628_1000634_pt1 | contig 13627 bp, 20 predicted proteins | sample AntAcemetageno95_FD_179860 | JGI IMG/M metagenome (GOLD analysis project Ga0222628, IMG submission 179860) | Saline water microbial communities from Ace Lake, Antarctica - #95 | ecosystem: Environmental > Aquatic > Non-marine Saline and Alkaline > Saline | place: Antarctica: Ace Lake | collected...
TGATATTACTATTCTTCTCCATAATGCTGTCCCGGCTGTTGGTCTTGCTATCTCAGCATTATTTACATCTGTCCAATTTGAACCACCATCTGCAGATATACTTATTTGTTCAGAACTAGTTGCATCTATAGTTGAATTGATTACTGGGATTGCGTTTGAAGTAGATGCCACAGTGTCTTTAAATATTAACGTTCCAGTTGTTGCTCCATCTCCATATTCGAGTTCATAAACACAAAGACTAAGGTTAGAATTACCATCTCCAGAATTAACAACGACAACAACCTTTAATCCCTCTATTGCTGTTTCATTAATTTCAAAATACCCTTCATCTGCGACTCCATTTTCTAATGAGATTGTGGCTCCAGGTACATCTGCCCAAGCAGCACCATTATATGACTGAAGTTTTGCAGTTGCAGCAATAAAAACTGAAGATGCGTAACCATAGGCTTTGAAATAAACACAATCTACGTCTTTTGATGCAAATGTTTTACCTAAAGAGACAGTTCTACTTGCTGTACTTGTAAAGTCCTTACACGCATAAGTATCTAAATCTCCATCAAAAGCATAAGTTGGATTTCTAAAGCTATCTGGGTCATAAGTTGAATCCCCACTTGATTCATCTGTTAAATTAAGAACATAAGCATCTATTGTAGACCAATAATTAAAACCAGTACTAACATCTGCATCATCACTTTGAAAAGTTGAATAAAAAACATTCTTTAATTGAGGAACTCCGGTATTAGAAAGTTTGCTATCAAATCCAATATAATCTGCATTAAAAATATTCTGAGCTGTATCATTAAATAAACTACCTAAAGCATTCATTACTTCGTCTGCATCAGCTAATTCACCATTCTTAATTGTCATAAGTTATCTCCGCCTTTTTAGTTTCCTTGTCTAAATTAAGTTTAGCCTCGAACCCAATTAAATTACATAACTCTGTAATTCTAGCCAGACATTCCAAGGAGTCCTCAATATTTAACTTACCAAACCCAAATACATCTTGATGTATAGGGAATTTATTATTATTAAATAATGTAATTAAAGTTTTGGCCCTAGTTTCTAAAGCCTCGACGCCTTTCTCTGTATAGAACTTCTTGTTCCTATTAATTATATCTATTCCTTTCGTTCCTTCCATATTATAATATCCTAAATTTAATATATAAACTTTTATATACTAAATTACTTGTAAAATAGTACTGAACTGTAGTTCGTTTGCTGCATTCTTTGTTAAATCAGTATATATTACTCTATTAATCAATTCTCCACCAGTTAAAAAATTCCCATACTCTGCATATGTAGAACCGTTACCCGTTATAGAATTAAGATTATATGTAATAGTAATTTGTTTCCCAGATTGAATACTTGTTACAGATGTATTTGTTGATTGATTACCAGCTATTAAATCTGTATCATCTATTGTTGGTACTGTATCATCTGTTCCTACTTCACCTACAGATACATCATCATCTATCATAACTGCTACAGCTTCTTTAAAATCGTTTACTATCATTTTTTAGTCTCCATTAATTTATTTGTGTTTGAATTTTACTTATTATGTTACCAGACGAAGCTCTGATTTTATATTTTACTTGTGTACCTGTAGATGAAAATACGTTAGCTACTCCACTAGTAACAGTCTCCCAAGTTACACCATTATCGTTAGACAACATTAATTTTGGCGTCCCTACCTTTGTGGTATATGTTACAGTCAATGTAGCACTGTTAACATTAACATTATTATTATAAACACATTTAGAAGAAACTATCCCTGGCAATGTAACATCGTCGTCCAAACTAACTGATTCAGTAAGTTCTTTATATATAGTTTTAGTAATAGTTTCCGACATTTCTATACTTTCGGTTTCGAGAGTACCGTATTCTTCATCTCCTACTGTGAAAAAGGTTGTTGTATCATTTTGGTTATTATATATAGTATTGACTTCATCTGCCGTTAATGCATCATCAGTAACAACTATTTCGTCATTTTCACCAAGATAGTAAGTTACATTATAATATCTCCCAATATTAAAATTAGTACCAATAGTGGCTACTCTATTAGCCTGATTAACTACTTTTACACCATCAAAATATATATCAAATTTATAAGCGGCAGTTTTTACAATAGCGGCATGATGCCATCCGACAGATACAGCCATAACAGTTGTATCTGGCCCATCACTACCAGCTCCGCCATAATAACTCTCAGAAAATACCACCTTAGTATTATCACCCCAAACACCTAAATGAAATTTACCATTAGAAGATGCATCACTACCAAATATCCTCCAATTATTTGACCCATCATTATAAACCCATCCATAATAACTTGCCAATGTACCACTTGTTGCAGCTGGTATGGCTATAGGGGTTGATATATAATCGTTTGTTCCATCAAAGCTATAATCACTATAAATTTTTCCACTAGTAACATTCGTTGCACCGCTAACTGTACCATCACTAGAATTACCAGAACTATCACTAGCATCAGACTGTAAATGATATACTCCATCTGTATTAGCACCCCATGTTCCAGATAAATCATTTGTCTCGCTGGCACTAGAATAACCATAATATATATAAAAATCTGTATCAGTAGAACCACTTACACTTGGGGCATTAAAATGTATTTCACCAGTCTCTGCACCGTCATCATAAGACACAAGGTCTCTGCTTAATTTTGTTTCCCCATCGTCACTAGTAATAACTATATCTGAACCATCTGACTTTGCATTAGTAAAAAAATCTGAACCCAAGTCTGCTAAATCTATATATATAGGAATGCTAGAAACATTCCCAGAAACCTTACTACTATCTATGGTTAGTTTCTTTCTATAATCCCAATTATTGTTGTACCATGCCATTTTAATAATGTTGTTTATGCGTTAGCAAATGTTATGTCCCATTGTATCTCTAGTGTATCACCAGAGTTGACATTAACAGCTGAAAAAACAGTTCTATTTAATAATGTTCCAGTGCTTGCAGCATTTAATATTCCTGCCTCTGTAATAGCATGAGTACCTGTAATAGAAAAACTTCCAGTTAATCTAGCAGTATCATTTGCCACAGAGCTTGTCTGTTGCGTTCCTGTACCAGCAACTCTATATGACTCTGTACCCAATGTAGTATCTGCTGCAGTGACAGCACTTGAGCCTGTTCCTATTGCTAAGTAATCAAAAGCAGTTCCGCCAATATCTAACAATAATAATCCAGATAATGCAGCAAGTCCAGCGTTAACTATAGTATTAGTAACGTTTTTAACTATCTCACCATTCTTAATGATTTTAACATTTGTTGTAAATTTTATTTTATCCATCTTTAACCTCCTGTAATTTAATTCTAAAAGTATATTTAAAGTTCTATATACTAACTAAAAACTAATTCCTCCCCTGTGACAGCACAGTCTTCTAATAATGCAATAAAAGTCTCGTCTAAGAAATTCTCATTGAATATATTATTTGGGGGTATTACTCTAACTGTCGCCAAGGCTGGTAATGTACCACCCCATAAACTCGTTCCCCATGTTGCAAACGATGAGTTTCCCCATATCATAATGGCACCTGTTAAATTTCTTTCCTGTATTACTGTAGCAATCTCTACTGGTTGGATTTCTTCAATGAACTGTTTAAATACTAAGAAGGACTGTCCGCCCAAATCAACTTGTGATTTAATCTCAACCTTATCATTAGTACCCTGAACTAGTGAATCAATAAATCCCGCCATTAAGATACCTCTGGGTCTGTCTCCAACCCTAACTGTGTAAACCATCCACTAGAATCTATTGTGTGCCTTACATCTTTAATTCGTAATCTTTTAGTTATATTCTGTTCTGACTGATATAATGTAACAATAGAGTCAACATCGTAATTTGTATTACCTTTCATGTTAACACTGCCGGTCCACTTAGAACGTCCTGTTGCAAAGAAACCATTAGCTTTAATTATTCCTTCTGCCTTTAATTTAGCTATCCATGCTTCGTCAAATGCCGAATTAGAGGCAACTGTTACACCCCATGAGGTTGTATATGTATTACCACCACTTAATGCACTACCACCAGGTGTTGGATAACTTCCAGTAGTGACTCCCCAATTAGAATTAGTTTTTTCAACATTATATAATGCCTGACTAATACTTTTCCAATCTCTAAATTTCTGTTTAATTTGTTTTCCTGTATCCGCTGGGTCTAATACATACCATAGATATTCATATCCAGCGGGAACTTTACCTGCGTTAAATATTACCATATTATAATCACCCTCACCATTAGTGCTAGTTTTTATATTATAAGCACCATCTTTTCCAACCTGTATTCTTTGTCCCTCAACTGTCGCACCATTAGCATGTAATATAGCTAGTGTAGAATTATAACCACGACTACAACCAGTAAAAGTAGTTGATGTTTTAGCAGTATATGATATCTGCTCATCATCAATTAATATAACGCCACTATCTGGATAAGAAGATGTGCTAATAATGTTTATAGTAGTAGCAATATCTGTCAATGCGGATGTTAAAATTGTTTGTTGTTTTTGATATGGATAATTCCAATGCAAGTCATTATCTGAATCTAAATAATATACATAACTTCTATCGTCGCCAGTATTATCTGTTGTACTTAATTCATTTAACCATTCGTATAATGGTTTCCATACCTTGGCCATAGCAATTCCGGTCTTAAAGGCACCTCCATTAGCCCTAGTAGTAGCAACATTTACAAATGTCATTCTTTTATCTACTGGTAAGTCGTCTTGGCAATTATTAACAGCATTAATTAATATATCTTTAGCAGTAAATCCTGAGCTTTCCTGATAAGAAAATGACCAAAGTTTGCTTAAAAATATTCCTGTCTTATCTAATGCCTTAATTTTTACAGTTTCCTTACCATTATTAGTTGTTACATAATCTATTGCATCAACTGTTGCTGTCATTACTGGATTTTGTGTTGTAATTGGTTCCCAATCTAAATAAAACTCTATTGTAGATTCATCTCGCTCAAAATTCTGAGAGCTTAATTTGTCATTAGGATTAAATAAATCTAATGATAATGAATTTTTCTTTGCCTCAGTTACTTTCGCTATATTTGCACTAAGAAAATATTTAGTAATATCTAAGTCAGATGTGCCTTTAATATGCTTAATTTTTATGAAAGGTATCATTTTGTTTCAACCAAATTCATAATACACTTGAGTCCCTTTTTGTCAGCTGACTGTGTAATTTGAATGTTTTTAATTCTAACATTAACATAAGTAGTTGTCTTTGTAGATTCACCTGCTGCTTCCTTTTCTCCATACTTAGAATATGCTATCAAATCATAAAATGAGTTCCCAGTAGACGAATGTAATCTTTTATAACCCTTTGTTTGTGCCATATAAATCAATCTACCAAATGTTATCATATCTGCCTCTATTGTTCTATTTATATAAATGGTCAAACTCCATTTAGGTTGGTCCACGCCAGTTGTTGTTGCCTCACCAAATGTAAAAGCCTCTGTATCAGTTTCATCAGTCTTTTTGTATGGTTGTTTTTCATCATTAGTAAAAACTCCCAAGTTATAAGTTAATGTAGCATTTTTTACTGTTAATCCATTTCCTTGTAAACCATTGTCTCCAAATGCTATCTTCTCTCCAGGTACGACTGACGCACCTACATAATATGCTCCTGTATCTGATATTTCTATTTCTGCCATTATTTTACCTCCTTATATGTTACTAGGACCAGTTGATTGACCGTATTGAGCATCCAACATATCAACTACTATCCTCCCTATCTCTTCCGGATTATTATCTCCACCATCTATTTGAAAATAATTATTTGCTGAGTTATTATTAGTAACTACAGATTGTACACCAGTTGGTGTATTAGCTGTTCCAATACCATTACCACCAAACTTATTTGTTAAATCTACTATTCCCATCTTATCCTGTATAAACGAAGTACTACCCCCAGCTTTCTCTGCTGCTATATTTTTCTGTCTCAATTCTTCTGCCTTCTTAATGGCGGATACCTTCGCATCTAATACTTCTTTAACAGCATCTAGCTCTGCTTGTTTGTCTTTCTGTACCTGTGCTGCTTTACTTGCAACAGCCTGTGATATTTTTTCCATTCCACTCCTAATCCTTTCAGCTACTCCGTCAAAGCCCAATTTGTCTGCCAAGAAAGCAGCCTTCTCCATCATTCCAGTAAATTTATTAATAAAATATGAAACAACCTTATCAGCAATTTGAATAAAGAAATATTTAAATGCAATCCATGCAACTTTTAATCCATAAACCATATAATGAAATCCTATCTCTATCTTATCCCAATATTTAACAATCAATAATACTGCCAACGCAATTACTACAACTATTAAGGCAATTCCTGCAATCATACTGAGACCCATCATTAATGCTACACCAGCTACTACTAATCCTAATCCAATAAATATCTTAATAATTCCCTGAACTGCCAATCTTGTATCTTTTCCCCACCATTTCATAGCCTGTACAATTCCAGATATTATAAATATTATACCAGCCAGTATAAGTATTACGCCTAGAAACGCTACTCCAAATGCACCAGCTGCTGCACCACTAGAAGATTGAAATAATTGTATCTGAAATATTACCATAGCTATAGTTGCTGCTAAGAAAACAAATATTAAAGATAATCCTAATATAACCTTTGTAGATGGTTTTAACTTATTAAACCAATTAACTAGATTCACAACTACAGAAATTAAAGCCTTAAACATATCTGAATTACCAAGCGCATCTAATAAACTAATTTTAAAGAACTCCCATGCAGCACTTAGCTTATTTGTCTCTTTTGTAAAAGCTCCGCCCTCTTCGTTAGCTTTCTTGTATGAATTGACAGCCGAACGTAAAAAGGTGCCAGTAGCCCTCTTTAATGCCATCATGGCAAACATTCCAGATAGAGCAGACATATTAAATTTTGTTGTGGATTTTCTAAGTGCCTTTACATTTTTCCTACTATACTTAAATGCATCTCCTAGTTGATTTGTAAAAATACCTGCTTTATTTTGAACATAACCCATCTTAGACATACCGCCAGTTAGTTTATTTACATCTAAACCAGTTTTTTTCATAGCACCTCTAAGACCATCTTCCTTAGCAGCTAATACTGTAGATGCCTGTATAGCTTTTTTAGTAGCTTTAAAACTTTTATTTGTTACCTTTTCTCGCTCATTCATTTCCCTATTCATATCAGATACCTTCTTTTCCGAAGATTTTTGAGTAGCCCTTGATTCCTTTTTTGCATCACTTTCAGTAGTTTTACGAAGTATCTCTTGATTTTTAGTTACCTTGTTATATTCTTTTTCTAATGATTTTAAACTACCTTTTTTATCGCCCATAAGCTTTTTAACAGCTTGTCTACTTTTATTATTTAATCCTATTTCTCTCTGAGTCTTCTTTATTGCATTTTGTTGGTCATAAATCTGTTTAGAATAAGCTTTGTTTACTTTAAGTATAGCTGCTCTTTTTTCACCCATTGTACCCTTAGATGATAAAATTGCCTCTTTTTCTAAAACACCAGCACGTTTTATAGAACTAAGTTTATCTTTATCAATAGAAAGACTTTTATTTAGAACTTTACCCTTCTTTTGAATAACTTTCATTGTCTTTCCAATATTATCAAGTTCGTTTTTAAACTTACCTTTCTGCTTATTTATAATATTTAATATTATATCAAATTGCGCTTGTTGTCCTGCCATTATCTGAATTTACGGTTATTAATGTCTTTCTGTTGTTGTTTCTCACGTTCTGCTTTTTTACTCATTTCCTCTAAAAAGATTTGAAATGATGCCGCTGACATCTCTCCTATCTCTTCTGGAAGTTTGCAAAGCTCACATGATACGAAAAACACACTAGTTACCCACTTGTCTTCAATACTTTCGCCATCAGCCTCTGCAGCCATCCTAGCCTTAAATAACGCTAGTGAACGACTGCCTACTCTTTTTTTTCTGATACGTTTGATACTTCTGCGTCAAGTTTCTCTCTAGTTGTCCAGCCTAAAGCTATGATGATTTCTTGAGACAAGTCTGCATAGTTCTTTAGAACATACGCTTCTATCTCTGCTCGTGGTTCTTCTGGCATAGAGCTACAAATAATATCACTTATAACTCGAACACCGTTCACGATTTCATCCTCTTTTACTTTAGACATATCTACAAGTTTCTGAACATCATTAACTTTTATAGACAAGTCTAACTTCTCTCCATCAACTTCGATGGAAACTTTCCCTAAGAATTTAGAAAATCTACCCATATAATTACCCTCCTGTATTTTAGTTGCCGAATGTTTTAACCTTTGATTGGCTTGATTTGTCTGATTTGTCTGTTCCATCTTTAGTCTCCGCATTCATGTTGTTTAGTTTGTGTTGTAACTCATTAAATTGAGCCTGTAAAGAAATAATATCATCTTGTAGTTCTGAAACTACCTCATAATAAGTATTACGTTCTAACAAAATTCTTAAAGCTACAGAATAGTCCCATTTACCTAATCCTGTCATAGCATTTTGTTTGGCGAATCTTGTCAAATCTGCTATTACATCTAGGGGCATCATAGTGTTAAAACTACGACTTATCTCATTCCCGTTGATTATCTTTTCTTTAACCATTACTTTTCTCCATATTATTATTTGGTTCGTATCGTGAACCACTCGCCATACAACAAGGCTGTATGATGCCTAGTGAGTTAAAAACTAATTAAAGTCTGACTCTTCGTAGTAATCTTTTGCAAGACATTTCAATGTGATTGACTGCTCTGCGTGACCTTCTGCATCTAAACTAATATCTCCTAACTTAATAGAATATGCTTTGTTAAAGAATGCTACAGCGTTATTAGTACCATCATTAAAAAGAATATGTACTGCCTTTTGCGTTCTAGTACCATCTCCTTGAATTCTGTTATAATCTGTTGAACCTACTGCTGCTGCTGCTCCAGTTCCTAATTCTGCTGCGTCTTCATCTTGATAGATTAATGTTGCTGAGAATTCTCGCTGAGTCATGTTTTGTTCCTCAATCTCTGCATTTTGCTGTCCGCCAGCTGCTGCTCCGAACAAGAATACAGTTTCTGTATCTGCTTCTGCTCCTGAGATTTCAATATTCTTAATTTCCCCTGACCAGTCAACAGCACTTGTTAATTGAGATTCTAATGTAGTAGTTGCACTAACTGTTGTTACTGCGGTCGCAATCTTAATTGTTGCCTCTTTTGCTCTCCATAAAACCATTTTACTTTACCCTCCTTTTCCTAGTTGGCTTAGTTACCTTACCAAGTATCTTGATACGGTGGTTTCTTCTATCTATTTGAGATTCCTCTACGATAGCCTCTTGTCCAGGTAGGACTTTCCTCTCACCAAACCATATTGGTTTAGTACCTGTGATTGTGATTTTAACTTGATTAACTTGATTAACTTGCATTGAACACCTTCTGCATATTTTTTTCTATTAATTTTGGAATTCTTTTTACTAAACTATTATATGCATTATCTAAAAATCCCTTAGTTTTTGATGGTCGTGGTTGTACCCATCCACCATACTGTTCTATTTCTTGAAATGTTAATTCTCCTAATACATCTCTAGATTTTCTACCTGCTGTTTCTACACCAGCATTACTAGCTTCCATTAATTTCCTAGGAATTGGATGTTTCGGATAAGCACCTTTATTAACATAATTAGCAATTTTACCTATTTCCATTGTTGGATATTTTAACTGGATACTATTTTTACCTTTATTAATAACTTCTGTTTGTTTTAATCTACCTGTTGCTCTTATTCTGACACCCTTCTGCATACTCTTAGCCAATAATGTTGGCAAATCCATACCCATCTTTTCTAAATTAGTTGGAAATTTCTTGGTGAAATTAGCAAACTCTTTAACACTCATAACTCTAGTTACCATTTGTAAAATTATATTCAAAAGCCCATGTTGCACTTGCCCAATGGTCTTTGAAGCCTCCCCTTGTAAATGTATCATCATCATCATTATCTAATATTAAATCTTTTATTCCTGCCGTAGATAATTCATCTCTGTTGTCATCAACTGTTGTATTAATTGCGTCGTAGAATTTATCTGTTGCCAAAGAATTAGTACAATGTACTTCTATTTTGATTAAGCCAGACACCAATGTCTGCCTGAAAGTTAATTGTTCTTGTGGTAAAGATGGTTTATTAACTATAATAACTGGATAATTAGATTTCTTACTCAACATTACATCGTTATATCTTGATGCATACGTTTGTATTTCAATCTCTTTTGGGAAGTGAGTAATTGGGTCCTCAATGGTAATTGTTTTAATATGCCTTTTAAGTAAGTCCATAAAATTCTGCATGATAGTCTTCGCTATCTTTTCTTTCTGTATTGTTGTTAGTGCCATTATTCAGTTGAATATTTATTTAGTTCAGTCGAACTGATATAATATAATAGAAAACATATATAAACTTTTATATACTTAATGAATTAAATCCTTTAGATTCTTTAAATCCTTTTAGCCCAGACTTCATATTGCTGTTGTTCATTCTCAGCCTTATATGGTATTATCTTAATCATATTATAATTATTATCATCAAATGTTAATGTGTTCTCGTTATTAAGCTCTGTTTCAGTACTTTTAAAGAAGAATATCTTATCATCTGCCGTCCAATTACCGTCTGAATTAAATTGCTCGTTTCCACTTATATCGTTTACAATTGCCACAGTTGTAACATTACTGGAAAGATTATCATATTCATTTCCCCAGTCATCATATGTGACATCTTTCTTGACCCTTATAATGATTGTATTACCAACAGATGCTATAATCTTGTCAAGATGTTTTGGATTAAAAATTGCCATTTAAATCAAATATTTATACGTTTTAATTCTAGGTTTGTTTAAAGGTATTTTAACCTTTCTAAGTAAATCTCTATACCTGTCATTAAACTGTTTATACATTGTATTAGCAATTGGAACTGTGATAGCAATATTACCTAGCTTTGTCTGATATGGTAATCCTGAATCAACCACCAATATAGAATAACTTGAGGCAAGGTATGTTGATAATAAGTTTATTAATTTGTCAGGCGTTGTAACATCATAATAACTGTAGCTATAAGTAATATACATTCTAACAGTTGCTGTATCTGGTGCTGATGCCAATACAAATGAGCCCTCAACATCTATTGAACTAACTGTAACTTCTGTAATTTCATCGTCCTCTTCTAATTCAACCTTAATATCTGTAATAGTTACTTCACCATCATTATTATTATCTGAGAAGTAATTTACTATAGCATTCCTAGTCCAGAAAGTTTTATTGGAACCATCTAATTTATTCTGCTTAGTATTATCAATATATGTAACCTTTTCTCTAATAACTCGAACATTGATTTCGTTATTAATCTCAGCTGTTGACTGAGCAATCATCTCCGTTAATGCTGCGTCAGTAATATCCGAGACTGTGTACTGAGTCTTAGCTCTAATCTCTGCAATAGTTGTATATGCCATAATTTAAATACTAGAAATGTATATATAAACTTTTATATATTAAAAGAGCTCAGAATATGTTGAATATGAACTGTAGTGTAACTTCTACCAATACTACTAGTAGAGCAGATATAGCTATTCTGTTAGAACGTACAGAGGCTTTATTTGGTAAAAGTGAATTTTCACGTGCAGGACAAGTTTGATACCTCTCTTCTGAGAGTGCTAATGTTGTATCGTGCATATTAACCCTGCCATTGGTTTTCTTTACCTGGGCCTTAATCTCTTCTAGGGTCTCTGTGTTATACTTGACAAAGTCCTTAAACTCTTGATAAAATGCGTTAGTAATACCTGCCATAATTAAAAAATAAAAACAATTGTTTTGGTTGCTTCCCTCATAGAAACTAATCATGCGTTAAGTATATAAACTTTTACATAACACTTTAATTATTCTACGATTTCCACTGGTGATTCTTCAACTTCAACCGGCTTGATACTCTGGATTGCTTGGATTAAACCAGCAACTTCCATATAAGGACGTGTAGCCAAATAGTTCAAGATACCATTGATAACTTTTTCAGTTATAATAAATTCTTTTTCCATATTCTATATTATAGATTCGAGTATATAAACTTTTCGATAGTTCTGATAGTTCTAAACTAATGTCTACAATTATCTCCCTTTTTCATATAGTAATTTTACTTCGTCTGCACTTAATGCTCTGTTATATAGTTTAGCTCCTGATATTTCTCCATCAGGTGCATAATCATAACTATTTTTATTTCCAATTACTACATTTCCATAACCTGATAAATCTTCTGCACCTGTTATATTATCTAAAGCCCAATGACCAACTAATCCTTTTTCTAAAGAAGAAGTAGATATTTTAGGTTTATAAGAATCGTAGAGTAAAGTTATTTCGTCTTGTGATAAAGCTCTGTTATGTATATATAAATCAGCAATTTTTCCATCAATATTATTTGACAAGAAAAATCCATTCCATGTATTTGGTGATGTCATACCCCTAGATGCTAGTAATTCACTATTTTTATAAAAAGAACCAATTGTTCCATTAAATGTAAAAGTAAAATGTTGCCACACATCTAATTCTAAAGTACCTGAGGGAAGTTCAGTTGGTGTCAATCTAGTTGCTGTATTAATACCAGCATACATACTTCCAGCAGTAGATGTATGACAAACAAATTCATTCCAACCAGTAACAGTTTGTATACTATTAGCAGTAAAATTATTAGGATGTATCCACCAAGATACACTAAAATTATTAGTTACACCAAGAGATGGAAATGTTATATTATAATCAACCCCATCAAAACTATAACTTCCCTCTGCCTCCCCTTTCACACCAGTTGATAATGTAGCACCATTATTAGTCCCGTGATTCCCAAAAGGAGTAACATCTTTTGCGAGATGTTCTCCATCTAATGGTGCGTGAAATATTAAACCTTTTTGTAATGTATTTATTTTTAACATATTTTATTTAAGTTAAAGCAATAGTTCCTGTTTTTACTGTTCCATCACTGTATTTACATTTGACCGTTAATGTATCACCAGCTTCATCTAAATAGAAAGTTGTTTGATTATTATTTAATCTAGTATCACCTATAACAGCATTTTCTGTAGCTATTATCACTGCCTTGTTATCCACACCTCCACTACTATCAGCTTCTGCAGATATTTGTATTACTTGGTCTGAATTTACATTCATTGAATATCCCTCAACTGTTCCGTCTGCGGGTGTAGCACTTACAGGTAAATTTGTTAATGACACCAAACCTGAATCTTCTGTAAGACTTAGAGTTCCTATATTAAGAGTTCCACCTACATCAATTTCATTATCTTCATTAACCTTGAACATATTAACTACTCCTGTTCCTGCATAGTCTTTAGCACGAAGCCAAGCATTATTATCCATTTCAATATCACCGTGAAGTTCTGTTAATATTATTGAATCATTTCCTAAATTAACAGAATTACTTCCTAATCCCACTGCACCATATCCTATTACTATTTCATTTGTATCTCCACTAGCGTTAGCTTTAGTATCAGCACCTAAATAAACAGAAGTAGTAGAAGTTTCATTTGCAGTAGAACCATCAGCTATATATCTTCCAGCTTGATATCCATTAGCTGTGTTAAGACTTCCT
>Ga0222628_1000635_pt1 | contig 13623 bp, 20 predicted proteins | sample AntAcemetageno95_FD_179860 | JGI IMG/M metagenome (GOLD analysis project Ga0222628, IMG submission 179860) | Saline water microbial communities from Ace Lake, Antarctica - #95 | ecosystem: Environmental > Aquatic > Non-marine Saline and Alkaline > Saline | place: Antarctica: Ace Lake | collected...
ATGTAAACCAACTGGTCCGGCTCCACAAGGATTTGTAAAAACAGGATTTGCAGCTGTTGAGCTCCAACCGATTCCAATTGTACCAAGATTAAAATCATTTTTCATTAAATAACCACAACCACCAATTGATGAGAGTGATACAGCATCCCCCGCACAAATTACATTTGGGAATGCAGTTGCTTGAATTTGACATTGTGAATAAGTTTTTGTTCCATTTAAAATAATAATAGAAAACATCACTATCATTATTATTTGTAGTATATTTTTAATTTTTTTCATATATTTTTAATTTTTTATAATTTTTTTTAATAAAGTTTAATAGATATATTTTTTAATTCAAAATTTGATAAAACTGGCACATCATTATGATTTGTATATCTTTTAAATATTTGTAATTCTCTTGATTTATCTAAATCACATTCTCCATTTATATTTTCACCTGATTTTAATTTAAGTATAAAATGATTTTCTTCTTTACTATTTGAATCACAAGTCCAACATTTATCATCATACCAAAGCTCATTATCCCATTCTATTATTAAATTTTTATTAGTAGTATTGACAAATTTTAATAAAACTAATTCTTGATAAAGTCCATTTTTTTCATCATTACATTCAGCATTTTTGAAATAAATTTGTATTCCATTAAAATCCGTATAAAGATTCCAATTTGTTGTTAATTGTTTATTAATATTATTGTTGTCTTGACTATAAACATTAAGAAAAGCAAAAGATAATAATATTAATATAAATAATTGAGTAATTTTTTTAATTGTTTTTTTCATAATTAATTTAGTATTTATTTTTTTTATATACTATATATATTAATAAAAGTTTTTATAATAATTCTATTTAATATATACAATTAATATGATATATTTATATAGTTAAGCGTAAAACACACAAATCTTTAATTTTTGCCCAAATGTTTTTAATATATATTATAGTTCTTTGATGTGTGATAAAATGGTTCGGTGAAGAAAATCTTTTCACAGGTAAAATCATAAAAAGTAATTAAATATCATCTTGTATGATGTCTGCAGCATTCCCTTGAAATATAGGATGTGCAAAATGCAATTTTAACAAAAAAATTATCGGCTGGGACAGCCGATTACATACGTGGAGCTGAAATAAGACTTTCCTTGGAAAGCACAAGCATTGAAGCGTTGAAAGAGAAAGAAATTAATTTAATTTCTGGAAACACACAAATCTTTAGTTTGTGTGTAGTTCATTGGTAGATACTAATTATATTGAAAATGTATTAAAATTACCAGTTGATTAATGTTTTTCTAATGCATCATAAAAAATATCATCTAATGATGATGATCCACCTTTTATAAAAAGTTCTGCAATATCACTTCTTTGATGAGTGACATCAAGAATTTTATTTAAAACAACAATTATTTCTTCAGGAGATTCTTTATCATCTAATTCTTCCATTAAATCCAGCAAAGGATTAGTGGCATAATCTGAAAGAACTTGATGACCATTTGTAAATTGAGGGGTAATATTATTAAGATTTTTTACTTCATCTAAAAAATCATAACAATTATAAAAATCTGTTTTATCTTGATATGTTGGAGATTTTATTTTTTTTATCTTTTTTAGCCATTTAGTATATTCTCCATTATATTGTTCTCCAGATCCTCCCTCGTCATCCCAATCTTCTTGATTATAATCAAAAATATCTAAAAATTCGTCATATGGAAAATTTTGTGAATGACCATGAATTTGAGTTAATGACCACAATTTTGCTATATTTTCCATAGTTCTTGATTTCCATTGATAAATATATTTAGTAGGAAATCTCATAAATTGACCATATCTCATAAATTCTTTTAATGCATTATGATATTGAATATTTGGTATTGTTTTAAATTTGATTGGTATTTGATTTTGTATTTGTTGAAAAAGATATCTTGTTATGTTTTCTAATATTTCTTGATATTCATCACTCATTGAATAAAAATCTTTTTCAACATATTCAAGTAAGTATTGTTCAAATAATTTAAATTTTGTAAATTTTATAAGTTTTGTTATCATATTAAAGTTATATATTAATTTTTTATTTTGAAATAATTTATATATCTTTGCACAACTATTTATTGATAAATTATTAAAAGAATTCTTGTCGGAAGCCTTTTTCGAGTTTAATAACTTTTTTGCCATAACGATTAGCCGCATAAAAGGTGGTCAGAAAGGTGGTCAGAAAGGTGGTCAGAAAGGTGGTCAGAAACTAACAGCAAGGCAACTTATGATAAATAAACTAATATAAAAACTACTTATGATAGAAAAGAAAGATTTAACTCACACATTTAAAACAACTTGTCATAATATTATTGATTTATTTAAAAATACAAATAAATTATCAACTTTTATGAGAAAATTGGAACAACAATCATTAATTGATCCTGATAGATATACAATAAATAATTATTTAGGTGATGGATTTGAATTTTTGATGGAAATTTTTATTAAAACTCATGCATATGATAATAGAATTGGTATAACTGAATATGCTCCTGTAAAATCAAATGAAGATACTGGTGTAGATGGTATTGGAATTAATATAGATGGTGAAAAATGTGTAATTCAACATAAATATAGAGCAAATAATACAACATTATTAACTGCAAATGAAGATCATTTAAGTAATGTTATTATTAAAACTTGTAATATTTTAGGTTACTTTCCATCATATTTAGTTGTTTATAATGAAAATAATAATAAAAATGAATTTCATTTTGATAAACAGTATTTGAATAATAAATATAAAAAAATAATAATTAGATTTGAAGCAAAATATTCTGATGGATTATATTCAAATGATATAATAGTTCCTGAATATTTATATCATTTATCACCAACTAAAAAAATTAAAAAAATATTAGAATATGGATTAGAACCAAAATCGAATAATAGAAAAACTAAATACTCTGAAAGAATTTATTTCTTTAAAGATAAAACCAATTATCAAGATTTATTAAATAATTTAAAATTAAATGATAAAATAAATAATTTAAATGATAATTATACTTTATTAAAAGTAAAAACAAATAAAAAAACAATTTATCATACAGCCCCTAATTATATAAATGGTGTTTATACTTATGATAATATTCATCCTAAAAATATAACAATAGAATTAGAAAATTCATAATACATAATTTTATAAAAAATATAACAAATGACTAACAAAGAAAAAATAAAAAAAATAGATGATATTCTTTATAAACATCAATATGATGCATTAATTGAAACAGATAAAAATAATAAAGGTATTGTAATTTTACCAACAGGTGCAGGAAAAACATTTTTAGAAGCAGCAATTATAGCACGAGATATTTTATTAAATGATGGTTTTAGAATATATGTTGTTAATGCTCCAAGAATTATGTTATCTTATCAATTATTACTTGAAATTTATAAATTTTTAACAGATTTTAATATTGAAGCAAGATATATGGGAGTTCATTCAGGAAGAAATGTAGATATTAGTGATTTAGAAAAAATAAGAGAAGATTCTGATATTCCATTTGCTGAAATTAATTCCTCAACATCATCATTGGAAATTAATAAAATGATTAGGAAAAGTAAAAGACAAAAATTACCATTAATTATGTTTTCTACATATCATAGTTCTGATAGAATAGAAGAAGGAAGAAAAGGGAATAGACCAATTGATATTATATTAAATGATGAAGCACATTATTTAGTTCAAAATAATTTTCATCATATTATTAAAACTGTCAAACATAAAAAACAATTCTTTTTTACAGCAACAACAAAAGTAACTGCATCTGAAGATGGTCAAGGAATGAATAATCTTGAACAATTTGGTGAAGTTTTATATGAAATGATTCCAAGAGAAGCAATTGATAAAGGATTTATGGTTAGACCAAGAATGCATTTTGTAACAACTAAATCAACTATAAATAAAGAAAATTTCGATAAAAATTTAGGATATATAATTCAAGAAACATTTAGACAACATCAATATGTTTTAAATGGAGTAAATCCAAAGATGTTAATATCATCAGGTGGGTCAAAAGATATGGATAAATTTAGAAATAGTAAAGAATATAGAAAAATGATTGATCAAGGAATTATGATTTATATGGTTGCATCAAATGAAAATATTGGAAATTGTATTAATGATGTAAAAGTTCCAAGATTAGAATTTTTAAATAGATTAAAAGAAGATGGGAAAAATCCAGAAAAAAGAATGTTAGTACTTCATTTTCAAATATTACAAGAAGGGTTAGATATTTCTGGTTTTACAGGAGTTTTATTATTTAGATCTTTGAAAAAAAGTAGTTTTTTACAAACTTATGGTAGAATTGCAAGATTACATTTAATTGATAAGGTAAAAATTGCAAATGAAACATTAAAACCAGATAATTTAGATAGTTTTATGAAACCATATGGTTGGGTTATTATTCCATCTATTGTAAGTGAAGATGAAGATAAAAAAGAACATATTTCAAATTTAATTACAGAATTAAGAGATTTTGGATTTAATCCAGAAGAAGATATTAAAGTTACTGAAGAAGATCCATCAGGAATTAAAGAAATTGATGGTCCAGATGCATTAATATTAATTAAAAAAAGATCACCAATAACTTTTCAACAAATTGAAGATTTAAAAGCTGAATATGAAGATGAACAATTGGCATCATTAAAAACAATTGAAGAGAAAGCAGAATTTATAGGAAATTTATTTTAAAACCAAAATCAATATTTAATATATAACAATGAGAGATAATAGTAAAATAGATGAAAAAATCAGAATAAAATATTCTGATAAATTGATTGAAATTATCAATAATACATTTTCAGAAATAGTTTATAGAAATTATTTTAAATTTGCTATTCTACGATTTGATTTTCATAAAAATCAATTCAAAATAAGTAGATTTTTAAGAGAAATAAAAAACTATTTAAAAAATAATGATATTGAACTGAGAAATAAAAAAGATATATTTGAATTAATTGACACATATTTAGGTGTTAGTGAGGATGAAAAGAAATTATTAGGTGAAGTATTCACTCCATTTAAACTTATTGAGGAAATGTTGGACACATTACCAATTGATGTTTGGTCTAATCCAGATTTAAAATGGTTTGATCCAGCAGCAGGAATTGGAAACTTTCAAGCAGTCATACTAAACAGATTGATGATTGGGTTAAAAGATGTGATTAAAGATGCAAAAAAACGTTACAAACACATTATGGAGAATATGATTTATACTTGTGATATCTCAAGTAAGAATACATTTTTATATTACAATATTTTTGATGAAGAAAATGAATTGGATATGAATTATTATAAAGGGTCATTTTTGAAAAAAGAATTTGATTCTCATATGAAAAATGTTTGGAAAATTGAAAAATTTGATATTATTGTGGGTAATCCACCTTATAATGATGGCAAAAAAAGACATTTTTATCGTAATTTTTTTGATAAATCTTTTGATATACTTAAAAATAAATCATATTTTGTATTTGTTACACCATCAAGATATGTTTTACAACCTGAATTTAAAAAATTAAGAACTAGAATAGAAGATATATCAACTGATGTTTATTTAAAAAATGTAGGAAGAATATTTGATACTGTTTCATTTACAACTGTAATAACTTATATAAAAATAGAAGAAAATGATAAAAAATTAAATGTGAATTGGGTCAAAGGAATTGGTAATTCAATAGTAGAAAAAATATTAAATAAAGATATTAAGAAATTAAATACACAAAGAACTAAATCAATATTTAAAAATAATACAGATAGAGATTCTTTTCCAGATGAAGTAAGTAATGATTTTTATTGGAAATATTTTGTGAATAGTAAAGGAAAAAATAAGAGTTCTACATTTAGATTTTTAGAAGAAAAAATCACAGACACATTTAAACCAAAAATTGCTGCAACAGAATTTGTTGGGACAGGAAAAACAAAAACATTAGGAAAACCATTAATTGATTATAATGGGGATTGGGGTGTTGGTTCAGATTCAGTTATGGTTATTTACTCTGATGATAATAAAAAATTAGACCAATTATATAATTATTTCACAAGTAAATTAATGAAATATTTATTGACTTTAATATGTCAATCATCTCACGCTAATCAAACAATGAGATTAATTCCAGATATTACAGAAGAAATTCAAATAACTGATAATAATATGTATAATTATTTCAATTTATCACAAGATGAAATTGATTTAATTGAAAAAACAATAAAATAAAATATGAATATATGTGAAAACATTAAACAATTTTTTAATGATTTAATAAAAATAAAAAATAAAAATAATATAATATTTATTAAAGTAAATAAATATGTGAATGGATGGATAAAAATAATAAATTTAACAGAACATATAAAAAATGAAAAAATAAGTTCCACTTATACTGATGACATATTAAATAATTTAAAACATAAATTTAATACAATATTTATTTTTGAAAATGATAATGAAAATAAAAATGGAATAGAATACCCAAATACAACATTCACAAATTATTATAAAATTGAAGAAGAATTGAAAAAATACAAATTATGTAAAAATTGTGTCTATGTAAATGATAAACTATATGAAACAGGAAGTATTCATAATAATATAATATATTGTAATGTTCATTTTTTTAAAATTGAAAATTATAAAGAATTATTATTATTAAAAGAAAAATTAGAAAAAAAATCAAAATTAAAAATTTATACCTCATTAGAAGTAAAATAAATAAAAAATAATATTAAATAAATTTAATACTAAAAATAAATGAAAAAAATAATAGAATGTGTGATTAAAGATAAAAAAGATAATATAACTCATTGTTTTGTTGATGATGAATTAGTTCCAAAAAATGATATTATTAAAGAAATAGATAATAAACTAAATGGAATAGATTATGAGACATTAAATGGGACATCTGTTCATATATATGATAATAATTGGTTAAGAACAGATAGAAATAAAATTAAAGAAGATAATTTAGATTCAAATGAATGTAAAATAGAATCTTTGAAATTAAAATTAGGGGAACATGTTTTAGGAGATTTAGGAGATTGTGTAGAGGTAAAAACTGAAATAAAAAATGGTATTCCAATTTATGAAATGAAACCATTGAAAAAACAATAAAATAAATATGGTAAAAAACCAAGACAAAATATGGACTGATGCAGACATCAAAAAATTAAAAAGATTAATTAAAGAAGGTAAATCAACTGTTGTGTTTTCCACTATTGAGAAATAATCTCCCATTTGTTATAACATTAATAATATTAATTCTTGTTCTTGGATTATTAGTATTCACATATCAAAGAAAAAAATTCTTTAAGAAAGAATCAAATAATTTAAAAGAAGATTTAAATAATTCAAAAAATGAATTATTATCATATCAGGAATATGATGATAATTTTGATGATTAATAATTTTTTTTAATTTTTAATATTAATATATAGATAAAATAAATATATTATTATGAAAATTATAAAAGATTGGAAATTATTCTTATTAAAAAAATTTTAGGAAAACAAGATAATGCAAAAGACTATCTAAAACAATTGAGTAAATATAATGATAATTTAAATTTACCAATAACTAAAAAAGGTAATGTAAATCTAAAAAGTGATAAATTATGGGATTTTGTTGAAAAATCATGGGAATCAGATTTATCAAAAGGTCTAATAAGAAAGATGTTTAGACAAACTCCAAAATATATTAGAGGGAAAAATGCATTAAATACATTAACAAAATTCAAAGAAGAATTTATCATAAAATTCAAAGAAATTGGATGGGCATTTACTCAGAGTGATTTTGATAACTACATACAAAGAATAAATAATAATCCAAATATGACACGAGATGAAAAAGATGAAAGAATTGCAACAGATTGTGTTAAAAATAGTTGGATGAAAGAATTAAATACGTTAAGAAATGATTTTATTGAAACATTAATATTTGAAAAAAGTAAAAACATTATTCCTACACTTTCTCATTCGAGAGGAGTTGATTTTTTTATAAATTCTGAAAAATGGGACCAAAAAGTTGCAAAAAGCCCAACAAATCAATTTAAGAAAGATTTTGGTGATGATTATATAAATACTGCTATAAATAAACCAGAATTAGTTGCAGAATATTTATATAAATATCAAGATGAAGAAAGATTTGATGCAGATAATAGAATTTTAGTTGTTTATTTAAAAGAAGATATATCAGAAGAAAATATAGTAAAAACGATTGATAAAATAGATTTAAAAAATCCATTAAACATAATATTTAATTATAAACATAAAAAAACAGGAATAAAAGAATATAATAGTAAATGTTATGTAATTTTACTTTATTAGATTTTTTCTAATATAAATAGATATTCTTCAACAGATTTTGATTTGTTTACTCTACTCTTGTCTGCTTTATATGTTTTTTTATTTTTTATATAAGATTTTAAAGTTCCATATTTTGATAATATACTACAAAAATCATCATATTTTAAAGTCCCTTCATTATTATATGATACTGCAATTATATTAAATTTTGCATTTGATATTAATTCTTCAAAATTATCATAAACTTTTGTTCTTGTTGATGAAGAATAAATAGATCTATTCCAATCTTTAACTATACCTGTTACACCACAAGGTTCATCAGAATCATTATAATTGCAAATATAATTTAATATATGATAATTTGAACTATATTGTCGATGATTATATGGTGGGTCTATATATAATATATCACCACTTATTTTTTTAATTAGATAATTGGCATCTTCATTATATGAAATATTTTTTAAATTGATTTTATCATCTTGATATTTTAATATTAAATCTTTACTTGCACTCTTTTTTATTTTTTTCAAAAATGCACCATAAACAGATGTGGTGTTTGCAACTTTATCTGTTGCTTCTATAAGAGAACCAAGTAAAACATAATATTGATCATCATCTATTTGTTTCAATTTTTTCATATTTTCAATTTCTGTTCTAATTGCATCAATTTTTTTACCATTCTTCTCATTAAAATATAATCTATTAGATTTACCATTTTCACAATAATGATTAAAAACTTTACCTTCAATTCCAGTTAATGAATTTAATTTATCTATAATTTCATTATTTACTTTAGATTTTGATGTTAAATATTTCCTGGCAAGTACATATGAATAATATTCTAAATCATTTGAAATGATATTACATTTATCTTTAAAATATCTTCCTACAATATTTGTTCCTGCAAAAAGGTCACAAAAAATTTTATTTTCTATATTTATATGTTTAGAAATATTATTTTCTATAAAATCTAATAATTCTAATTTGGATCCTATATATCCAATAGGTTGATTTATTCTCATTAATATTTTGATTATTTTTTCATTATACATTTTTCCATTTAATTTTTCGTATAATCGCTGAACAATATATACCACTTATACTAAAAAGTTCTCCTAATTCAGCATATGTTTTATATTCATTTGTTGCCCACATTTCTCTCATTTTTATAACTTTATCCTTTGTTAATTTATAAACTCTTTTATGTTTATTTTTATATTCTTTAGTGTATTTACCATGTTTGTAGTTTGGATTCTTTTCACCAGTTCTACTTTTTGTCATTTTTTCTTTTGATTCATCAGTATGTTTCCAACCAGTTTTCTCTTTATTTCTTAATATAACATCTGGTCGTTTTTTACCATACATTGGATTCCCTTTTCCTACACATTATATTTTTGCTTTATCACTTAACTTTTTTCTTATTTCTTCAGATACAATTCTATTTTTCATATATTCAGAAACTCCCGGTTTCTTTATTCCTTTTTCTCTAATCTTATTTTTTGCTTTTTCTGAATGTTTATATCCCTCATTGCCACCTTCTCCACCTTTACTTCCATTGACCAAATTATATTTTATTTTATATTTTGCAATATATTCAATTTCTTTCAGACAAGATTCTTCTTTAGTTTGTATATTCTCTTCTATACAAATTATTTCTATTTCATTTTTATGTTTATTAATCCAATTTATCCGATAATTATGTCTGTTGTTTTCTTTATCAATTCTTGCATTGGTTTTATGTTTAGACCATCTTGTACTCAATAAATCTTTTGTTCTTCCAATATATCTAATTTCATCACTATCTTTTAATTTTAACCCATATATTTTATACATATTTTATAATTTTATTTTTGATACATCTTCTCCTAAATTTCCGAAATGTTCTTTTAACAACCAATTTAATAAACTTGATCTATTCGATGTTTTTTCATCTATTAATTCTATTAGTTTAGGATCTAATGTAATTGATACTTTCTTTTTCTTTTTCATATAAATATTGTTTTCTTTTATATATTAAATTTTAAAAGTCAAAAGATGGTAATTCTTACTATTTTTATAATTATTTTAAACTATTTTTGATATTTTTAATAAAATGATATATGAGAAAAAAATTACCTGAAGAAGAAAAGAAAAAATCTATATCTGTATCATTGCATCCAGATTTAATAGAATTATTAGAAAAATATGCAACAGATTCTAATAAATCAAAAATAATTGAAAAATTAGTAAGAGATCATTTTGAGAAAAATAAAAGTAGTGAATGAGTTAAATTTATATATAAATTTAAAATAATAAATCTCTAAAAAAATAATTTAAAAATATGAATATAGAAGCCGCAGTTGGATTTTCTGTTGAATGGAAAAATGGGACATTTGAAAAAAGAGATGATTATAAAAATTTACCATGTTATGAATTTATTGGTGGAGAAGTAACAGCAATTGCAATAGTAGAAAATCCAGCAATAAATGAGAAAGCAGTTATTACTTCTGAACAAAATAAAACTATTACTGGACCAGTAATGATACCAGATTTAAAAATATTAAGATTAAATTCAGATAAAGATACTATTTCTGATCCAAAATATTATATTTATTTTTCAGGAGACACTATTAGAAAATTAGGATCTACTTATAAAGGTGAAGTAAAATATGGTCATTGATTTTTTAATTAACAAAATTGGAAGAAAATTGTATGGCTTACGATTTTCATAGTGATAAGGAAAGATATTTGGGTGAATTGTACAAATTTAATATCAAACAACATAAAGAATGATACAATTAATATAAAATAATACTCCATTAATTCCTGATTCTGAATGTGTAACAACAACAATAAAATACAAATATCAAAATGAAATTATAGAAAAAGAATTTAAAACTTATGAAACTAAAACACAATGGGGAGATACAATAACAATAATATAACAAAAATTAAAAACAAAAATTAAAAAATTATGAAAAAATTAAAATTAATGATGATAACATTAATGATGTGTTTTACAATGAATATATTTAGTCAAAATGAATTAATATATTCTGAAGTTATAAAAGTTGATAGTAATATTTCTAAAAGTGAACTTTATAATAGAGCAAAAACTTGGTTTGTTACAACATATAATAGTTCAAACGATGTCTTACAATTAGATGATAAAGAAAATGGACAATTAATAGGAAGAGCTATTATAAAATATAAATCTAAACGGACATATATGGGTAGTGATTTAACAATAGGATATATTAAATATACTATAAAAATATTCGTAAAAGATGGTAGATATAAATATGAAATATCAAATTTTATTCATAAATCTACATACTACACGAATCCTTCCAGTATGGGATTAATAACCGTTGATGAATTCCCTCTCATAAAACCTAGAAATTTAACAAAAAATGTTTCTAATAAAATTTGGTTAGATATTAAAAATCAAATAAATAATAATATATCAAATTTAATTCTTGGTCTAAAATTAGATATGTTAAAAGAAACTGAAACTAAAATCAATTGGTAAAAAAATAAATAAACAATTATGAAAAATTTAACAAAAGTATTATTACTATTATTAATATCATTAGCATTTACAATATCAAGTTGTAATAAAGATGAAAAAGATGAAATAAGTATTAAAACTTATGAATTATCATTTGAAGCAGATCATTGGGTTGAACAGGAAAATCAATTCTGTGATCCATATGCTTATTATTCGTGGTCTGTTGGAGACCACTATGATGTAAGTGATTACGTAATAAGAAACACAGTTTATGGAAAAACAACAACAAAAACCGGAGATTGGATATTTATTTATATATCAGTTAATGATGTATTTGACCATGGTTCAGTATCATGTGAATCATCTGATGGAACTATTTTTTTATATGCATCTACTGATAATTTATATATTAATGAAAGTGATAGTAAAACAGCCCCCAGAATGAGGAGACCTGAAATGCGTGATACTATAATTAATGATAGAGATTATAAATATTCAACATTTAAAATAAATTAAAAATTATTAGAAAACATTGAAAATAAAATCTATATAAAAATAAACAAACAAATAAACAAATGGAAGAAAAAATATATTTAACAAATAAAAAAATATTAACATTTAAAGAATGTGAGAAAATAATTGATAGTGGTGCTGTATCATCAAAAAATTTAGCAATTTTAGCAAATCATGTTTGTAAACCAGAATTAGCAATATATATTGATTCTGTTACAGAACAAAATGGTGTTTTATTTATTAATATTAATGGTGAATTTATTGCTATTCAATAATTTAAATAAATATAAAAACATATAATGAATAACTACTCAGAAGCTAAAGACTTCTGTGTTTTCTTTATATAAATATAAATCAATAATATATGCAAACTAATCAATATCATCTAACAATACAAGAATATTTTTCTCTTGTAAAAGAAAAAATATTAAATGGTGATTTTAAAATATTGAAAATAAATTCTCTACCTAAAAAAGAAATTAGTGTATATTTAGAATCTATTAATTATTTTCAATATGAATGGGCAGATGATCATAATGATACAAGACAGTCCATATTTGATTATATAATAATTCCAAATGATGTAGATTGGGATTTTACTTCTATCTCATTTAAAGAATTTATAACTTTTTTAGCTAAAAATAAATCAACAAAAATATTAAATGTTGATATAGAAAATATTGAAATAATTAATGATAAATCAGATGAATCAATTAAACCAGTTATTGATAAAGATTATCAAGATTTTTGGGAAAATTAAAAGACTAACTAATTTTTTCTACCTATAAATATAATTATGAGAAAATTTAACAAAGGAGATAAAGTAATAGCAATTAGTGATTTTGTTATACCTGAGAGATATGGTAAACAATATGGTAATTGTGTTAAAAAGGGAGAAACATTAACAATAAAAAATTACTATTACACTACATATAATAGTTTAAGATATGAATTTGAAGAATTATTAAGTAGAGATTGGGTATATGTTGAAACACATTTTATATTGAATAAAAAAGAAATGAGAATATTAAAATTAAATAAAATATTGCAAAATGTTTTGGGAAAAAGATAAAATTGATAATATATAGAAAAGAATGGAAAGAATTAAACAAAATTTAAAAAATCATTAAAAAATGAATAAAGAAAAATTTTTAAAATTATTAAATAATAGTACTCAAATTAAATGCCAAGATTCAATATTTTATCATTATGATAAAAATATTGACAGACAATTAAAATTAAATAGTATATTAAACCAAAAAATTGATATTAATTTAAATAATAA
>Ga0222628_1000637_pt1 | contig 13568 bp, 12 predicted proteins | sample AntAcemetageno95_FD_179860 | JGI IMG/M metagenome (GOLD analysis project Ga0222628, IMG submission 179860) | Saline water microbial communities from Ace Lake, Antarctica - #95 | ecosystem: Environmental > Aquatic > Non-marine Saline and Alkaline > Saline | place: Antarctica: Ace Lake | collected...
AAGAAGAAATTCAAAATAGAATTGAAAGAGAAAGAAAGAAAAATGCCCAACTAAAAAAGAAAATTCAAGATAATAAAGATAAAATAAACTTTTTTGCACATAAAGGTGGAAAAATGAGGAAATTGGCAAGTAAATTAAAAGAAGAGGTGGGGGATATGGAAGATAATAAAGTAGATGTCCGACGTGAAGATAAAACAATTAGAGATTTTACTATTCCAGAACAGGGAATAGTGGGTAATGTGGTAACTATAAAATCAGTTAAAGTAATAAAAAATCACGAGCCTGTTCAAAGGGATATAGATATTTTGATTCGCCAAAAAGAAAAGTTATTGATTGTTGGACCAAATGGTATTGGTAAAAGCACCTTGCTTCGTTCTATTTTAGATGAGAAAAACGAAGATTCTGCTATTTTAAAAGATACAATTGTTGGTTATTATAGCCAGGACTTTGTTACTCTAGATTATAATCAAAAAGTATTTGATTCACTGGAGGACGCTTCAAAGATTGGTGGATTTGATATCCAAGAAATGAGAGCTATTGCCGCCGGCCTTCTTATTACCGGAGAGTTTATGGGTTCACAAATTTCTCAATTGTCTGAAGGGCAAAAAGGTTTGTTGTCTTTTGCGCGTTTAGTTTTAATGAGGCCTGGTCTTCTTATTTTGGACGAGCCTACTAACCATATTAATTTTCGTCATATCCCGATTATTGCGCGTGCTATAAACAATTATCAAGGGGCAGTTATTCTTATTTCTCATATGCCAGATTTTGTATCAGAGATTAAATTTGATAAAGAGTTAGATTTGGGGAGATTATAATATTAAAATTAAAAAGCTTTGCCAATCGCCTAATAAGGTGATTTTTGGTATAATAGTAGTATATGACTAAAATAATAAAACAAATTCCAGAATCAGAAATAAAAATGACTTTTGCGCGGTCGTCTGGGGCTGGGGGTCAGAATGTCAATAAAACCTCTACCAAGGTTATTTTGCATTGGTGTGTGGGAGAGTCTGCTGTTTTAAGCCTTTTAGAAAAAGACAGAATAAGAATAAAATTAGCTAATAGATTAAATGACGAAGATGAAATAGTTGTTATGGCAGAAGAGGAGAGATCTCAGCTTCAAAATAGAGCACAAGCTCTAGCTCGTTTACATACATTAGTTGACGAAGCTCTAGTTATTCCTAAAAGACGTAAACCGACTAAACCAACTTATTCTTCCAAATTAAAACGTCTAGAAACAAAAAAACAACATTCAATAAAAAAAGCTCATAGACGAGGGTTGGTGGAGTAGTTTAAGTTTTTTGTAAGTGATATAATATTCCCATGACTGAAAATACTATAAAATTTAAAAATACGGAATTAAAGTTACATCTTCGTGATGAGGCAGATATTAGTGTAATGAGAGAAATATTCAAATTGCATGAATATCGTTTGGTGGATGAAACTATAATTTCGGCTACGGATCCGATTGTTGACGTGGGTGCTCACGCGGGTTTTTTTAGTTTGTATGTTCGTGTTTTGAATAATGATGTTTCTATTTTTGCTATTGAGCCAGAACCTGAAAATCTAAAATCATTAGATAGGCATTTAAAAGAAAACAAAATTAAAAAAGTTAAAGTTTTAGCAGGTGCTTTGGCTAGTGAAAGCGGTCAAAGATTTTTGGAAATTTCGGAGGATAGCCATAATCATCAATTGTTATCCAGAAGAGAAGGTAAAAATGAAGATAATATCAAAGTGGAAGTTTTTTCTTTGGCTGATTTTTGTAAAAAAGAAAAAATTAAAAGAATTTCACTTCTTAAAATGGATATTGAAGGCGGGGAGTTTGAAGTATTAAAAAATTTATCAGCTAAAAATTTTTTCTTGTTTAAAAATTTGATTTTGGAATATCATAATGATGAATTTAGTGACCATCATGATTTAGAAAATATTTTACGTGAGAATGGTTTTAGCGTAGAAATACATCCGTCTCATTTTGATAAAAGTATGGGTTTTATTTTTGCCCGTAATAAACGAATTTAGAATATGGAATTAAAATTAATATTTTCAATTATTTCAGTTACGTTAGGTTTACTTGCTTTTTTTCCATATTTACGAAGTATTATATTGAAACAAACTAAACCTCACGAATTTACTTGGCTAATTTGGGCAATTACACAAGGAATAGCGGCCGCCGGATTGTGGCTAGGTGGCGGTGGAATCAGTGCTTTTATTTTAAGCCTTTGGACATTATTATCTTTTACTATTTTTTTACTGTCTTTACAGGATGGTGAAAGAAATATTACAAAAAGCGATATTACGCTTTTGCTATTGGCTTTGTTTGGTATATTGATTTGGTGGATTTTTAGCAGTCCTATTTTAGGGGTTTCTATGGCTGTTTTAGTAGATTTAATAGGTTATGGTCCTACTTTTAGAAAATCATTTAATAAACCTTGGTCAGAAGATATATGGGGTTGGGGATTATTTTTTACATCTTGTGCGTTTTTGATTTTGGCAATTGAAAATTATAATTTTTTAACCACTATTTATCCAGGTACTATTTTATTGGCGGATGCTTCTTTTGTGACCTTTCTTTTGGTTAGACGAAGAAAAATAGGAAAATAGGACCTGTTTATACTTGATTAAAACAGTCAAAGAGGGTAGAATATTGCTATGGTTTAATTAGAGATATTGAATATTATGGATAAAAAAATATTAAGCTTCGGTTTATTTATCTTACTGTTAGTTATTTCTGGTTGTGGTAATAAGGTTCAAAGTCGAAATAGCTATAATGAAGATATCTACGAGCACAAAGAATTGTCCGAACCAATAGCCAGGGATGATTTAATAATTTTAAATTATCCGCAACCAGAAGATCTGGTTTCTTCTCCTTTAAAAGTATCTGGCAAAGCTAGGGGGAATTGGTTTTTTGAAGGAGATTTTCCTATGGTGTTAACTAATTGGGATGGTTTGATTATCGCCGAAGGTATTGCTCGGGCAAAAGGGGAGTGGATGACTGAAGATTTTGTTGATTTTGAAGCTGAGTTAGTGTTTGAATCTGACACAACTGTCAGTAATCGTGGTTCTTTGATTTTGATAAAAGACAATCCATCTGGTTTGTCTGAAAATGATAATGCTTTGGAAATAGGTATTTATTTTAAATAATAATTATGAATTTAGAAAGAATAAAAGAAGTACTAGACAATGAACCTACTTACCGTTTTAAACAAGCGTGGAAGGCTATTTTTGTTGATTTAATAGATGATTGGGACGACAACACAACTTTACCCGCTGGGTTGCGTAAAGAATTAGCAGAAGAATGTCCGTTGGATATTGAGGTTGAAATTTTTGGATCACAAAAAAGTGAAAGCATTAAAGCTCTTTTAACTTTAGAAGATAATAGTAAAATTGAAACTGTGTTGTTGAAACACGAAGATGGTCGTAATACTGTTTGTGTTTCTACTCAGGTTGGATGTCCTATGGGTTGTAAATTTTGTGCTACCGGTAAATTGGGATTTACTAGAAATTTAAATGTTAGTGAAATCTTAGCACAAGTTTTATTTTTTTCTCGTTATTTAAAACCTCTTGGCGGGAAAGTAAGTAATGTTGTTTTCATGGGGATGGGGGAACCATTTTTAAATTACGATAATGTTATAAGTGCTATAAAATTTTTAAATGATAAAGATGCTTTTAACATTGGTGCTAGACATATTTCAGTTTCTACAGTCGGACTAATAGAAGGTATAAAAAAATTCGCTAATGAGAAAGAACAAATAAATTTAGCTATATCTTTGCATGCTCCAAATGACAAATTAAGATCAGAATTAATGCCTGTTAACAAAACTAATCCTTTGCCAGAATTGTTAGAAGCAGTAGAAAAATATGTTAACAAAAAAGGCAGACAAGTAATGTTTGAGTATTTGTTAATTGACGGAGTTAATGATAGTGAAAAACAAGCTGGTGAATTAGCTAATTTGATGCAACATTCGCTGTATGTGGTAAATTTGATACGTTATAATCCTACCGGAGGCTATAATCCATCAACTTCTACTGCAATTAGAAAATTTAAAAATATTTTACTTAGAGCGGGAGTAAAAGTTACTGAACGGCACAGCTTTGGGCAGGACATACACGCTGCCTGCGGTCAGTTGGCTGGAAAAAATTAAATTAAAAAAACCTTGGTATTCCAAGGTTTTTTTAAATAGTGCCAGCAGTAGGGTATTTGGATAAATAATTACTATTAACTGACTTTATATTACCCCAGCTCCAACCTCTTTGAGTAAAAACATTAGGGTGGGTAATGTAGAATTTTTGGTTATCTTTTATTAAAAATATATTATGACTGCCAGCAGGGTTAACCAGTTTTTCATTTTGTATAGTAGGATTTTGTAGAGTTAACATTGAACCGTTTTTTAATTTAGATAACCAGTCCGTACTTACTTCTTTTATCCAATTCCATTTCCAATTATTTAAAATTATTATTTGAGGGTGAGATATATAATATTTATTACCATCTTCTACATAATAAATTTTGTTAGAATCTTTTGTTTTTACCAATTTGGGATAGCTAAGTAAAACAGTTGGTATATTTTTGTCCACTTTTTTATTAACATGATCAAAATCTCCTAAAGTTTTTAAAAAATTATTATAACTGTATTCTTTATTATATCCAGTTTTATCATCTCCAGGGTCATTAGTTATAAAAGTACCATTTTTATCATCATATCCAGTTATTACCATCATGTGGTAAGATGATCCTAGAGCTCTAAAATGTAAATTAGGGTTAATCAAATCAAAACCGTAATGTAGAGATATGATAGGGAAATGGTAGCGTAAGTGCTGTTTAATTTCTTCTAAGGTTGGATTTATTTTAATATTAGCATTAAAAGAAGTATATTTTTTAATTAGTTTTTGAGTGCGATAAGAATTACTGTCACTATTGTTGCCAAAAATATTATTTTCATAAATAAAAAAAGGGCTAATAAGAGCGATCGCTTTTTGACGTGATATTAGTCCTGTTTTTCCTTTATAATATTCCTCAACCATTATTATACTAGACTCCTCGCAAGCATTGCTCCAAGGGTTTGCCCAATAACCATTTGGTATTTGAGTTGTGTAAGGAACATCAAGGCCTGGTGGCTTGGCCCAGGCTGTAAATGGGATTAGTAAAATAATAAATGTGCAGAGCAATATTTTTTTCATTTTTTAAATCATTACTTCGCCACCAAAATCAGCTGCTAAATTATCCAGATCTTCTGTTTTTGCTTCTTCTTTTATCTGGCAATAAATAGGTATTTTTTCATTTAATTTTTGTTGAAGTGCATCTTCTATGGTTTGTTTTATTTTTAATTCTTCAAGTTTTTCTTTGTGAAGCGTATAAGGAACTGCTATTTTTAGACCCCTAGAGCTTATTTCTAGTAGTTCGCACATGTTTAACACTAGACCGATAGAATGAAATTCAACAGAGATATCTTTTTTAACTTCTGGCCAGATTTTTTTTACATCTTCCAAAGTACTTTCTATTTTATATTTGTTAGTTATTTTTGAAACAACTGTTTTAATACCAGAAGTTACTTTGTTAGTTTTTTTTTCTTCTATTTGTTCCTCTGTTTTTTCTTTTGTTCCTGTGCTTTTAGTATTATTTACTGGTGTTGTGTTAATAATTTGATCATAATTATTTATTTCCACTGCTAATAATTCTAAAGGTAGTTGAGGTAGAGGAGAAAGTTTTAGTTGTTGTTTTTTTGTTAAGGTTTTCTCTATGCTAAAAATTAATTTGTTTGTTTCTATTTTCTCAGACAGGTTTTTAATTTTTTTCAAAGTATCCTCACTGTAATCAGTTAACATTTTTTGATTAAAGTCGTTTTTTATTAGCAATACAGAACGTAGAATTTCTAACAAATCATACAAAAATTGTTCCAAACTACCGCCTTCGTTAGTGGATTTTTCTATTATTTCTAAAGCGTCTTTTACTTCTCCTAAAAGAGATGATTCTAAATAGCCTATTACATAATCAACATTTGAGCTAGGTAGTATTAATTGAGCATCCGCACCGCTTATTTTATCTAAATTTAAAGACAATATTTGCCCTAGTAAACTTTCAGCGTCGCGCAGACAACCATCACTTTTATTTATTATTTTTTGATAAACTTCTTTTTCTATTTTAACGCCTTCTTTTTCAGCGATTTTTTCTAACCTATCTTCCATCGTTCCAAATCGTATTTTACCAAAAGTAAATCTCTGGCATCTAGAAATTATAGTTGGTAGAAGTTTATGAAGTTCAGTGGTGGCTAGGATAAAAATTGCGTGATTAGGAGGTTCTTCCAAGGTTTTGAGCAGTGCATTAAAGGCACTCGTAGAAAGCATGTGGACTTCATCTATTATAAAAACCTTGTATTTTGATTTGGTTGGTTTAAATTGAGCATTATCAATAATGTTTTCTCTAACATTGTCCACACCAGTATGGCTAGCAGCGTCTATTTCTATAATATCAATACTACTCAAGCTGTTTATCTCATTACAGCTAGAGCATTCGTTACAGGGCTCAAATTCACCTTCTTTGCGGTTCTGACAGTTGATGGCTTTGGCTAACAGACGAGCTGTGGTGGTTTTACCTATTCCTCTGGGACCAGAAAATAAATAAGCATGGGCCACTTTGTTCTGAGCAATTTCATTGGTTATAGTTTTGGTAATATGTTCTTGACCGCTTACATCAGAAAAAGTTTGAGGTCTGTATTTTCGGTAAATAGTTGCCATAAGTTTAATTGCAGTCTAATTTTATTTAAAGTATTTTTGGTTAATAAAAACTTACTTAATATTATCAGATATAGTATAAAAAGTAAATTAAGTCTAAAGCAGTGATTCTCCTAGGGCACTGGTGGATTCTTTTGATACTCCCAGCTTGGTTCTTTCCATTATTTCTGCGTTAACCAATTCTTGCGGTCGCCCATATTTTAAACGAGATAATTCTTTGATAGCTGCTGCCATTTTTTTGTTACCAGGCATCGGAGGATAGGTCATCATGTTAAACGGTTTGGCTGCGGTGTTATCAATAAGAAGTTTTATATAAGCAGTGTATTTTTCAACATTTATCAAATCGTAAGCGCCAAAAACAGGAGCAAATTCTTTGGCCAAAGTTTCAGCATCTTCTGGTCCAATTCTAAAAGTGGCAATAGTACCAGCGTTACCTAAGACGGCGTCACGAATGGTTGGCTTGCCTTGGTTATCTAGTAGTTGGCCTAAATATTGGTGGGCGATTGTAAGATCAAGCCTGTATTTACGAGCCTCGGATAAAATAGTAGCAATTGAATCGGTAATAAAATTTTGAAACTCATCAATATATAAATAAAAATCATTTCGCTCTTCTTCGGGGAGTTGAGCTCTCTCCATAGCAGCCATCTGTAGTTTGGAAACGATTATCATACCCAAAAGATTTGAATTTATTTCTCCCACTTGTCCTTTGGAAAGATTAACTAATAATATTTTCTTTTTATCCATTATTTCTCTAAAATTAAATCCAGAATGGCTTTGTCCTATAATATTTCTAACCATTTGATTTTCAATAAAACGTCCAACTTTGGATATTAAGTATCCTAGCATTTCTGATTTGGTATGCTCAGTTGTTTTGGCCATTTCTTGATCCCAGTAGTTTAATATCATTGGGTCTTTTACTTTGCTTTTCCATTTGGCCACAAAAGCATCGTCAGTAAACATACGAGGTATTTCAGCAATAGTTCCTGGATTTTCTAGATCAGACATTAGAGTTAACATTACATTCCTCATGTTATGTTCAAACATCGGACCGATCATAGAGGGGTCGCTAACCAATTTGTAAAATATAGAAATCATTTCTTGAGTGGCAAAATCTTTTTGTTCTTCAGTCTTAACTTCTAACATATTTAAACCGATTGGCCTCTCAACATCAGCTGGATTAAAATATATTACATCTTCAGCTCTTTCTTTTGGGACATGTTGTAAAACATATTCTACAAAATCACCGTGAGGATCAACCACACAAACACCTTCGCCGTTTAAAATATCTTGAACAGCTAAGTTTTGAATAAAAACAGATTTTCCACCACCAGATTTTCCAACTACATATAGGTGGCGTCTGCGGTCGTCCTTTTTAATTTTTACTATTTTTTCAACTCCACGATAAATTGTTCTTCCCAAAGTCAGTCCTTCAGTCGGCATGTTAGTAGGTGGTGGAGCTTTTCTAGCCCCCAGCCAATTTATGTGAGGAGTTTCTGTTTTTGGAGTAGGTAAGTGCCAGAGACCGGCCATTTCTTCTGTATTTACAATTATTTTACGTTTTTCATTGATACTTCGATAAATTGATTGTCTGATAATATTACTTGATCGGCTTGGCACTACAGCACTAAAAGAGTTGCCGTATCTATAAATGCTATACTGACTATAAGCATTAACGATGTTTTCTAAATTAGATAAAGCTTTTTCTTTATTTTCAGCTGAACTTATTACTCTAACAGTTGCTTCTAAACCACCGTGGCTGATTTTTTCTTCCATTCCTTTAACCATTTCTTCTTCCATTTGGGTGAGTTGGTATTTGTCAGGTTTATTACTGTTAATAGAATCTTCTTTTTTAGGAGGGGATAGGTAATCCCTAAATTCAGCTAATATTTTAAAAAATACATTTTTTCTAGATACATTTTCAAATTTTTCTCCTTTTTTTATATCTCTGGTCATTTGAACAGCTTTCCTACGCCATTTCTCTGGGGCTGATTTGACTACATATTGAATAATAGCACCTTCGTTATCCAATATTTTACTAAGTGGATTAAGTAAAGCAACCATCGGATCGTTATCCATCTTTTTATAGGTATTAACAGGAAAGACAAAGTTGTTTTTAAATATTAGATTAGCTCCGACTGCTTGGCTGTCAGCTTCAAAAATATTATAATCAGGAACTTCGGTAATTTCAGCATCAGAATATTGAGCATGTATCTGTTGTTCCATAAAATTGCGGTACTTGTCAGGTACAGCCATATAAAATGATATTTTATTATCTTTGACTACTATTTCAAAAGAAAAGTTATTTTTACTACCAAAAAGCCATCTGCCAAGCCCTTTTTCTGGTTTAAGTCCCGCGATAGAAGAAAAAAGGGTTTCAACTATGGCGATTTGTTCTCTGGTTTGGTTTAAACTATCTTCTCCAGAAGCTGATTTGCTGTCGTCTCCTTTTCTTTCTTTTGGCACTTTGATTAAAAGTATGCTTTTATGGAAAGCGGTTGATGTTTGGTTTAAAACTTTTATTATTTTTTTGGCAATAAATAATAATAAAAATAAAACAAATGCAAAAAGTGTTCCTATAAAAAACATAAAAAACACCTGGTTGCTAAGTAGGTTTGAAATAAAAAGTTGTATTTGCCAACTGTCTATGCCCACATTAGTTTTGGTTATTTTTATTTTTTAAAGCTAATATCTTGTCTGTTTTTATTTTAGCTTCTTGTTCTAAAAAGAATTTATTTACACCTGGTAGTATCTTTAGCCAGTCCAAAATAAGTTTAAATATTTTTTTAGCTTTTACATGGCTACTTTTTAGCAATTCTTTTAGTTTGAGAGAAGTTTGCTCTCCTTTTAGTTTGAATTCTTGTTTAGCAATAGGGGACAATCGTTGATAAGAGTCATCTAAGCCTGATTCTAATATTTTTTCTATTTGAACAACTTCTTTATCTCTTATCTGAGGTATTGGTTTGCGTCTGGTTATTCTAGATAAGTTTATTTTTCTTTTTGGTTCTTCAGCTGACCGGATAGGAGATGCCTCTTTTTTAGGTTGATTTTCTCCTGATTTTTCTTTTGCTTCAGACTGTTCTTTATCTACTGAAAAAGAGGGTTTTTCAGTTATTTTTTGTTCAAGATTATTATCAGATATTTTTTCTTTGGGAGTTGATTTATTATTTGGCATATTTAAAATTAATCGCATTTATTATACCACAAAATAATTGTTGTTGCTAATTTTGAACAGGGGTATCGATAGGGTATTGATACCCTATCGATACCCCTGTTAATATTTCCACCACCATTATAATTTATTTTTTACCATTACAGTTACAGTTCGCAGAAAAATTAATGCAATTGTTCTTGATGTGGCTATCTTGCGCACTAGCTTGACAAGCTAAGGTGGTTTTGTTATAATTTTATATTAGAATTATTTTTTAATTAGATGTTCCTTATAATTAAATTAGAAGTAAAGTAGTCAATTGTACGTTTGAAAACCCTTCAAAGGAGGGGGAGGAAAGATTTGTATATCTAGACGGTTTTAAATGACCTCTTACGGGAAGAAAAGGAGATTGATATGGGTGTATCTTTGCTGACCTTAATTTTTTTGGTGGTAGGGTTGTTGCACGTATGTCGTGCAAAGTCAAAACATGAAATAATAGAGGCGGTCAGGTTATTGGTAGAGGAAGAAAAAGTAACCCCTTTTTACAGGTATGTACCCTCTAAAAGATTTGCTCTTAGTGGCGAGTCTGTAGAACTTCTTGTCTGTGTGTTTTCTGGGTTCAGTACAGAGGTTCTTCTTTCTGTGGTTAACCAGAGAAAAATTAAAAATATCAGTACTATAGAATTAAAAACTACCAGGAGTTACGTGCTAGAGGCTCTTACGGGTAGGTCTGGAGAGAATTTATTTAGTGAATTAAGGGCTCTGATAGTAAGACATTCATGGACTCCTGTCGGTTTGAACCTTGCTATGCAGGCGATTAGACTGCTTCCTAATCCCACAAGCAAGAAAGATGTTGTATTTCTTGTTAAAATTAGCAACTCCATTTTCCGTAAAAAGTCTTTTAAGGGGGCTCAAGAACTCGTAGGCTTGTTTAATGATGAGGTGGTTAATAAACTGACTAAGTATCAAGGCCACGAGGATCTTTCCAAGATTTTGCGGCGATATTTTCGTTTTAGTTCAAACAAAGAACTAAAGAGTTATTGGTGTTTTAATCGCGGAACATGTGATTTTGATGATGGGTACGATGTTACCTATTTAATGTTTGATTGCGATAGAATCTGCCTTAATAACAGAAACTATCGTGAAGGCATCCTTAGCTCCCAGCATTGAGGAAAGGAACTGGTAATTTTCCAAGGCACCCACTATTACAGTGAGTGCCTTTTTTTTATTTTACAATTTGCACTCGTCCCACCTCACCATTTTCTAGCCTTACTTTTATTCCGTGTGGATGAGCGGGGGAATTGGTAAGAATATCTTGAACAATCCCATCTGTTAACTCACCTGTTCTCTGATCTTTTTTTAAAACAATAGAAACTTCTATTCCTGCTTTTATATTTTCACGTTTTTGTCCATTCATATTATTTGTTTAAAATTACTTCTGCCACCATCAATCCATCTACTGCTGAGCTGACAATGCCACCAGCATAACCCGCACCTTCACCAGCTGGGTAAATACCCTCAATATTAGATTGTTTGGTTTCTTTATCACGAGTAATGCGAAGAGGGGAGGATGAACGAGTTTCAATGCCTGTAAGCACTGCATCTGGATTGGCAAACCCTTTTATTTTGCTTTCTAATTTTGGTAGAGCTTCGCGTAAATTTTTTATAACATAGTCTGGCAAACAATCCTCAAGCGATGTGTAATTCACACCGGGTTTGTAAGTTGGTTTAACAGTCTTAGGTTTTTCAGATTTAACACCTCTAAGAAAATCTCCCACCAGCTGAACTGGAGCATAAAAATTATCACCTCCAAGTTTATACGCTTTCTGCTCCCATTTACGCTGGAATTCTACTCCAGCAAGCGGATGATCTGATTCAAAATCTTTTTCATTAACATTTACGAGCAAAGCTGAGTTAGAGTTTTCTCCGTCCTGAGCATATTCACTCATGCCGTTGGTAATGACACTACCAGCTTCTGATGTAGATGGCATCACATGTCCACCAGGGCACATACAAAAAGTATATACACTGCGGTTTTTATCACTATGGCTGACTAGTTTATATTTTGCAGCTCCAAGTTTTTTATCATTATAAAATCTGTCGTACTGAGATTTGTTTATCATCTCGGCCCTGTGTTCTATGCGTACGCCAATAGAAAATGGTTTTTGTTCCACGGCCAGCTTTCTTTTATAGAGCATTTCATAAGTGTCGCGGGCAGAATAACCAATAGCAAGGATGAGCGTGTCTGTTTCCACCTCTTCTTTTTCGTTCAGAATAATTCCAACTAGCTTACCACTCTTGATTTTTACATCAGTCAGTTGTGTATCAAAATGTACCTCACCGCCGAGTTTTATAATCTGTTTACGAATATTTTTTGCAACATTACGAATCTTATCTGTACCAATATGTGGTTTGGCATCCCACAAGATGCTGTCTGGTGCCCCAGCTTTTACAAATTCATCAAATATATATTTTATTCTTGGGTTGGTAATGAGGGTATTGAGCTTTCCATCAGAAAAGGTACCTGCTCCGCCTTCACCAAATTGGATGTTTGATTCAACATTAAGCTCACCAGTCTCCATAAATTTTTCCACATCCTTGATGCGAGAGTCCACATCTCCGCCCCTATCTATAACTAGTGGTTTTAAACCTGCTTTTGCTAGAAGTAGGGCTGAAAACATTCCCGCCGGACCAGTTCCAACAACTATTGGGCGTTTTTTAATCTTTTTTGTATTAATTTTAGGAAGTTCGTAAATATATGGCTCAATGATTTCTATTCTATGATGTTTGATATTATTCTGTACAGTTTTGCTTTTTATAATTTCAATCTCATCTTTTATTTCAACCGTAATAGAATAAACAAAATATATCATCTGTCGTTTTTGACGAGAATCTATGGCTCGTTTTGTTATTTTAAAATTTTCTACTTCTTCAAAATTTAAACCCAAAAGCTCTGCAATTTTTTCTTGCAGGTTGTTTTCGGAATGGGTGTAGGGGAGTTGTATTTGTTGGATTGAGATCATATTAATTAAATATTATACATAGGATAATACCAGCAATAATATTTATCACTAGAGCTCCGCCAGCATTGAATAAGAATTTTCTAAATTCTTTCTTATTTTTTTTGTTTATCTCAGACTGTTTGTTAATGTCACCATTAGTAATATTAAAAATTAAAAAATCACCATATTCAGAAATGGCCCGAAAGGATCGAGATGCAAGACGTTTAGATATTTTTGCAAATCCAAATATACCAACGATACTTAAGAGTAGCCAGTACATGAAAAATAACATTATGTCAGTATTTAATGTTTCTTCTATGTTGTTACTGTATCCATATATTATACCTAAAGATGTTAATGTTATAAAAAGTGGAATTGAATTGTTAATTAGATCTGCGAAAAATGTTTTATGTTTTTGAATCCATTTTTTTCCTCTGGTTTCAGTTATAGTAAGTTTTCTGCCCTCTATCCATTTATCAACTATATTTATTAATTCATCACTAAGTAGGTGATTAATAAAATCAACCTGACAAATAACTGGTGAGTGTTTTAACTCAACCTCATCAATTTCGGTAATATTTCCAGAGAGCAGTGCGGGTAAAAATGTAGCAAAATTTGTTTCAGAAGTTATTTTCACTGTGAGTGTATGTCTTTGTGGTTGTGTATAATTAGGTAATTCAATCATAAAGTCC
>Ga0222628_1000640_pt1 | contig 13538 bp, 14 predicted proteins | sample AntAcemetageno95_FD_179860 | JGI IMG/M metagenome (GOLD analysis project Ga0222628, IMG submission 179860) | Saline water microbial communities from Ace Lake, Antarctica - #95 | ecosystem: Environmental > Aquatic > Non-marine Saline and Alkaline > Saline | place: Antarctica: Ace Lake | collected...
AAAAAGAAATTAAAAAATATATAATTTTTTTAGAAAATATAAGGGGTGAAATTAATCAAATAGATATAAATGTTATAACAGCTTATATGCCACAAGATTATACAGTAGGAACTGCTTTAATTATTGACACAAAGGAAGATCGAGTTCCATATACTTTATATATAGATAATGATTATAAATTAACATTATATGGTGATGGATATAAATTACTTAGTAAAGTAACTAAATATCCTATTATAAGATTTTTTAAATTAAAAAAAACGTTTTTTATAAATGGGAGGGATTAATAAAATATTTTAAAAGAATTTATGGAAAATAAAATTACATATAGTAACGAATGTACTAATGCATATTCTAGTCAAACAAATATGGAAGCTGGAATTTATGTTAATGGAACTATTGTAGGATATATTGAATATGTTATTTATTTTAATGAATTAACAATAAGTCATATTTTTATAGATCCTACTCTTAGAAGAAAAGGATATGCATCAAGATTATTAAAATATGTATTACAAGAAAACCCAAATAAAACTTATATATCATCATTAAAAACAGATTTAGGTTCTAAGTTTATTAAAAAAGATTTACCATTAACAGAGAGTTTATTTCAACCAAAACAAGAAAAAGATATTATAAAACTTTTTGATATTTTTTCAACTAATCGTGTTATGTTAATTCAACATTATATAGATGTTTTTCAAGCAAATTCAACTCATCAAAAATATTTTAATTTAACAACTGATATTAATTTAGTTAAACGACAATTAAAATCTAAAAATGAAGATCTTTATATTATAAATCAAAAGGGTAAATTAGATGAAGCGTATAAAAAAATATTATATTTTTTTAATGATCTTAAAAATATAGAAGATACTATAACTATACTTGCTTGTGATTTTCGATTTGAATTAAATCAAAATTATAAATGTGCGGGTGGTCTAAGTTATTTTCAAGATGATTCAGACATTATTATATTTAATAAACCATATTTAATAAAAAAAATTAAGGATAAGTTTAATGACCAAACAAAAAGATAAAAAGAAAAAAGAAGGAACTGAATTTCTTAATAAATCAATTAAAGAATCTAAAGAATTTTTCAATAAGCCTAAAAAATTAGATATTTTAATAGATACTGGTATTATTGTGCTTAAAAAAATACAAAGTGAGTTGTTAAAAAATACTACTGATGACGAAGTAAATAATTTTGTAAAAAATAATAGAGAATTACAAAAAATAATATCATGTGTTACTAAAGATTTAAATGAAGATATTATTTCTGATATTGTATTAGCATGTGGAAATCCCGACTTTTATCCTAACCAAATTAATAAATTAACTAATATAATTTCTCGTAATGGAGATTTATCCGGGTTAGATTTTATTAATATAATTAATATTGACAGCGATTTTAATAGTAAAACTGATAATTTCAATATTAATGAAACTTTTGAAAAAATTAAAGATGCGTTGCCTATAATTTATTTAGTTTATTATATTAGTTTAAAAATAAAAGAATTTTTAACTCAAAATAAATTTCCATCACCTTTTAGGGGTAAATATTTACAAAAACTTATACGAATTGTTGGGACTATTATAAAAAAAACTATAAAAAATTTAGGAATTGAAATAAAAAAAATTGCTAAAGAAGCTATTGAAATAATTAATAGTGTAAAAAGTTTAATAAAATCAATTCAAAATTTATTAAAAACATTAAAACTTCTTGATAGTGTTATAATTGCTACTTTAGCAGGTGCATTTATTTATTTAAACAATAGAAAAAAGGCGCATCAACATTCGTTTGATACATTTAATGAAATATCAAAACCAATGATATGTGAACCATTAAAACATGCTAAAACCAATGAAGAAATACAAATAAATTCAGTTCCTTTTAATATAAACAATCTTTCTTGTCCTATAGAAATAAATGAACCATTAGTTCCCCATGAACCATTTGAAAATAAATTAGCAAATGTATCATGTGAATATGAAGGAATTAATCAAATTGTTGAAATTGAAGAAGGTGATTTGTCCAATATTGATACAAAAGCAATAATAAACAATGATTCATCTATTAATTTTAATATTTTAGTAAGTAACAATGACAATATAAATTCTAGAACAATTTTGGGGACATTTGGGGACACTAGGGTATATTCACCTATAAATGGAATAATATCTAGTATAAGTGATAATAAAATTTATATTGATGATGCAAGGGATCCAGAAGAATCATATTTAGATGAACTTATTAATGAATCAAAAACCCTACAAGAAGAATTAAATAATATAAAATTTTTTATAAAGGATTATTATATTAAATCATGGTACCCAGTATTATTATCAAAGGGTATGAATGGCACATTAGGAGGAAAGGCAATTAATTTTTATTTTATTAGAGCAACTATTAATACAGCATTAATAAATAAAAGTTATGAAAAACAAATTACTAATATTGCAGGCGAAGATAATGTTAAAAAAAATGCTGAGAATGAAACTCTTGATAAAATAAAAACTTCTATTGATAAAGAAGAAAAAATTTATTATGATACATTATTAGAAATTATAAACACAGCAGAAAAGTCGTCATCTGTTAGTTTAAAAAATGAAGTATCATTAATAGAATATTATTTTAATCTTTATCAGGATTTAATTTCTTATTGGAATAAAGATACAAACATGGTCAAAACATTTTCTAAAGAAATTAATAAAATTTTGATAGAAAGATTCTTTGTTGATGAATGGAATTTATCAAATATTGTTGATAGAATTAATGAATTAGGTGACGAATTAACTATATTTTTTATATTTAATAAATTTAAATTTAGTGGTAAAAAAATATTTAGTGATTTATTAATTCAATATAATATAAATAATGATATAAAAACTGTAGAATCTTATTTAAAAGAGTTGAGTAAAAATGCTGTTGGGTCTACTGATTATGAAAAAGAAACTGTAATTAATAAAATAGTATTTAATTTTTTATTATATTTACAAATTAATGTATTAATAAAAGAAACTTATATAACAGAATATACAGTGGAACAAGTATTAAAAATAGAATCTACATTTATAAATAGTTTTTTCAATAATTTATGGAAAAAATTTGAAGAAATTCCTATTAAATTAGATGATATTTATAAAAAAATTGATGATATTAGTTCTATTTTTTCAACATATTCAATAATTAATGAAGATCAAGAACAATATCGTTTTTATGGTATTGGGAAAAAAAGAAATTGCCCAATACCAATTGAAAATGAAGATGGATATTTATCTCCTTTTTCTGAATATGAATATAATGATATTGAATATTGGCAAAAATATTGTTCATATGCAACACTTATGAGTGTTGCAGGGAAAGGATGGGCCACTGGGCTGCCCCCACTTATTGGCCCTATTCCATTTCCTATTATATACATTCCAATTAAAGGTATTCAATTACAATGGGGTATTATTGCCATGGGATTATCAATTTGTGGTATTTATGTATATCCATGGGTATTATATGTAAATTATGATTTAAATTATCAATCATCAATAGGTAATCCAACCAAACCTATAAAAAAGGCGATTGATAATTTAAAAAAAGATATTACTAAACAACTAAAAGAATTTAAAACTGTATCACTAAAAAAATATTTAGATGACATAAAAGAAAAAGTTGATATAGTTGATATTGAAATTAATAAATTAGAAGAAGAAAAAAGATTACATAAATTAGAAAAACCTACAAAAGATAGAACTCCCAGAGATAAATCTGAAAAGGAAAGTAAAGCAAAACATATTTCTAAACAAGCTAATTATATTAAAAAATTAGCAAAATGGAATGAAAAACAAGTTAATTATGTATCAAAAATATTAGAATTAAAAACATCTAAATATGTATTAAATATAAAATATAAAATTATATATGATGTTTATTCAGGTACATCTAAAGTTAAAGATAGTAATGATAACTCTATAAAAACTATTAAACAAAATGAAGAAAAAATTGATAAATTATTTAAAAAATTAAATAAATTAGAAGAAAGTATAAATCCTTTTTTAGAACCATTACCAATTTCATTAGAACCTAATTCAACTAATTTCGGTTTTACAGTTAAAAATCCAAAAATAATTATTAAATTTGATGAAAATATAGATGACAATATAAATACTGATGTAGTTAAAAAGATAATAGATAAATTTACTTTAAAGAGTAAGGATTTAATGTCATCTAATATAAATTCAAAATTTGAAAAATTAAATTGGGAAAAATATAAAAAAACATTAAAGGCTTCAATACCAATTATTATTAAAAAAGAGCCTTTTCCAAAATATAAAAATTTAAAACCAACAAATCTTGCTTGGACAAATTTTCTTGTTAAAGATTGGGTTCCTACTGGAGCTAAAACATACGGAATACCAGGATTCCCTTAATATATTAAATTATGAGCGCATCATCTATTTTAAAACCAAAAAGTAATAAAGAATTATCTAAACATTTAAAAATAAATTGTTTATCAAATTTAAATAAACTTTTGCGTAAATCTGCTTCAATTGGATTTGAGATTGGTGTCACAAAAGTTTTGAGAATAAATGATATATGTATTGGGTCGCGTATTACAAAACAATCTGTAATTATTTCTGTTAATTCTGCAATTACTCATGGATATGTAAGTATACTGAAAATAATGTTAGATAATAAAAAATTAAATATTGATCTAACACAATATGTATATAACAATATATTAGTTGACGTATGTTTGCATAATAATATTAAATCTGCTATATTTTTATTTAATAATGGAGTAAAAATTAAAGACAATAATCCATTGTCTTATGCTATAGTATATAAATACGATGAATTAATTCATATATTATTACAAAATGGAGCTGTTATAAATTATAAAATTTTAGTTGCAATAGCTAAACACGCAAACGAAAAGTCATTTAAAATTATTTTGGAATATGTAAAAAATGATAAATGTATTATTCAACTTTATAACAAATATAGCGAAATGAAGCAAAATTTAATTAAATCTAAAACAATTGGAGAATTTAGACATATATTAAGCAATTATAATCAAAGATAATTTAATAATAAATTTATTTTTTAATAAAAATAAACATGATTAGACTACATTATATATTAAAACCAAAATCTAATACAGACATTTTAGCTGCGTTAGATTATAAAGATTATAATGATTTATTAATTAAATCAGCCCAAATTAAATTTAGTTATGGTGTTGAATTAGCATTAAAACATGAAGATAAAATAGATTGTAATAATGGTAAAATTTTAAAAATAGGAGTTAAAATGAATAATTTTAGAATTTTTAAACTTTGTTTACAAAAGGGAATTGATATACATTATCAGCAAGATGTTGCGTTAAGATATGCAGCATCAAATGGTAACATACGAATGGTTAAAATATTAATAGCAAAAGGAGCTGATATTAATACTATAGATAGTCAAGCATTAAGATATGCTGTAGATTTAAATGATATTAAAATGATGGAATTATTAGTTAAACATGGTGCTAATATACATGCAGCTGGTAGTTTAGCGTTATTTAATTGTTTACAATTTCATAGATTAGAAGTGGCTGAGTTATTATTATTAGCTGGTGCCAGATTATCAAAATATTGGAACAATGAAATACATGGAAATGCTAAAACATTATTAAACAAATATAAATGAAATCTAAATTATTAAATATATTAAAACCTAAAACAAATAAAGAAATATTTAAATGTCTTGAAAAATATTCGAATGATGAGTTGTTACAGAAATCTGCTAACATAGGTTTTATAGAAGGTGTTAGGATTGCATTAAAAAATGGTGCTGATGTTAATATTAATGATGGCTCACCACTAAGAGTATCTTCATATGATGGTTATTACCAGGTTGTTAAATTATTATTAAAAAAAGGTGCTAATGTGCAAACAAATAATAATTATCCACTAAGAGTAGCTTCTTATTGTAATCATATTAAAATTGTAAAATTGCTAATAGATGTAGGTGCTGATGTGAATGTATTTGATAATGAATCTTTATTGTGGACTAAATGTCAAGGTCATGATGAAGTTGTAACAATATTAATTAGAGCTAGAAAAAAATTAAAACATAAAGAATTTATAAATGAAAACAGCAAATAAATGTATATTTAAGCCTAAATCTAAATATAAAATTTTAGAAGAAATTAAATATTCATCACCTGTTTCTTTGTTATTTAAATCAGTTAGATACAGTTTTATATATGGAATTGAAATAGCATTAGAGCAAGGAGCTGACATTCACACTAATAATGATCAAGCATTAAAATTGTCATGTACTAATGATAATTACGAAATTGTTAAATTATTATTAGAATCAGGGGCTAACATTCATGCAGGAAATGATTATGTTTTAAGATGGTCAGCAAATTATGGGCATGAAAAAGTTGTAAAATTATTAATTAAAAAAGGAGCTAATGTACATGCCCAAGATAACGATGCACTAAGGTGGTCTTATGTTCACGGACATGAAAAAGTAACTAAAATATTATTAAAAGCAGGATCAATATTAGAGGACCCATATTAAACTTGTTCTATAATAAAAATATGAATAATTTATTTAAAAGTAAAGATATAAATATATCAATTAAAGAATTTGAAAAGAAATTTAAAATTAAATTTTATAATAAATATCAAATACTTGAAGAATTTGATAAACTTGATATAAAAGTAAAATTTTATGATAGTAATTGTTTAATAGATAAAGACACATTAGATCAAGAATTTGAATTGTATTTATGGGAAATCAAAAAAAGTTCTGGATCAGCAAGAAATTATTGGACTATTGGTTCATGTTATAATAAAAAAGATGCACTTAAAATAGCATCAACTATGAAATTATCCCTTGATCCAACAGATGACACATTAAAAATAACATTAATGCATAACCATCATCATGTATTAAGATGTTTAGATATGTTAATATTATTACATAATATAAAACATTCAATTAAGGGTATAGAACGAGCTATTTTATTTGAATAATTACCAATCAGATAACAAAATTCGTTTCCATTTTTTAAGCTTAGGATTCCATACATAAAGATAATTATCATCTATAGCAATATGTGTCTTTGTGTTTACTCTATATGTATCTGGAGTTAATTCAGGATTAGTTTCTTGATTTACATATTCTACAGATGTAACATTAAGATCATTATTAGTTTTTATATTAATAATTCCTTCTAAATTTTCAATAGTTAATTCTTTAGAATTTTTCCAATTAGGTGAAGATATTGAAATGAATATATTTGATAAATTAGAATCTGAACTTAAACTAATTTTATCAATTTTTGTTGTTTTAGTTTTCATCTTTTATAGATATTAGTCCTTCAAATGTTTGTTTTTTAAGATTTCCAAATGAATCATAACTTTCTACAGTTATATCATAATCTCCTATTTCATCAAAAATATAAGGAACTGAAAAATTATGAACTCTCATAATTAATTCATTAGATCCTGTTGAAGGATTTTGTTTATTAATAGTCCAAATATTTTTTTGATTTAACATATAATTGTTATCAGCATATTCTGTCTTTAAAATAACAAGAGTACTTACATCTAATTTGATTGAATAATCAAATGGATAAAATTCAGTTCCTATTAAATTATCAGATGGATCATACCATTGTTCTAATATTTTTTCTTGATCAAATAAAATATTTAAAAATACAAATGTGTTATCAAGATAATATTGTTGATCATAAATATCATCTAAATAAATTTTAAATAAATTATTTCGTTCTGTTGCAGATTTTACATTTATTTGTATATCAACAAATGTAGAAAATGCATGTTTAGCTGTTAAATTATATTTTCCTGGATTATCTACAATAAATTCTGGCACATTTCCTTCAAAAATATGTTGATATCCATAAGAATTATTATATGTAGTACTTACATCTAATACTCTAAAAGATGAACCCCAAATATATCCAGTACTTTGATCATTTATAAGAATAGCAACTAATTGATTTTCATCAAAAGAATATGTTGAAATATCGCATGTAAATGTTCTATTATTTAAATCATTTGTACCATTTAAAATAGATCTTTGTGTATCATTTAATAAATACCATTCAGTTGAAGAATCAATACTAAAATTAGAAGGTGCATTATCTATAACAAAATTAGGTGATGTTGCAGTTATTATACTTGCACTAGCTTCTTGAATAAATGAATATTTTCCTTTATCAAATTGTACAATATTAACCAAATCGTTTTTATAAAAATTTTGGTAATCTTCATCTATTATAATATTAGATCCTGATATTGATGTAATTCTTTCAGTTAAATTATAAAATTTACTTATTGAATTTATTTCAGGAATATCTTGAAAATATGTAATAGAAGGAACTTGAATAAATGGATTATTATCAACATCATATTCTAATGTTAATCCTTGTAATGGAATTATTCTATCAAAAATTGGATATAAATTTTCATTAATTAATGTACTTACTTCTAATGAAGTAATATATGTGCTTGTGCATGCATATTCTAAATTTCCTGCACAAGAAGTATCAATATAAGAATTTATAGTTGGATATTTTTGCCAAACACTATAACTATTTCGATCATAATTAAAAAATGCATTATTTTGGCCATTCCACCCATTAATTTGAATTGTATAATCTCCTGCATGATTTACATTCATTTTATAAATACTATTATCGTCAACTAATTCTATTGAAGCATCTGGATTATAATAAAGTAATGATACATCAGAAGGATCAAATGTAAATATAGGCATTCGGGGACTTGTATATGTTACATTTAAATTAACTTGTTGTTCTAATAAAGAAGTGTCGTAATTAAAATTAATAAAGTTTTTAAGTATTGTAAGTTCTCTAATTGAAGAGTCATTTGGAATGTTGTCACCAATTAAAATACTATCACTTGTCATTGAAGCATCTATTTGCATAGCAATTTTACCATCTACTATATCAAGGATATAATTTTTATCTAAATAATAAGATGATCCAGATGCGTCAGTCCATTTAAATCCACCAATATTAAATAATGACGCTTTATAATCATTATTTAATTCATAAATTAAAGATGAACTAGCATCAGTTTGTAATGAAAATTCTCCCCAAGTATATGTTTTTATTCCGGTTGATGATTCAAATACCCATTTTCCTGTAGATAAATTTGAAGCGTCTTTTTCTTGGTAAATAGAATAAGCTAATGATTCTGACCAATTATCATTTGATGGATCTCTTAAATAGCCAGTTTCGATTGTAACATCTAAATTTACTGATGAATCATAAAATGATGTTGATGTATCATAATTATTATAAAATTTTATTTCATTTTCATATATAAATAATGGATTTGTAACAAAATTATTTGTTAATACACCATTTTCTTTTTCTAATAATAATTTCCATTGAATATCATATAGATCAACAAAGGGGGCTGAAAAAGGAGAACCTATAAATACTGCAGAAGGATCTGAATAACTTAAATTAGAATATTCATCAGGAGAAAAATATCCATTAGAAGGATCCCATCCATATCTTGCAAAATTTATAAATGTTGTATTTAAATCTTGTATTGTTAATTCATTTGATTCTTTAAGTGTTAATAAAATACTTGTATCGCCATTAACTAATTCTGAGTTTTTAAAAATAGGTAATGGAGTTAATGATTGTTCATAATTTGCTACATTACCAATATTTTGTGTACCATATATAAAATTTTGAAATCGTTCAAAATAAATACCTTCTCCAGTTAAATCATAAATTCTAGCATTTACACCAATTATATTTTTTTCAAGCCATTTTTTTAATGCAAATAATTTTATAAGAATTTCATTTAAATTATATTCATAACAATTTTCTGTAATAGGAGTCCCCCAATTATCAAGTTCGCCGGTTTCTTTTGTTATACAATAAACTAATGATAATTGATTTAGTTTTTTAAGATGTTTTCTTTCTTCAGGAGAAAAATATTTTATAGTTTTTTTTCTTCCGTCGGCATCATATGGAACATGTAAAGATAATTTTTTATTTTCTTTAACATTTTTAAACCATTCTTTAACTTGAATATCTTCATATCCTAACCATTTTATAGCATTTATAAGTCCTTTATAAGTTCCTATATATGGCATAATTTGATTATGATCAAGAATCATATGTTTTGCTTTATAATTTAATAATTCCCAATCTGGAAGATCTTCATTTATATCAGATTCTTTAAATAATTTAGGAAATGATTTTGGTTTATAAAGACCAAAATTTTCTAATAACGTATCAAACCGTTCATCTTGACCTATTGATTGAGCATTAACAACTAATTCCATTAATGGATATTCGTTTTCACCAACTTTATGATTTACAACTAATCGTCTTTCATAAACTCCTTCTTCTTCTGAAGTAAACCCTACATTAATTTGGATGCCTTGATTAATAGTATATTCGCTTACATCATATATCAATTCATCAGACCAAATAATTTCTTGTGATGCATCATCTATAGTAAAAAATCGGATTTGATCTTCGTCTCCAACCATTCTAAAAATTAATTCAGAATTTGATGTATCATAAGGAGTTACATAACCAATTGATGATTCTTCAAAAAATATTAAATGTTCTGTTTCAATTAAACCTTGCGAAACAGGATCTAAAAATAAAGCCCCTGCATATGTAACAGATGGATAAATGTAATTAGAAGAATCTATAATATTTACTGTTGAAACTGAAGAAGAATTAGATGGTTCTGGATTAAAAATAGAAACATCTTGATAAAATATAGAGGCATCTACTGCATAAGGTAATTCTGCAAATGTATATTCTAAAAATAGTTGAGTGTTTGTATCATAATTCCACCCTCCATCAGCTATATAAGTTCTTACAATTTGTAAGGAAGGATCTGTAATAGCATAACCTTGAGCATTTTTGCCAGCAGAGGTGCTAAAAATCATATTAAGATAAGAATCGCCTGTTAAATTAAGATTATCACCTTGTTTCGAAAAAATTTTCCATAATTCTGGTTTCATAAAATATAAGTTAAAATATTAATTTATATTATATATCAGTATTATAGAAAAGTACAATTATAAATAAATTATTAACTATCGTAGTTCTAAATATAATTAGTTAATAATTTAGCAATTTCATTATACCCATTTGCAGATGCTAATTCTATCATTTTAATATTTGCAATAGCACCTGCACTAAGTAAAACTTTTACAACTTCTAATTTACCATTTTCTGCAGCCCATTTTAAAGATGTATCAGTTTCTATATGAACATTAGCCCCATATGCAAGTAATATTTTTACTGTTTCAGCAAAACCATTATTAGCAGCCCATCTTAAAGCTTCACCATGATTAAAATTAATATCTTTATTACATCCAGAATTAAGTAATAATTTAACGATATCATTGTGTCCTCTATCTGCAGCCCATCTTAAAGATATACTGCAATTTATACGAGGGTTTGCACCTTTTTTTAATAATAATTTTACAATTTCAATATGTCCACTATCAGCAGCAAAGGATAAGGCATATTCATCATTTGCGTGAATGTTAGCTCCTTTTTTAATTAATAATTTAGTTATATTAATATGACCATTTTCAGATGATCTTCTTAATGCTCTGTTATTATTAGCATGAACATCAGCACCTTTTTCTAATAATAATTTAACGATTTCAGTATAACCATTTTCAGCTGATGATACTAATGCGTTGTCATTATTAGCATGTACATCAGCACCGTTTTCTAATAATAATTTAACAATTTTAATATGTCCACTTTCAGCAGATAATCTTAATGCTCTGTTATTATTAGCATGAACATCAGAACCTTTTTCTAATAATAATTTAACTATATTAGCATGACCATTATCAGCTGCTAATGATAATGGATTATATGAAGTATTATTAATATCTACACCTCTTACTAAAGCTAATTTAACTCCACATATAAATCCAACTATAGATGATTTAATAATCAAATCATTATTATTTAATATTTTGATTTCAACTAAAATTTCTTTTGTAGACTTAGGTTTTAAAATATTTGTAATTTTCATTTGATATATGTTTTAATCCCACCAACTTTTTATATTTTTTAATATTTCTACAAATTCTACTAATTCTTCTTCTTCAAGTTCTTGAGCTTTTTTGTATATTTCTAAATTTTCTTTTTTTTGTTCATATGTTAAATCATTATCAAAAAAATTATCTAATTCCCATGATGTATTACATTTATGCAATTCACCACATTTATCTGTATAATTATCCTCATCCATATTATTAATAATTTCACATACACGATTTATATCATTAATTTTTGGAATTCTAGTTTCATCTACTTCAAAACCTGTATTAAGACTTTTAACTGTTCTTTCTAATGATCGTTTTAATATTAATAAATTATACATTGAATCCCAATTTCTAAACTTCCAAATTACATTCCAAAAATAAAATATATTATTAAATCCTTTAGTAATATCATATCTAATAAAAGAATATATTTTATAATACCATTTATTATGTAATTCTAATATTTTTAAACTGTCAAAAAAAGTATTTGTAAATTTTATATTCATTTTTGTTATTTATTTAAATAATATTAATTATGTATTTTAATATATTAATATCTATACTAGGTGGTTTCATGTCAAATATTATCCAAGAAAACTTAGAATCTTCTTTAGTTATAAATTTTCTTAATAATTTTAACATGTCAGAATTATCATAATTATTAGCATAAGCGAATGCTAATCTTCCATTAACATTAGCGTCAGCACCGATTTTTATAGCATATTTAACACCATCCATAAAATTATATCGTGCAGATATTAATAACAATTGATTTGCATTAATATCTGATTTAATTTCTTTTATAGTTTTTGGATTAAATAACATTAATTAATTGGTTTAATAAATTAATATGATGATATTGATCATTGTGTTTTATAAATAACCAACGATTATATAAGATATTCATTATGATATATTTAACGTATCCTTATCATGAGCTATTGAAACCCATTTTTTTATCATTTTAGTTGATTCTAAAATATATGTCATTAATGATTCTATTTGTCCTATTAATGCGTTTTGTAATGGATTAGCCCATAATTCAGATGATGTAGTTTTTCTTAATATTTTTCCTGTATAGTCATAACCTAAATTTTTGAATTCATCATTATTATGTTTAGCTTGATATAAATAAGGCAAACGAACTTTATTTGTATTTCGTGCTGGCACCCCAGCACGTGGATTATTTATTTGATTATTAGCAGCCATAATTTATCTTTTATTTTATATATTTAGCTTGCATTTTTCTAACATTTGTATTATACCAATTGAATCAACATCCTCTGTAGCCAGCATTATTTCTTCTGATAATTTTGGTTTAAATATATTCATAATTATAATATGATGAATATTTATATAAATTTTTTACAAATATAATAAAAATTAATACTCTTCATCATTATATTCTTCATCATCATCTTTTCCATAATTTAATGCT
>Ga0222628_1000641_pt1 | contig 13518 bp, 12 predicted proteins | sample AntAcemetageno95_FD_179860 | JGI IMG/M metagenome (GOLD analysis project Ga0222628, IMG submission 179860) | Saline water microbial communities from Ace Lake, Antarctica - #95 | ecosystem: Environmental > Aquatic > Non-marine Saline and Alkaline > Saline | place: Antarctica: Ace Lake | collected...
TGAACTTCATGGTTGGTATCGCTCCGACCGCGACTGCCACGAGTGTTGGGACCATTGGCGTTTTGCCGACTGTCGGTACATTAACCGCTGGTACAGGAAAGGCTGGTATCTACTACACCCCGATTGACGATGGTGCGTATGTGCAGGCTCTTCTGTAATAAACCATAGACGCCCGTAAAAAAGGCGTCTTACTTACCAAAAAAGGAGGTAAGTAATGTTCCTGTTTACTACGATACAGAGATTTATCGGTATCTCCACAGATACCAAACCTGTCAGTCCGAAGACGGGTTCGACCTTCCTTGAAACCAACACTGGTTTTATGTGGATCTACAATGGGTATGCGTGGCTCCCTAAAACCTTCATGCCAGGAAGCACTGTCAACTACAACCAGACTGACTTGAATCAGGTAGCGGCTGCGTATAGCTCCATGACTGCGACGGCCCAAGCCATCTTCATTGACGCTGTTATCGTCCATGTACCTGATGACCTGTCCGCAGTTGCTGGGTTTACCAGTATCGCCATAGCGACTGATGACGTTGCACCGATTGAAATACTATCGGCTGCTGCCGGTGCGAAGGCAAACCTGACAGGGAACTTCTATCACGTTTACACTGGCCCAACCGTTACGGCAGCAACGAAGATAATTGAGGTGACCATTGCTGGCGGTGCTGCGGGCGCAGGGTCTGAGGTTAACGTAACTGTTTTGTGGCGACCACTTGTCGCTGGTGGATATTATCTCAATGCGTAAATTCTTAACATGGGTTCGATACTACACGCATCGCAAACCCAAAGAATCCGATACAGCAGGTGGGCCTGTTTTCAGTCCCATATTCAGAAAGGTGAACGTCCTGGGATAGGGTTCCCCAATCCGAAAACCGTATCTCCCGGGCGGCTGCCCAGGACTTTTTACACCGGGGAGGAGTAAGCGATGGATTTTCAGATTGTCACAGGGCCGACCGTCGAACCGATTCCGCTTAGTACCGCGAAAAGGCATCTTAATCTCGATTCGGAGACTCTCGATTCTAATTTAGAGCTTACTCAGAGTCTGCCAATCGCCTCACATGCCGTGTCCGTTGGATATACGCACCTCGGGGTGGGTACAGACATACTTGGCTCTGAGGCAGAGGTTTTACTCCATGCCGGGACGAACGGAGCGGGTGCCACCAATGACACCAAGATTCAAGAGTCTGATGACGACATCACCTACACCGACTGGGTGGGAGGAGCCTTTGCACAAGTTACCGATGCCCTCGACAACGCAGATTATAAAATACAGTACACAGGATACAAACAATTTATCCGCACAGCCTCGAAAGTCCTGGTTGATGCCTGCGAGTTCGGAACAAGCATCCTTGTTAACGCCTCCACCCGAGCTGATGACGACCTTTTAACTGAGTACATCCAGACCGCAAGGGAAGGTGTGGAGGGTTACACGGGCAGGGCCCTCATTTCACAGACCTGGGATTACTTCCTTGACAGCTTCCCGGGAACCAATAGAGTCATTATCCCGCTTGGCAACCTTCAGAGTGTGACATCAATGTCGTGGAAAGACACTGATGCTGATGAAACTATTTTGGTCGCGGGCACCGATTACCTGGTTGAAACTAACGGGGACCAGTGCGGCCGGATTGTTTTACCATATTCCAGCACCTGGCCGTCGGACACCCTGTATCCCTCCAAACCGATTAAAATAAGAATCGTTTGTGGCTGGCTGAACGCCGGCGCCGTCCCGAGCCGACTGAAAGCGGCTATATTGCTCGCTATTGGGGATCTCTGGGAGAACAGGGAATCTCAAATTCTCGGAATGAATTCATCCGAGTATCAGCTCAACAAAACGGCTGAAGACCTAATCAGGACCAAACGCCTATGGGAAGATTTTGATTATGAGAATAGGTAGTCTCGATAAGTTCATAAACTTTGAAGCCGAAACCAGAGTAAGTGACGGGATGGGGGGATATGTAACCTCATTTAGTACTGTTGCCACAAATGTTGCCGCTGCAATCTGGCCCGTGAGCGCTAAAGAGAGCGTCAAGAACATGGAGAACATCGGAATTATAACGCACCAAATTCGTATCAGGTTTCGCAGAGTTCTACGAAGCAACTGGCGTATATCATGGGCAGGACGGTACTTCGCGATTGTAGCTCCGCCGATTGACACTGAGATGAACCATAGGTATTTGGACATCTTGGTGAAAGAGGCTGTGTTATAATGCTAGAACTGTCAAAAGCCATCCATACCAAAGCCACTGGCTCCACAATGATGTCGTATGTCGGGAACAGGTTCTTCAAAGGCCGCGCTCCAACCGGGACAATATATCCTTTTGTCACATACTTCGTGGTCACCGATAGCCCGGACAGAACATTCACAGAAAGATACGAAAATCTTGAGATACAGTTTTCGATATTCTCAGACGATATGAACAGCAGCATGGAAGTGGAAACTGCCTACAATTATCTGAAGACACTTTATGATGAGTGTGAGTTAACGATAACCGGCTCCACCCTCGTGTGGTTTCGGTTGTTGAATACAGTCGGCGCACAGGTAGAAGATTGGGTGACACTGAACGGAACGCAAGAGGTCTGGGCAATCCATGCTACTTTTGAGTGCATGACGAGTTTAAAATAAACCATCAACCCGGGAGAGTTGAATTATGGAAAATGTAAAACTTAGCATTATCGTCCCTGTCTGGAACGGTGAGGATATGACCTACGAGGCGATTCAAGCAATCATGGATAATACTGAATCCGGTACGTTTGAGATCATAATCGTTGACAATGGAAGCAATCCGCCCTTCAAACCACCGTTCACGGGCTTCAATGACTTGACGGTCATCCGTAATGAAGAAAATGAGGGATTCCCAAAGGCAGCGAACCAGGGCATCAAAGCCGCACGGGGCGACATCGTTGTCCTTTATAACAATGATGTCATTTGCACACCAGGATGGGCCGATAGGCTTGTGGGGTGGCTAGATGAGTTCGATATCATAGCGCCTTGCACGAACTATGCAGCCGGCATCCAAAATATCACCATTGGGACATACAGTTCCCGGGATGAGTTGGACTCAGCCTCCGAAGAGTTCTCCGAGGTGAACGAGGGGCTGTGTTACGATGTCAACTTCGCCACCATATCCATGTTCATTAAGAAGAAAATCTTTGATGACATCGGGTATCTCGACGAGGAACTATGGCCGAGCAGCGGAGAGGACATTGACATAGGCTTCAGGGCAAGGGAAGCGGGGTACAGGGTTGGTGTTGCCGGTGATGTGTACGTCCATCACGACGGTTCCAAGACGTTTGAAGCACTGCACGAAGCGGGTATTGTGGAGTATGATGAGGTCGCCGACCAGAACGACAAGCACCTTGCAGAGCGATGGGGTGACGATTTCTGGAACAACCAACGATATTATGGAAAGACTCGGATACTGGGGGAGGATGCTATACGGCTGAACCTCGGGTGCGGCGATTACCCGATGAAGGGCTTCATTAATGTAGATCAGTTTGAAAGCGTACATCCTGATTTGTTGGCGGATGCGACTGATTTACCATACGGTCCCAACTCCGTGGATGAGATATATTGTGGCCACATGCTAGAACACCTTTCTTGGGATGAGGGGCAAGCGGCATTGAGACATTGGTGGACTGTTTTAAAGCCGGGCGCCGAACTCAGTATTGTCGTCCCTGACTTCGACGTGCTGGGCAAAGCCTATTTTGATAAGCCGTCACCGGAGGAGTTGAAAAAGTTAAACGACTACTTTATGTACTCATACGTTCAAGACTCACTGCATCGGTACTTTTACAGTGGCGCACTTTTGAAACAAGCGATGGAGATGTCAGGGTTTCAGCGAATCGAAAAAATGGAGGTCAATCACTCATCCTTTGTTGACATTGTCGATTGGCAGTGCGGGTTTGTGGGTGTGAAACCATGATTTGCCGGGTGTGCAAAACTAAATGCGAAATGTTCATGGACCTGGGGCGCCAGCCGATAGCCAACAACTTCCTGGCGCCAGAGGACTTCAAGGACGAATGGTTCTACAACCTGCAAGCGTACTTCTGTCCAGAATGCTTTACGGTTCAGATTGGAGAGTGCCCAGATGTCTCAGAGGTGTTTAATAAAGACTACACTTTCTTTACCGGCACGTCACTCCGCATGGTTAAACACTTTGCTAACCTGGCGGACATGATTAAGAAAAAGTACATGCCAAAAAACGGATGTATCATGGAGATTGGCAGCAACGATGGTACATTCCTTGAGCATTTCAAGGACAGTGTGCATCTCGGCTTCGACCCGTCCGAGAGCGTAAACGAGTCGGCAAGATCCAAGGGCGTGAGAGTTTACCCATACCCGTTCGAGAACTTCGGGCAGGTGGCAAGTGCGTGGCCAAAGACGGATGTCTTAGTGTCGGCCAACTCTTTCGCTCACATACCCAACAGGCTTGGGGTGCTGCGGGGCATCCAGAAGATGCTGGCGCCCAATGGCGTGTGGATAGATGAGGAGCCGTACCTCCCCAATATCATCAGCCGATTGGAGTATGACCAATTTTATAATGAACACGCTTTTTTTAGTTCAATGGTATCGATGCAGAAGACACTGCATTTATACGACCTTGAAATAATGGACTTCGAGTTCTTGTGGACCCACGGCGGGTCGATTAGGTATTTCATTGGTCACAGGAAACCAGGGATACGGCCAAAGGTTGAAGCGGCAATAAAAAACGAAGGGCTTGATAACTTCGACGTGTTCGACAGTTTTGGGAAGCTGGTGAAGTTCAGCGCACAGCGATTGAAGCAGAAGTTGACAGATATAAAGAGGCCCATCGTTGGGTACGGGGCAGCGGCGAAGAGTACGACTGTCCTTAACTATTGTGACATTGGCCCGGACCTTGTGTCGTGCATCTACGATACAACTCCGGAGAAGCAAGGGAAGTTCTCACCAGGGGCGCATGTGCCGATTGTGTCCTACGATAAGTTCAAGGAGGACAATCCGAAGGATATAGTGCTGTTTTCTTGGAATCATTTTAGGGAGATTATGGCAAAAGAGGCTGGGGTAGAACGTAACTGGATAATACCAACGGGAGGTATGTAATGAAAATCAGTAATCAAAAATTAGCAATCGGAATTCCATTGTCATTTCCATGGGTTCCATCAAGTTTCTTTCATTCGTTCATTCAGATGGAGAAACCAAACTACACTTATCTGTACGAAGATTCAACCGGTCCAATACATGAATTGAGAAACAACCTCGTTCAAAAAGCTCTGGAAGTGGGAGCAACGAAGCTTCTCATGTGTGATATAGACCAAGTTTACCACCCGCTAACTGTCACCAAACTTTTAGCTCACAACCTGCCGGTTGTGGGGGCGCTTGTCCACCGTCGCTACGTCCCATTTGATAGCTTGATGATGAAGATTGTTGACGTGGACGCGGACACCAAAGCCTACGCCAGCCTTGATGATTGGGAAGACGGTGAACTCGTAGAGGTTGACGCCACGGGCACAGGCTGTATAATGTACGACATGAGCGTGTTTCGTAAAATACCCAAGCCCTGGTACAAGTCGGAATACGACCCAAGCGGGATGCCGATTGGCGAGGACTTCGGATTCTGTTTAGCTCTAAAGAATGCGGGGTACAAAATTTTTGTAGACACTTCAGTACCGGCTGGTCACCTTACGACCATGATCGTGAACACTGCCACAAACAAACTATACCGGGCCATGAAGACCAAGCAACAGCAAGAAGCTGCTGAGATAGCATTGGGGGTTGAGGATAAGAAAATAGCTTAACAACCAGGGTCCCGTGACAGGTCCGGCCAGACTTTGAACGGCGAATAATAAAAGAAAATCAAGCGGTAATGTGGTGCCACATCACTACATTGCCGCTTTTTTTTGCCCTGGATTAACCATAAAAATCATTTAACCTTTAGGAGGTAGAACAATGGCGGATAGAGCTACAACACTGACTGGTCGCTTCCAGCGTGTTACTTTAGGGCCAACAACGAAGATCCTTGGAGCCGGTACGTACACCATTGCCGGCGCAACCCGTAGAACCGTTGACGCGTCGGAGTTTGGCGTGGATGTTGACATCTTTGAATTCCAGTCAGCGGACGGTGGAACCATTTCACTGGGTACGGTCAATTATGACCCGACTGATGCGTCACAGAATACGCTTAGAACAGCTGTTACCGATGGCATCAAATTGGGTCACAGTCCGCTTACGTCTGGTATCAGGTTCTGGATTAACTCGACCTCGTACCTTACCGTTGGGACTTCAGGGTATATCCTGATGACCAAGGCTGGGGATGTTAACGCGGATCGAAATGGTTTGGCAACAACCTCGTTTGAAGGCCAGGTTTCCGGTGCCTTCATGTATATCGTTTAAACACTAAATACTCGGGAGAAAACATTATGGCTACTGTTATCAATTTACAAACATCGGATGACGGCGTTTGGTTTCCGTTCTTTTATTCTCGGATTAACCCCGATACGATGGACGTTGAATATGACGAACCCATCGAGGACGGGCCGAGGATGAAGATCCGGAATCCTGTTGATTTTTTCAATGATAGGAACCAGACCCGCAAAACGAAGAGCGAGTTTGTGCTGAACAAAAAGACCCGTGCAATGGAAAAGGTCGTAAGTGACCTTGAGTTAAGCATTGCACAAAAAAAGGAAGAGAGCGAGGACTTCGCAGATTACGTCATCACCGGCGCCGAGAATTTTAAACTGAACGGCAAGCTGATGAAGGCCACCCGGGCGGAGAAGATCGCTGCTATGAAGATCCCCATCGTAAGCATGTACGTCAACCGATGTGTTCAGTTGCTCCAGGAGCAGTCGGCGGTGGAGGAGAAGGATGAGTCCACAAATTTATCGAATGGATCGACTTCACAGAAGACCAAAGTCGATCCAGGATAGAGTTTGAGGATGGTACGGTATCAACAAAATGCGACCAATGTCGAGCCACTTACGCAGAACGTACACCACCGGGCGAGCCTCCCTGCGAGGATTGTTGGGTGGATCTTCTGCCACAGAACAAAGAGGCCGCTCAGATTTACTTCGTAAGCCGAGGGCAGAGAATCATGGCTGGTATGGGTGGACAAACGATTGACATTGACAACAATGCGGTCTTTGGAGCAATGGACCGATACCCCGGAGGCATCGATGACCAGTGGAAGTGCCTCGGGAAGGTAAGGGCCACGTTCCATCATTTCTTGACGATTGAAAACGCGAAGCGGGAATCGGAAAAATGATTAATCTCGATACAAGCAATGGAACGATGCCGGGTGACTGCCTGCCATCGTTTTGTTGTTTTGGTGGATGATATGCGCGTAGCCTATTTCAACCCTAACAAGTTTGACAGAGAATTCGATGGCATAACGAAAGATCGTCTTATGAAAGCGGCCAAGGTGCTGAAGGCATCAACAAAACGGCACCTGGCGGCCCAAATTGGAAGAGGGAAAACAACAGGTATCAATAGGCCCGTTTATAAGTCTGGAGATTATGCGGGGTCTACCTGGACAGCGCGTGAAGCTGGTAGGATGATGAAAAGCGTTCGGATTGTCGAGAAAAAAACCAAAACCGGCAGGGTGTCAAAAAAACAAAATACACGCGTATATGTAGGCCATTTTACAGCATTTTATGCAGATATCTTTGAATATTATAGACCGTTTTTGAGACCGGCATGGAACGAGTCGCTACCACAAATTATGACTTTAATCGGGGCAGGGCAGAAAATCGGACTTGAAACTACAACGGACAGAATGTAATGAACCAGGTTGACATAAATGTTTGATTATGCTATAAATAACGAAATGGAAGCAAGCGGAAACTTACCTCCATTTCTAACCTTAAACCCATCTAATGAGGAGATGAGCGTCATGGCTAAAAAGATAGTAACACCGGAATTCCCAAAAAGCAAATCCAAACCAAAGAAACAGTTTTCTATTGAACACAGAAGAAAGTTGTCCGATGCTGCAAAAAAAAGGTGGCAAGACCCTGAGTACAGAAAGGAAATGGCTCAGATCGAAATGTCCGATGAATGCAAGAAATCAATTTCTGATAGGATGAAGGCCGCATGGCAAGACCCTGAATACAGAAAAAATCATCCGAAAAACAATCTGTCTGAATCAGCAAGGCGTAGCATATCTGATAAGGCAAAAGAGCGATGGTCCGACCCTGAATATAAATCAAGGGTTGCCAAAAAGATCGGTAAAACAGCAAAGGAGATTTGGGAAAGGCCAGGATATAAAGAGAAGATGTCCAAGTCCCTTAAGGGGATTCAAGCTGGTGAAAATAATCATATGTATGGTAAACACCCATCTGAAGAGACACGCCAGAAAATGAGGGATTCTCATAATGATTGGCAGGTCGGTGAACTTCATCCAATGTATGGTAAGCGGCACTCAGCTGAGTCTCGGAAGAAAATGAGTGACGCTCATATAGGGATACAAGCAGGCGAAAACCATCCAATGTATGGCCAACATCATTCTGATGAAGCTAAAGAAAAGATGATTGCGGCTCATTTAGGAATCCCGTTGTCTGGGGATCATAAAAAGAAGATTGGAAAAGCAAGTAAGAATGTTTGGGATACTATAAGCGAAGAAAAAAGGAATGAATGGCAAGGAAATATAAGGAAGGCTTTAGCGTGTTCTCCCAATAAACCAGAACAAATAATCCTTTCAACCCTTAATTATTTATATCCCGGTGAATGGGAGTTTGTCGGAGATGGCCAGTTGATAATTGCAGGAAAATGTCCTGATTTTGTCAATGTAAATGGACAAAAGAAGCTTATCGAATTATTCGGTGACTATTGGCATCGTGGACAAGACCCGAAAGATAGGATAAACATATTTAAACCGTATGGGTTCGATACATTGGTTATATGGGAACATGAATTAAAAGAGATGGGCTCCGTTATCGAGAAAATACAGAATTTTATGGAGATGTAACATGGCCTCACATCGCGTAGGAAAACTTTATATTGAGTTAGATTTAGACAAAACTCGTTATATGCGCGCACAGCAGACTATGGTCAAAGAGGCCAAGAGCGGCGCGGAGATTATGGAGAAGAATTTTCATAATCTAGGCATCAAGTCCGGCGCCACGTTTGATCTTATGCGCAACCAAGCCAAACAATCCTTTGAGGCAATTAAGAGAGCCAATAATACAACCACCGAAGATATAGTAAGAGCCGAAAAAGCTAAGGCTGCAAAAATAAGACAGATAAACAAGCAACAATATGGGGAACAGACTTCATTGATGAAGAAGTTTGCAAGTAATTATCGGTTAATGACAGCGAGTGTTGTCGCTGCGGCGGCCGCATCCATTTATGCTATCCAGAAGATAAGCCGTGAGGCGATAAAGGCTGCATCTGACCTTGAGGAAGTAACAAGTAAATTTAATACCGTATTCACTGGGCAGCAACGACAGGCAGAGATTTGGGCAACGACTCTATCCACTTCTTATGCCATGAGTACCCGCGAAGCCAAACAGTACCTTTCATCCGTGCAGGATTTGCTTGTCCCGATGGGTATGCAATCCGAGGCGGCTGCAAAAATGTCGAATGAGGTTGTTAAGTTATCTGCTGATCTTGCATCATTTAATAACCAACCGACTGCACGGGTTATGGCGGATATACAGAGTGCCCTGGTTGGGAACTTTGAGACTATGAAGAAATACGGGGTTGTGTTGAATGAAACCGTAATCAAGCAAGAAGCGTTGAACATGGGATTGTGGAACGGGAAGGGCATGGTCGATGCGAATACAAAGGCACAGATAGCGTATAAGTTAATGGTGGAAGGGTCCACCGCTGCGATTGGTGACCAGATACGCACTATGGATAGCTACGCTAATTCTGTTAAACGGGCGGGTGCCCGGTGGGAAGATTTAATGGGCGCACTGGGTGACACAATGCTACCCACAGTCACTCCTATGGTAAAACAGATAGCTGACTACCTGACGATCATGGCTGACGCCGTACAGGATAATAAGCAAGCTCTGATTGATTTCTCTAATACTGCGATTGTTGCATTTGTATCTGGCATGGAGACGGCTGTACTCGCAATAGGATTTCTCATCGAGGGTATGCGTAATGTTTCGATGATATGGCTCACTACAAAAAAAGCGTTTCTCGCAATCGAGATTCAGGCACAGAAGTTAAAACTTTGGGCGAATGAGGGCGAAGTATCAGAACAGAAAATTAGAAAGGAATTAATTGCCACAGTATCTGCTTACGACGATGTTGTCCAAGCATTAAGCACGACAACCGAAGCGAATGAGAAAACGAATGATGCTGTGTTTAAAATTGCAGGGTCATTGCGCGAACTACGGGGGGTGCTAAAAAATATTGATACAGAGTTGACAGATAATGGCGTCAACATGGGGCTGACTGACTTTTCCGAGGGGTTAGGGAGAGCTACGAGGGCGAGTGCCAAAACAGCAACAGCAATAAAAGACGGAGGCGCCTCCGCCAAACAGGCAGCAAAGGACCTTGCTCATTTTAATAAGCAATTAGAGAAGTTCGCACAAGCTGCCCGTGATGCTGAAATCGCCGCCGCATGGATGAAACAAGACCTGTCGGACGGGGTTCGTGCCAGTGCAGAAGCTACAAAGGCGATGGCTGACGAGTTCGATAAGATGATGAAGGGTTTTGATAACGACGCCGCAGAGGAATTCGCCGACTTAATGGACAGGCTGAATGAAGGCATGGAAGAAAGTGGCACTCTGTTTGAGTCCTCCATATTTGGCGACGGAGCTGACCAGGGGCTTCAGAACATGATGGAGTCGCTGGAGAAACTTTCTAAAGTGTATGACAAAATTTATAAGCAACAGGAGGAGCTTGCTGAGTTAAGAAAAGAGATTGACAAGATTGATAACACTCAAGACAAAACTATCGCTATGGAGGCGTATTATAAGAAAGAGAAGAAGTATTCCGATGAATCCATCCAAGGCCAGTTAGGTGGCTACCGCCAGTTATTCGGAACATTGGGAGATATGTTTGAAGAGAACTCCCGCGCACGCCAGATCATGCACCTTCTGGAAATGGGATTTGCTATTGCTGAGATTGCGATGGAGATGACGAAAGTCCAGGTTAAGGGTGTTAGTGCTGTTGTTGGCCAGGGATTAGGTGACCCGTACACTGCATTTGCACGTATAGCTGCCATGGCGTCTATCATTGCTGGCCTCCTGGCCATGGTTGGGGTGTCGTTTAGCGGAGGCGGAGGCGGTAGCGGTCCAGATGGGGGCGAAGAGTACAAACCACCCAGTACGGTACTTGGTGGCGCAGATGGAACCGGCAGTGGATCAATCGCCAATGCGTTTGATATCCTGATAGACCAGAACGACGACCAACTGTACGCCCTGTACGACATCTTCCAAGCCACTCAGGACCTGGTGCAATCCATTGAGAGATTCGTCATGGGGATATTGCAGGGAGGGTTTAGCGGTGCCGGGTTCAGTGGAAGGGAATATAAAATACCGGGTTTTACTCTGGGTAGCATCGGAAGCGAGAGCATAGAAGGTATTGACCGAGGTGAAGCACCGCAGGCGGGCGATTACCAGAAAAGTCCGTGGGAAGAGGGCTACATAGAAGGAGGACTACAGCAGTTTTTTAAGGATTTATGGAAGTGGCATCAGGATGGATGGGACGAATTGGGAGAGGAAACCCTCGGCGCATTTACTGACATGTTCAGGTTTATCGGAGACACATTCACAGCACTCGCAATTGGGCTTGGCACTGATGTGCAAGATGTGCTTGATTATGAATTTGGGGATATTCATTTAGATCTGACCGGGTTAGATCCGGATGAGATTGAGGCAGCGGTGACAGAATATTTTTCCAATCTTACCGACACAATGGCTTGGGACCTATGGGGTGAAGAGTTTGGTAAGTACCAAAAGGTTGGCGAGGGGATGTTTGAAACAGTCAGCAGGCTGGTGTATGAAAAAGAAGCGGTTTTGCTGGGATTGTCCATGACAGGGAAAGCATTTGAGGGGACTGCTACCGAGGCAGTTCATTTCAGCCAGGCGCTTATTGAGGCAGCAGGCAGCTTGGAGATATTGCAAGATGGGTTTGAGACGTACTTCTCGGAGTTCTTAACTGATGCGCAACAACTTGAGTGGGTTACAGGTAATGTTGCCGAGGGGTTTGCTGCATTAGGGATTGAAATGCCAGCCACAAGGCAAGGATTTAATGATTTGATATCAGGTCTGGATCTGACGACTGAGGCAGGGCGAGCCATGTATGTCGCACTTCTTGGGATGGCTGGAGCTACTGATATATATTACGATGCTTTGGAATCTGGGAATAAATCAATAGTCGATGCCCAACGTAAATTTGGAGGGACAGAATCACAGGGTGTGATTGATGATGTTTCAGAACGGTGGGGATTTAAGGTAACAAAGCCGTGGCTGGATGATTTTATTACTGAATTTATTGGCATGACACCAGAGGAAGTCACGGCACTGGCTGCAAGCTATGGGCAAACTGCAGAAGAGTTTGTGGACGATTTGTTAGATGTGGATAACGCCTTTGACGATGTGGGGGAGGCTGCTATTGATGCAGCTAAAGCCATTGCCGATGCAGCTAAAGCCATTGCCGATGCCGGTAAGATTATGGACGGTATTCGAGAAGACCTTAATGTAAGGATGGGTGGCACGCCAACGTCTAAAACGGCTGGGTTAGCCGCTGAAATCAATGCTAATCTTTCAGGGACTTTGACTCCGCAAGGAAAGCTGGATACTGCAAATCTAATAGATGACTGGTATTCATCTGCGGTTGCTGACGCTGAAAGAGCGGCGGATATTGAACGAGAGAACATACAGGGACAGATTGATATACTTCAGAAACAGAAAGATGCTGCAAAGCTTCAGCAACAGGTTAACGATAAGGTTAAGGATTTAATAACAAGCGTTCAGGATGCAATTCGTGGGATTAAATATTCAGGTTTGAACCTGTCTCCAGGTCCTGCACAGGCTGAGGATGCCAAAGCCGATTACGATGAACTATATCAGGCGGCACTTACCGGAGGAACGGCTGAAGTCCAAAGATTCCTATCTTTTGCACCAGAGTATCTACAGATTCAGCAAGATACTTATTCATCATCAACAGCCTATCTTGACGAGTATAATAGAGTTCTTGGAAACCTGGATACGATTGAAGGGTTGGCAACTGCCGGGAGTTATGATGAAGCGATGTTGCGAGAAGTGCAGGGGACGAACGAAATCCTTACCAGTATTGACGAAGAGATAACAAGGTTGACGGATCTTCAAGACGCGGTGGTTCCCGATTATGCTTCAATATCAGAAGAGTTTGAAGCATGGTCCAAAAAGCTTGGACTTGACGTTGTTACGGCTGATGCTGGAACTTTGGCTTTGCTGTTTGAATTTGGAGTTGCGAATGAAAGTTTAGATGATATCAATACTCATTTAACTGACTTGGCAGAGATCCAGGGAAGCTCAACGATTGATTACAATAAGCTGCTGGTTCAGATGACACAGTGGTACGGTATAATGGAAAGAACTTTAGAC
>Ga0222628_1000648_pt1 | contig 13396 bp, 12 predicted proteins | sample AntAcemetageno95_FD_179860 | JGI IMG/M metagenome (GOLD analysis project Ga0222628, IMG submission 179860) | Saline water microbial communities from Ace Lake, Antarctica - #95 | ecosystem: Environmental > Aquatic > Non-marine Saline and Alkaline > Saline | place: Antarctica: Ace Lake | collected...
GGTACGCGAGTTCTCCTCTTAAACTTCTTTGCCTCGTGGTGAGGTAGTTGCCGTGCGGAGGTTCCGCACCTGGAAACAATGCATCAATCGTATGCAGCCGATGGGCTGAAGGTTGTCGCTATGGGTAATGACTTCAATTCGCTCTCCTGTTCAGCGTGGAGCGCGCTGGGAGCCAATTATCCCATTACTGATGACCGGGCAACCTCATTCTGGAGTGAATTTGGGAGCGGAGCAGTGCCTAGGAATGTGATCGTTGACATCGAGGGGACCGTCCGCTATAACAGCGCTGGATTTAACCAGTCTGCCATCACCAATGTGATCACTCAATTGCTGGCTGTCACTGGCACAGAACCAGAGGACCTAACACCCCATACTAGCGCATTGATCAGTAGTTATCCCAACCCGTTCAATGCTGGGACACAGATTAAGGTCACCCTAAGAGCACCCGGACAGGCATCACTCTCTATTTTTGATGCCCGTGGTGAACATGTTCAAACCCTCATGAGTGGGGCTTTGGATGCAGGCAACCATACCTTTCAATGGGACGGTGTAGATCGGCACGGAAATAATTTACCAGGCGGGGTATATATGGCTCGTCTTCAGACAAACAATCAGGTTATTACCAGGAAGCTGGTCATGCTAAAATAGAGATGGCAACATCAACACCGTAAAAAAAAGAAGCCCCGCAATTGCGAGGCTTCTTTTGTTGTGTCATGAAGAGGCTTAGATTTCGAAAGGCTGCAAGTTTTCCTTTTCGATATCTTTGAAATAACGATAAGTGCCATGTTTCAGTTCGTAGGTGGCATCTTCGTCACAAACCACCATTGATTTAGGGTGAAGTTGAAGGGCTGAGGCGGTCCACATGTGGTTCACACCCTCTTCAATCATCTTGTACAGAGCCCTGGCTTTAGAGTGACCGTTCACGATCAACACGACCTCATCAGAGTCATTGACTGTTCCCACGCCAACGGTTAACGCCAGCTTCGGAACGGCTTCAATGTCATTCCCAAAGAAACGGGAATTGGCAATGCGGGTGTCATAGGTGAGCGTTTTCACTCGAGTTCGTGAGTGTAAAGAGGATCCCGGTTCGTTAAAGGCGATATGACCATCCGGGCCAATACCTCCGAGAAATAAACGGATACCACCAACGGCTTTGATCTTTTCTTCAAAGGCCTGGCACTCGGCAACCAGGTCTTTGGCATTTCCATTTAGGATATTGATGTTCTCCTCCGGAATTCCAATATGATTGAACAGGTTCTGGCGCATGAAAGAGTGGTAGCTTTCAGGGTGTCCTTCTTGAATCCTGACATACTCATCCATGTTGAAGGTGATCACATTCTCAAAAGAAACCTTGCCGGCTTGAACCAGTCGGACCAATTCCTTATAGGTTCCTACAGGGGATGAGCCCGTAGGCAAGCCCAACACATACGGGTTGTCTTTTGTGGGGGCGTAGGTATTGATCTTTCTGGCGATATAGTGGGCGGTCCATATACTCAGATGATCATAGGTTTTTTGAATGATTAGTCTCATACGTGCTCCAATTAATTATTCAGGCGATTAAGAGAGGCGCTGTATTTGTCTTCAACCTCCACGCGCATCTCGTCCAATTGTTTTTTAAATGAATTTGACTCAAAATCTCCACGGACAGCCACAAAGTCCTCATCAGAATAGCCATCAATGCCAAAGCTTGTTCTCACAGCGCCTTCGAACTCCTTGGAGGCATCCATTTCAACCATGTTCAGAAGCTTCGTGGAGGATATTTTCCATTTCTCGATAACGATTTTTAACTCATCGACTCCCAGTTGACTTGAGTCGAAGCCAAAGACCTGGGGAATGGCTTGTAGCACCCAGCTCCAGGCATCCACCTCATAATGAGAGTGAATGTCCTTAAGTGCTACCTGGAGTTTTTCAAGATCAGACACGACGCCTGATTTGATGTCATTCAAGAGCACCTCCAAGCGAGGTTTGGCACACAGTAAACCGGAAACATCGACCCATTGGCTGTCTGCAGCGGCAGCTTTTTGATCAGGTTTTAGTATACTTAGGATATCAGACTCTGTGTTGGCTGAGAGACGTTTCGTGAGAGCATCACCCAGATATTTTTCAAGAGCCATGCGGTAATAGCGACTGCAGGTTTTCAGGAGCAGGCGCTTGATCAGAATCCCTTGATAACTGACAAACTCCTGGCCTCTCTCTGCCCCGGCGTATAGATCCAGGAGGATTTTTTGGCCGTTGATCATCTTTTGCCCGGTGTAGGGAGAAAGGACATCAAAGATCAATTGGTCCAGTTTGTCAGAATTCTTGCGTCCATCCCGCTGAGGCCATTTAAGACCGTCACGCATGGTACCTACGGTGAAAAAGTTCATCCCCGGAACCAGTGTTGATTGACCGGAATCCTCATTTACATAGGAAAAGGGAAAGTCACTGGTGTCAAAATTTGCATAGTGTTTTCCCATGATGGCTGAGAAGGCGCCGACCCGTGATGGCCAGAGCAAGTAGGATGAGGAGCCCGTCTTGGACCCTCGTTCCAGAATTCCTTGGTGTAACGGTCCCAGCTTGTACATATGGTTTGACTGATTGGTAGCGCTTCCGGCATTGAAGAAGGAAAACATCCCCGCAATGAGCAAGGTAGACCGATGATGTGTCACCGTATAAGGGCCGCCAAAAATTGAGCAGACCTCAGAATGAAAGCCTTCCGAATTGGAGAACATGACGGAATTCTCAGCTGAGAATTGCTTGCCGATCTTGGTGGCTTCACCAATGAGACTGCCATGGATCAAGGCGCCGTCTGAAACATGGGCACCTTTCTGGATGATAAAATTTTTGGCGATAACACCATCGCCAATGAATGTTGAGGCGTCCAAAGAAGAATCTACAGTTCCCTCTTTGAGATTTTGGATTCCTCTAAGGATAGCTCCTTTGCCGATCTTAACGTTGACGATATTCTGACAATGAAAGATGTAACTTCCTTCGCCAATGGTTGCCCGGTCAGATCGAACGCTGTTGGCATAGCTATCAGCCAGGGCATCAAGTGCTTTGATCAGGTCTGGGTCATGTCGATAGAGTGTGGTGAGATAGGCAGTCTGAGAGCTGGTCATTTCAGTGATTTTCAGCTCGCGTCCGCCCCCTTCATTCAAGACCTCGATACTGTGGCCATTTCCAAAACTCGACTCACCTTGACAGACGATGGAACCCACATCTTCGATGAGGACCTTGTCCTCAATGACCAAATTTGACAGCCAGCCATTGATGTTGGAGATATGACAGTTATCTCCAATGGTGACATTGTGAAGGTTGGCGTCAAAGATTCCAGCATATCGACGGATGCCATCTCGGGGGATAAAGTGATCATCCAGGCGACCGATCTTCACATCGCCCCTAAAAATGGTGCCGGCGATGCGGGTGGGGTCAAAGCCTTTGGAGACCAGAACCTTGGACCAGGTTCTGGACCAACAGCCATTGTTCTTAAGAATTTTAATCGCTTCAGGAAGTAAAGGGAGATATCGTTCAGTACTCATAAACTCATTTCCTATTTAGTAATCATGAGCTTTAGCTCATATTTATCACCTCGATAAATGCCTTCGAGGTATTCGATGGGTTTGTTGGTCATGGAATAGGTTGTCCCGCGCAACTTGAGCACGGCACTGCCAACTTCTACATCGAGGAGCTCAGCCAACTCTGCATCTGCCAGACCGGGTTGAATCACATGATCGGCCCGCGATAAACGGATATGAAGATCGTTCTCGATATAGCGGTAGATGGATGTGTCGTCTGCCATTCGGGGTTCCATTAACCCAATTCCCGTTTTGTAGGATAGAAAGGATGTTTCCAGAGCGAATGGTGTTTCTTCAACGTAGCGGATTCGGCGGATACGAATAATGGGCTCATCGGGCTGTTTGGCCAAGCCGTTATAGGCCATTTCAAAAGAGTCAAAATCAGCGATCTTTTCGATGTCCAGGACCTGTGAATGATTGCGGTATCCCAGTTTCGCCATCTCAGAAGAGAAGCCTTCCAGTTTCAACAGCATTTGGGTCCTCGGTGAGGCGTTCACGAATGTGCCTTCACCACGACGAATGTTGAGGAAGCCTTCTCGGATAAGTTCCTGGATGGCCTGACGGACGGTCATACGGCTAATACCAAACGTGGTGGATAGCTCATTTTCGCTGGGGACTTGATCACCTGGTTTGAGTTGATCTGTATTGATCAATTCCTTCAAGATATCTCGAACCTGAATATATAAAGGGACGAAACTGCTTTTGTCCAGGTGGAACTCTTTTAAAAGACTTTGGGTATCCACAGAATTAGCCTCTGGCGATCACCTGGTCAATGAATGTCACGGCATCGCCAACGGTTTTTACACCCAAGGCTGCATCTTCATCCATCTCAATATCAAACTCTTCTTCAAAAGCCGCGACCAGTTCAATGGACTGCATTGAATCTGCGCCCAGGTCTTCCACAAAACGGGAGTCTTCCTGAACTCGACTGGCTTCAACCTTTAATAATTCTACAGCGACGTTCTTGATTCGATCTAGAGTACTCATTTCTATTCTCCTGTCAGCTTAATTTTTTGAGGTCGACTTGTAGGTGTCACGGGCAATGGCCAGTTCCTCATTGGTGGGTATCACCAGCAGTTTGATACGACTGTTGACCCCCTGAAACTCACCCTCCACACCAGTATGGACCATATTTCTGGATTCATCTATTTCAACACCCAGGTGGTCCATCTCCTTGAGGATACGAGCCCGCATGGCGCTGCCATTCTCACCGATTCCACCCGTGAAAACGATGGCGTCAACGCGATTCAAAACCGCCATGTAAGCACCGATATATTTTCTGATGCGATAAGCAAAGATATTTAAAGCCAAGTTCGCCCTGTCATCACCTTCGTCGGCTTTAAGCTCAAGATCACGGACATCATTGGAGCTTCCAGAGATACCCAGAAGCCCAGACTCTTTATTGAGAAGTCTATCCAAGCTGTCCGTATCATACCCTTTGCGACTGAGGTAAAAGAGGATCCCTGGATCCAGATCTCCACTGCGAGTACCCATGACCAGACCCTCTAGGGGGGTCAGTCCCATGCTGGTGTCTATGGAGTGTCCGTCACGAATGGCGGCGACCGAACTGCCGTTCCCCAAATGACAAGTGATGAGATTGACCTCATATTTATGACGTCCCAGCATTTTAGCAGCTTTGCGAGCCACAAATTGATGGGACATCCCATGAAAGCCATAGCGGCGGATCTTTAAATCGGTGTAGAGGGCTTCTGGCAGGGCATAGCGATAGGCCGTCTCTGGAATGGATTGATGAAAAGCGGTGTCGAAACAAGCAACTTGAGGGATATCCCCAAACATGAGTCTGGCTTGCTGGATGCCTGTTAGGTTGGGCGGGTTGTGGAGCGGGGCCAGTTCAAATACAGCCTGGATACCCGCTTCAAGCTCAGCATCAATTGGCATGGATCCGCTATAATCTTCGCCCCCGTGAACCACACGATGGCCACAGGCCTTGACCTCATCCAGGGAGCTAAGCGCACCTTGGCGCGGATCAAGCAGCATCTCCTTTATCACAGAGAACCCAGTCGGATAATCTGGGATAGGCTGGGTCAATTCCACGTTGCCACTTTTTGTCTTTAGGGAGGCAGAAGCATTCTCACTCCCAACGCGCTGGATGGCACCCTCTGCCAGGATGGTTTCCTCAGGCATCTGAAACAGTTTGAATTTAATGGAAGAGCTACCGCAGTTAAAAACAAGGGTCTTCATCTGAATTTAGCCTTTCGCCTGAACTGAAGTGATGGCTGACACAGCAATAAGGTCTTCCACGCTGGCACCCCGGCTCATGTCGTTCACTGGCTTGGCGAAGCCCTGAAGAATGGGGCCGATGGCTTTAGCATTGGCCAGATATTGCACCAGTTTGTATCCAATATTTCCTGCATCCAGATCAGGGAAGATCAAGACATTGGCCTGGCCGGCTACGGAGCTCTCTTTGACCTTTTTAGCGGCGACTTTGGGAACAATCGAGGCATCCAGTTGGAGTTCTCCATCCATGTCAAAGTCTGGTCTCAGGGCTTTGGCCAACTCCAGTGCTTCTGACACTTTGTCGGCATCAGCATGACTGGCTGATCCTTTGGTTGAGAAGGACAGAAAGGCAATCTTGGGATCGATTCCCAAGAGGGCTTTGGCGTTGGTGCCAGAGGCTACAGCGATCTCAGCCAATTGCTGGGCATTGGGCTGGATATTGACCGCCGAATCAGCAAAAATGAAGACCTTGTTCTGTTCTCCTTGAAAAGTGGGGATAATCATTATAAAAAAACTACTGGGTGTTGAGAGACCTTCCTGAAAGCCGACCGTGAGTGTGGCGGTCTGGATGACTATGCTGGTGGCTGTGGCCACGCCAGCGACCATACCATCGGCATGTCCCTGGTTAACCATCATTCCGCCAAAAGAGAGGGGTTTACGCACCAATTTTCGGGCAATGGCTTCCCGTAGGTCGCGCTTGGCCGCGTACGCCGCGCTGTATACGTCGAGGTTAGAATCAGTTTTACTATCAATGATCTCAATTCCTGACAAGTCAAGCCCTTGGGCTTGTGCCCTTATCTCGTCCTCGTTTCCAATCAGTATGGGGTGGGCAATACCCAGATCCCGGACTTTAACAACAGCTTCCAGTATGCGTGGATCGCTTGCCTCGGGGTAGACCAGTCTGGCAGGATCCTGTTGTGCTTTCTGGATGAACGTTTGAACTATATCCATCTCAATTTCCTTAGTATTTTAACAGTGATAGAGGATAACATGTCTAGACAGGCAAATCAAGCATTGTTTGTAATAGTTACTAACTAACCAAATTTCGGATGCTTCGCCAAAATCTTATGGATGAGGCGTTATTTAGGACATAAAAGCACTTTATTGGATGTTCAGAAATGATAGTTTATGGCCATCACGCATGTGCTTGCGCGAGCATGCATCCAAATTTAGAATATCAATCAAGTGGGGTAAAAAATGGGTATGGGAAACTACGTTCTTTTGGGTCTTATCATGGTTGTGGGCTGGTATCTGGTCCATATATATAATCGCTTAGTGCTTCTAAAGAACCGCCATGAGAATGCCTTCGCCCAGATCGAAGTGCAACTGAGGCGGCGATACGACCTGATTCCAAATCTGGTTGAAACAGCCAAAGCCTATCTGAAGCATGAGAAGGAAACACTGGAAGCGGTTATTCAGGCACGCAACCAGGCCATGTCCGGGCTTCAAGCTGCTCAGGCTAACCCAATGGATCCACAAGCCTTGCAGAATCTGGGTGCGGCAGAGACCGGATTGGTTGGAGCTTTGGGAAAGTTGAGCATGGTCATGGAGGATTATCCAGATCTTAAGGCCGATGCAACCATGATGCAGCTCAGCAATGAATTAACCCACACTGAAAACAAAGTGGCCTTCTCACGACAGGCTTTCAATGATGCCGTATTACTCTATAACAGTTACAAACAGGCTTTTCCTCAGCAAATGATCGCAAGCTCCTATGGCTTTGTTCAGGATGCAAGCTTCCTGGAGATTCAGGACAAAGAAGCGATTCAGGATGCGCCAAAGGTTTCCTTCTAATTCTAGACCTTAGGGGGGGATTACTATGAATTTTTTTGATGCACAGGATAATGCGCGTCGAAAAACGCGCGTTCTGCTGGTCCTGTTTGGTTTCGCAGTCATTCTTATGACCGTGCTACTAAGCCTGGCTGCCAAGTTTGCGGTCTATCTATTCTATTTTTTTAATGCTGCAGAACAGTCTGGAACCCATGTGGAGAGTTTCAGGGAGTGGTTTAGTCTAAATGCTTTTCTCCTAATCACATGCCTGATGATCGCCGTTGTGGGATATTTTAGCTATCGTGGGTTCAGTCTTCTTTTCAATGGTGGTGGAGCCGTGCTAGACGGGTTAGGACTTAAGCGGGCAGACCACCAGGTGACAAATGAAAAACTGGCCAGGATGATAGTCTCTGAAATGTCCCTGGCAGCAGGTTGCCCTGTCCCAGAGGTTTATCTGATAAATGAAAATGGGATCAACGCCTTCTCCGTGGGGTGGGAGCCCTCTGATGCTGCCATCGCAGTGACACGGGGAGCCTTGGAACATCTTGAACGGGATGAGCTCCAGGCTCTCTTCGCCCACGAATTTTCCCACATTCTCAATGGTGATATGCGGCTCAATTTTATCATGTCCGGTCTGCTAGAGGGGCTTTTCTTTTTCTTTGAAGTGGGGAGCAGACTTCTGGAAGGGTCGACTGATTCCTTGGGCCATGCAAGTTACAGGGGTGGCTCGAGTAGAGGGTTGGGGATTTCCGCCGTGATGTACCTGGGTGTACTTCTCATGATGGTGGTCGGTGGATTCGGCTTTGTCCTAGGACGTTGGATTCAGGCTATCATGACACGCCAACAGAGTTTAGAGGCAGATGCAGCCGCAGTCCAGTTCACCAGAGATGCTGGATCAGTGATCTCACTTTTGGAAAAGATGGGGCGAAACTATCTCAACACCTACTTAATCACTTCTCGTTTTGAGCGCTTTAGTCATGCCTTTATCGGCTCAGCGGGGAAGCGAAATTTGTTGAGTGCGCACCCACCTCTCATCAAACGGATCCATGCGATTGATCCAAACCATGAGGTTCAGCTCAAAGCAATAAATCTGGATGAGCCTACTCCCCACCTCGATCACCTCGTAAAAAAGAAAGAGGTCATCGCAAAACCGCTCTTCATGTGGACGGCCCTCGGTGTTGGTATCTCCCAAGCGATTCAGGGCAATACTCAGGTCCCTGAGGGAGAGATCTTTGATGAAACTCTGTGGGAAAGCCCCTCCTTGGATCTTTATCAGTGGGCTGAAGAATCACCATCGGCAATAAGCAGCGTGTTGGCCCTTATCTGTGCCTCAGATGCTCAGGAGCTGGACTCACGCTTGAAACAGCTCAAACCGAGGTTAGACAAGCATATCTATGATCTCTTGACCGACAGGATACCCGTATTCAGAGATCTTGATCCGCGGAATCGGGTGCTTCTTTTGGAACTTTGTTTTGTAAATTTGAAAACGATGTCAAAGGTGAAATACACTGAATTGAAGACCAGTATGAATATTCTTTTTAACACCGACTTCAAGCTAGATCATGATGAATTTGTCATTCAGCGGCTCATCACCTCACGCCTGGATCGACATTTTGGGGTAAGCCGAAAAGAGCATCGTATCCTGCGGGTTGTGGGTGATGCACGGCGTGAAATTGCCTTGGTGCTGTCGCTGATCGCATACACCGAGCACCAGGATGATGAGGCCAATGCAGCCTTCAATGCAGGGATCCAATCTATTGGAGCAACGAGCCTAAAGATCCTTGGACGAAATAAAATCGCGTTGACACAGGTGAATACCGCTTTGGATACTCTGGCTGAAATGCCTGTTCAACTGAAACGACGCATGCTACGAGCCAGTGCTGCCACCATCGCCCTGGATCAAAAGGTCACTCCCCAAGGGTTTGAACTCCTGAGGGTCATCGCTATTGGCCTGGAGGTTCCCATGCCAGCACTCACATATGAAGAGGCCTAAATGAACTTACATGACTCTGGAAAGGTAGGAGCCTTCTTTGATTTCGATGAGACCCTGTTGGCCATCGATAGCAGTGGGGTTGGTTTTAAAGTCCTCAAAGAAAATGGCTATCTCAGTCGCTGGTTTATGGTGAAGATGATGACCACTTTTTTACTCAGGAAATTGAGACTCGTGGATGATCGCTTTATGGCCCGCATATTTCTCAGCTTTTATCGAGGACGGAAACTCCAGGAGTTTATAGACAGTGCCGATGCATTCTATACCGAATATCTACAACCCAATCTATCTCCTCGCGTGCTTGAGAAATTACTCTGGCATCAGGAGCAGGGGCATTTTACCATCATTGTCTCCGGATCTATTGATTATTATCTGAAGCCAGTTCAGAAGGATTTGGGTATTGATCATCTTCTGTGTACCTATTTGGAAAGTGATGCTTCAGGTGTTTTGACGGGTAGATCAGCAGGTCCAGTTTGTGTCGGTGAAAACAAGGTCGAGCTAGCGGAGAAATTAGCGATGACCCATGATCTGGATTTAAGTAAGTCCTATGCGTATGGGAATTCTGAGCTTGATATCCCCATCCTCAAAAAGGTGGGTCATCCTGTGGCTGTCAACCCGGATAAGCAATTGGCAAAATACGCTGCGGAAAATGGCTTAGAAGTGTTAGACTGATCAGAAGGTATGAGAATGGGACCTAGATGACCAAACTGGCAACACAGATTCTGGATGAATTGAAAACTCTGGGAGATCCCGTTCGAGCGACTCATTCCCAACGCTTTTTTAAAACGGGTCCAGGTGAGTATGGCGAAGGCGATATCTTTCTAGGGATCAAAGTTCCTATCCAAAGAGCTCTAGCTCGAAGCTATAAACAAGCGACTCTTAAGGATGCCGTAAGTCTCCTATCATCCGCCTATCATGAAGCCCGCCTCACCGCCCTCTTTTTACTAATCCAGATTTATCAGAAATCGGATGCCCAGGGCAGGACACAGATTTACCAAATATACTTGGACCAGGTCAAATACATCAATAATTGGGATCTGGTGGACAGTTCCGCCATGCAGATCGTGGGACACTATCTTTTTCATAAGGACAGGTCCCCTTTACGTACCCTGGCACAATCGCACGATCTATGGGAGCGTCGAATAGCAATCATCGCCACCTACCATTTTATCAAGCAATATGAATTTCAAGATACCCTGGATCTTTCTGCTATTCTACTGAATGACCAGGAAGACCTCATCCACAAAGCAGTGGGCTGGATGCTTCGAGAAGTGGGGAATCGTAGTCGACCCACGGAAGAGCAGTTTTTACTTAAATACTATCAAAACATGCCGCGCACCATGCTTAGGTATGCCATAGAAAAATTTCCGGAGGACCTGCGTCAGGCCTACCTAAAAGGAGAAAAATAATTTTGAAATCAAGAGTATTAACGACTCTGCTACTGACGTGTATGGGCCTCAGCCTCACAGCATTTGTCGATGAAGAGAAACCCTGCGGTCATGCCCATGGAGAGCCTTTCTTGCGGGATATGCAGCCCACATCTGAGCAGCAGAAAATTGATGTGCGCTACTATGGACTAAATTTTGATATGGATATCCCAACCACATCCATGACCAAAGCATTTGTGGTTAAATTCGTAGTGCTTGATACCAGTTTGGAAACCATAGAACTTGACTATTCCGGCTACAACTTGGGCGTTGGAGATATTACTGTAAATACAGTTATTCTAGATGGGGATACCGCCGCTTTTACGCACTCAAATGATATGCTATCAATCCCACTGCCAGCGACACCTGACCTGAATCAACTCATGACCCTGGAGATTTTTTCTCAGTCAGGACCAGCGAGTAATCAGGACAACTATGGCTTTAACTGGGATTATGAATCTGGACAGCGCTCTATCTGGACTAAATCACAGCCCTACGACGCGAGAAAATGGTGGCCCTGTGTCGACTACCCCAGGGACAAAGCAGATTCCTTGGATATTGTGGTAAGCATTGCAGACTATATGACAGTCGCTTCAAATGGACGTCTTATTTCCAACATAGACAATGGTGATGGAAGCAGGACCTGGCACTATCATGTCAGCTATCCAATCGCGACCTACCTCGTATCATTATCCATTTATGAATTCTATGTCTGGGGTGACATCTATGTGGACGCAAACAATGATACCTTGCCTATTGAATTCTACACCTACAGCCATCCAGACAATCCCAGTCCTTCATATATGACCACAAATTATGGCCTGCTCCCTGCTATGATTGAGTTGTATGCTGAGCAATTCGGACCCTATCCCTTTATGAATGAAAAATATGGTCATGCTGAATGGGGTGAAAACTGGGGTTTGGAACACCAAACCCTAACCTCCATGGGTGATCCCACAGAACGACGTGTTTGCCACGAGTTAGCCCACATGTGGTATGGGGATATGATCACCTGCCACAGTTACCACCATGTCTGGCTGAATGAGGGTTTTGCCCGTTACGCTGAGGCTTTATGGTGGGAAGAGCGCTATGGCGACACGGGTTATAGAAGCAAAATGGCCGAACTCGAATATTATGGTGCTGGCACCATTTACGTGGAGGATCCTGAAACTGAGTCCATCTTTAGTTCCAACCTTTCTTACAATAAGCCAGCCTGGGTGTTGCACACCTTGAGACACATTCTGGGCGAAGAAACCTTTTTTGAAATTCTCCAGAGCTATGCTGCTGATCCACGGTTTAAGTATGGGACAGCCACCACAGAGGATTTTCAGATGGTCTGTGAGGAGGTCAGCGGGGTCGATCTGGAAAGCTTTTTTCAACAATGGATATATGGTCAAGGCGTGCCCATTTATCGGGCCTATCGCGGGCAAACCGGCCAGGATCTGCTCATTCAGGTCATTCAAGCGGGAAACACCTTTGATCTGCCAGTGGACTTTCGGATTACCACCAACCTGGGGGTCATCGACACCACTTTACGCATCGATGAACAATTCATGACCTTCAACTTCACGCTACCAGAAGGCGAGATCGTCACAGGCATGGTTCTAGATCCTGGTGATTGGATTTTGAATACAGCTACATATATCGTTGGGTTGGCAGAGGACGACTTCCAGGGTCCGGCAAAGTTTGAATTGTTTAAGAATTATCCCAACCCATTCAATCCTCAGACCACGATTCCATACAGCCTAGATGGGACAGCTCTGACTCAGTTGGTCATTGTGGATGCCCTCGGTCGAGAAGTGATTGAGCTTGTGAATAATGAGCAGAATTCAGGTCAATATGCGATCACCTGGAATGGTCTGGATACCCAAGGGCTTTCAGTAGAGTCGGGACTCTATTTTTGTCATTTGCGATCTGGTCGCCATACAAGCATGCAAAAATTACTGCTGCTCAAATAGGTCACGACATGACATCAATATCATTGGTGGCAATTGGAATTGTGAATAATGATCGCCATGATCTGCGTGATGATGATTGGGGCGATGTCATTTCCACCATCACGCTCAAGGAGGACCTTTCTCCAGACTTATTAAAGGGCTTGGATCACTTTTCCCATGTGGAGGTTGTCTTTATCTTTGATCAGCTGGACTCCAATAAGCCGGTTCCCGATCTGCGTCATCCCCGGAACAATCCTGAATGGCCCTTGATCGGCCTGCTGGCTCAACGGTCTGCCTATCATCCCAACCCCATCGGGCTGACGTCAGCAAAGATAATCGGTCTGCAGGGACGGATACTCACTGTCCAGGGACTTGACGCTGTAGATGGAACCCCGGTGTTGGACCTGAAGCCCGTCTTTCGAGAGTTTCAGGCACCGGATTCGACCCAACCCAGTTGGGTATCGGAGTTGCTCAAGGATT
>Ga0222628_1000649_pt1 | contig 13375 bp, 12 predicted proteins | sample AntAcemetageno95_FD_179860 | JGI IMG/M metagenome (GOLD analysis project Ga0222628, IMG submission 179860) | Saline water microbial communities from Ace Lake, Antarctica - #95 | ecosystem: Environmental > Aquatic > Non-marine Saline and Alkaline > Saline | place: Antarctica: Ace Lake | collected...
AAAACAAAGTACTTTATAATACGTCAAATAAAGACTTAGTATTGTTTTTACGTCCTTAAGCTGTTTTATCGCTCTTCCTTCTCAACGTCCAACAGCAAGAATAACGTTCACATATAAAGCATTATAACGTATATACAAAAGAATATAACGTATATATATATCATAGCGTTAATACATTGTTTAACGTATATATAAGCATTACGATATTACATTGTTTAACGTATATATGTTTATGGCGTATATGGTAAACGATTAAAGGATATAGGTACGTTATAGTGTCTAAGGATTATCTATAAACTCGTAAAACAAAAAGCACTTTAGCGTAAGAGAAATATAACGTCATAACAATAAAACGTAATGAAAAAGAAACAAAAACGCACATATGGGTTGACAAAAGGAATAAAAGTCGTGTAGAATGTAAATAAAGGGGGGATAAGCGTGTATAAAGACCGTAAGTTTGTTGAGCAATTAGTAAACACGATTGAAAGCAAGAAAAGCGAATCCTTCAAAAAAGCAAAAGCCTATTTATCAGATAATAATTTTTTCGAGAAAAATGTAGAAGAAAAAAAAGATTATTTATTGAGTGAAGATGGGCTTATTTTAATGGAAGGATTATCAACGGAAAAGTTGACAATATTAGCAATAGCAGAATGTTTTGCTGTTAGCCAAAGTGAATTTCATAAGTTAATGAGAGAGAACCCTGAAATCTATGACTCTATTGATCGTGGTAGAGCTGCTGAACTTGATGGTGCTGAAAAGGCATTATGGCAGTTAGCAACAGGATATTACAAAGAAGAAAAAAGAACCATAAATTATAAGAATGAAAGAAATAGTACGGCTTCACAAGAGCAAATCATGCAAAAGTGGTTTCCTCCTAATCCATATGCAAACACATATTATTTGAATAATAAGAAGAAAATGGAATATAAGGATAAACAAATAGAGTTAGAGGCAACAAGGAATACAATCTTTATCAAAATGCAGATAATCGGTGATGATGAAGTAGATTTGAGTTGACATGGACGATTATGTAAGTTTATTTAGAGTTAAGAAATTCAATCCTATGTGGCAAACTAATGCAGAGCTTAAAGAGTTATATGGTAGAGAAATAAACAGTTTCCTTAATCTAAGTGGTCGTATTGGTGGCAAAACAATTAACACAATTCAGTTGGTTGGCTTAACATCACTTGATAGGCCTGAAAATGATATTGTTATTTTAAGAGCAAATAGTTCACAATTAAAGCAAAGTATTTTCCTTGAATTAAAAAAGTTCTTTTTCCAAGTTTTAGACATTGAAAAATTTGCGAGAATTAAATTCAAAAGCAGTCCACCTTTAATGATTACATTACCTGCTGGAAACCAAATAATCTTTGGTGGAGTTGGTATGGGTAGTAAATCAGGTGCAAACCAATCACGTGGTAAAACAAGTGAAAGGAAGTTATCGCTAATAGTAGTGGAAGAAACACAAGAAATATTTAGTGGTAGTTCTGATGGCGAAGAATTGTTGAAACAAGCAATGGCTACATATATTCGTGAATTAGATGTTGTTAATGGCAAAATGGTATATTTAGGAAATAGAGATAGAAACTTAAACGGTAAATTTAACGTTTGGTCAAGAGAAAAAGCAAAAGATACAACGTTTTTAACAATAGAAACTAATTGGCATGATATAGAAACTTTGCTAACAAGACCTACAATCTCAATGATTCAGCAAGAAAGAGAACTTAATCCTAATAATTATAAGTATATGTTCTTGGGTATTCCTGTTGGGGGTAATGAGTTAGTTTATGGGGCGTTTACTTATAACGTTCATGTTATGCCTAAAAAAGATAAAACAGAAAATACGTTTACAGACATAAACACAGGAAAAGAGTATATATTTAGTCCTGAATGGCTTTTAAAGAATGTTGAACGTCTATATATAGGTGTTGATGGCTCTACTGTACGTGATATGACCGAGTTTATTCCTATATTTCACATGAGAGATGGTAAACTTATCGTCAAATGTGGAGATATATTACAACATGATCCTAAAAGTAATGGACAAATTCGTAATAATATAATGATAGATACGCATGTACGTGCGTGGTTATTCGGTTTAATAAAGAAATATAGACTTGATTATACAGAAAAGATATTCATTGCAGATGGACATAACACAGACCTAATTGACCATTTAAGGTATCAGTTTGGTGGTTATTGCGTTATTATTCCGTTTACAAAGAAAGATTTAGTTGCTACGAGTGATAGAGTAAACAACTCTTTAGCAGACAAAAAACTATTATTCACAGATGAATCATTTGTTGAATTGATAAGTAAGTCAGTTATTGAGCCTGTTGTTTTATATAACGAGTTAGAAACAGTATGTTGGCGTGAAGATGACCCTACTAAATTTAATGACGCTGTGCCTAATGATAGAACAGACGCAATTCGTTATCCAGTAGCGTATCACGCTAATCCACACCAATTACACGATTATCAAAAAGGAAGTGAGTAAATATGTCAGTAGTCAGCCAAACATCACAAACCATGCAACAAATTGGTAAAATTTCATCATTGAACCCTGAATTAACTTACTCCTATATAATTAGAGATACTTTCTATATGCTCGTTCCAACAGAGTTTAGACAATATTATCTATACAACGTTAGGACAATGTTAAATTGGTATCATGGTTATGTTCCAGAGTTTCATGATCCAAGAAATGGTATATTTTCTACAAGAATAGGTAATTCCGTTATTAAAGAGTTATCTAAACTAATCGTAGGGGGGCAAGTATTCTTTGAAAACAAAAATTCAGAGAAAAGTCCTACAAATTTAGTTAATCCAACTATTAAAAAGTTCCAAGATTATGCAGATAAATATAATTTCCAAGATTTCGTAAAGAAATTAAGTGAATTTACGTTAGCTGGAGGAACAAGTGCTATTATTTTAGCAATAAATTGGCAACGGGATTTAGTTCCTAAAGTTCAAAGGATAGACCAATTCTTCCATGCAGTTGATTTTAGTGGAAATGTTATATCTTATACAGGGTTTATCAAGTCTTATACAGCCGATATTGAAGTTGGACAAGGCAGAGGAATGGAACAAAAGAACTTTTATCTATTAGAAAACAGATATTATAATAAAAATGGCGTTCCATGCTATAAAATCAATATAAAAAGTGGTGTAACATCAGTATTATCAGCTCAACAGTTTAATCCAGTACCAACTGATGATATTAAATGGGAACAATTACCTAAAGTTATTAGAAATTCGCTTAAACATGATTATGGAAACTCATTTATGATAGGAATTGAACAAGAAATATCAGAGGGTATTCCTCAACTTGGCGTATTGATAACGAAATTAAACGCAGTTAATACAATTCCAGAGGTTGATTTAGGCGAAAGCGCATTAGCAAATACAATTTCATATCTAATTGGCTATGAACAAGCGTACTCTGAAATGATTACAGACTTGTATTTAGCAAGAGGGAAAGTGTTAGTTCCACAAGAAATGCGTAATCCTACCGATACAAATAATGTATTTTATAGCGATTTTGACGGTATGTTATTTACCAAAATGCCTTATAGAAACGAAACAGACCAAAAGCCATTATCTATTCAGTTTGAGTTAAGAGCAAAAGAATGGATTGAAACTCGTAATAACTTTGCAGAGAGCATAGCGAGTGCAATAGGGCTATCTGGTAGCGATATATTCTCTTACTTGAAAGACAGTACAGGTAGTTCAAAGACAGCAACTCAAATTGCGAGTGAAGCCCAAAAAACTATCTCTTATATTGAAGAAAAGAGAGTAATGTTTAGACAAGTATTAGACCGTTTCATGCGTATTTGGAAAGATTTTTATAAAGAACCTGATGACATAAAAGTCGTATTTAGTTCTCAAAACCATGTAAATATGCTTGTAACAACAGAGCAAACAAGAGTAATGAATGAGGTTGGTTTCCCATATTTTGATGTATTTAAGAAGATGTTCCCTGATTTAGATGACGCACAAATTCAAGAAATAGTTGAACGCAAGTATGCTGATTTACAACGAGAGGGAGAAATCAAAGAGAAATATAGCATTAAAGCACCAAAAGATGTTGCAAAACCTAAAGAGGTTAACAATGGTGCAGTAGTAGTACAGAAATAGGTTATAAGCCGAGAGGCATTATATAGAAACAAAGTTTAAAACAACGTTAATTTTAGTAGCCGTTTACCATGCGAAAACTCAAAGAGCTATTAGCAGGAATAATATTCCGTTACTAACACCAAGCGTTGCCTTTAAAAAGGAGGTTATCACGTGTTAAAAATTTTTAAACGAAAGAGAGGGCTTACTATGCTAAACGCAGAAGAAGTTAAAGCATTACCGAAAGAGGAGAAACAAGCGTTTTTTGATTTATTAAAGACTGATTTGGAAACTAAGGAAGAACCTGTAGAAAAGGAAGAAGTCGTAGTTAAAGAAGAAGTTGTAGTTGAAGAAAACGTTGAAACAAAAGATGATGAAAAACCAGAGGAAAATAAACTAAAGGGTGGAAAGGCCGATAATTTGTCTTTAGATGACATTGCTAAAAAGCATAATGTATCAGTAGATACGCTTAAAACAGAGTTGGACAAAGCCATTGAAACCGAGTTGGAACACACCGATGACCGAGAAGTAGCAAAAGAGATTGCTATGGATCATTTGTCAGAGGCTTCGGATTATTACCAAAAGTTAGCAGTTGCAGAAGATGAAGTAACAGAACCAGATATAAACGAAAGATTTGCTAAATTAGAAAAGTCCTTCGAGGAAAAGACTAATAAAGCATTAGCAGCGTATGAAGAAAAGTTTAATGCTAAGTATAAAGAACTCGAAGATGAAAATACAGAGTTGAAAAGAACTCAACCAATGGGGAATTTCACGCCAAAACCTAATGAAGGTTTGCTAAGGAAAGCAGAAAAGCGTGATGAACTTTCCATTAAGTATAAAGCACAAAATCAAACTAAAAGTGTAGTTTAAAAAATAAAATTAAAAGGAGATATATATTATGGCATTTGCAGATTTTACAGGATTGTCAGTAAACAGTACTGCTTTAGAAATTAAAGTCGGTAATGTAATGTTAAGATCGTTGATACAAAATAAATTGTATCATGATGGCGTTGGGATTACGGAAGTATTCACAACAGGTGCAGATAGACGTGGTGGAGCAGTATTACGAGTTCCAAAGGTAGCAAACTCAACAGGTGAGTTTAGAACAATGGGTGCAACAGTTAATGGAGAGTTCTTTAACAGTTTAGACCCATCAATTGCAACATTAAGTGAAGAACTAATTTATTGTAAACATATATATGACGCTATGGAAGATGTACCACAAGCACAGCATGTATTATCATTAGCAGGTGCAAGTGCAGTTGGTGTTCGTTCAGAACGTATTGCTAAGAACATTGCAAGACAAATGAACGCAGGAACATTAGCTTATCAATTAGCAGCTGTTATTAACGCAGTTATCACAGCAGGTGCGGAAACAGATAGAATCTTTACCTATACCGCAGCAACAGAAGGCGACGCAATCACTAAATTCTTGGCAGCAAGTGCTTCATTAGATGATGGCGATGGCGATTACAATGATTATTTCCCAGTAACAGGTAGGGTAGCATTGTTAAGACCGTCTTGTTTACAAGACTTACGTCAAAAAGGCGATTTAATTATAAACGGTTCAAACTTCGCACAAGATATTATGAGAAGTGGTGCAGTTGACTCTGAAACCGTATTACCTGAAATTTCAGAAGGTTATCGTGGTATGATTAACGATACAGCAGTATTTATGGTTACAAAAGCAATTTGGTCTTTAGCAGAAGAATGGTTAGCAGTTCCAGATAACTACCTTGTTAATATTGTTGGCTTAATTTGTGCAGCAACAGCAACAGGTAGAGGTTATGCTTTCCCAGAACAAGTTAAAATCATTGATTCACCAGATGGCGTAGGACTAAGAATCCAACCATTATCAAACTTTGGAGTAGAAGTATTCTTCGAAGGTGGTATCAAATTATTAGCTGACGCAGCATTTGTTGAAGGTTCAGTAGCAATGGTAGTTGAAGCACCAGCAAGTGAAACTCCAGTAGCAACCACAGCAGTGGTAATTACAGGACTTGAAACGGTAGTTAATGGAGCAACAATTACAATGACAGCAACCGTAGCACCAAGTCTTGATGGTAACAGATATGCAGTTAAATGGACTAGTGCAGACGCAACCTTATTTACAGTAACAGATACTTATACTTATACAACAGTATCAACTAATGTTATAACAGGTGTAGCAACTGACGCTGGAACAATCTTAACATGTGAAATTATGGCTATTACATATACATCAGCAGGGGTTAAGACTTATACAGCTTTAGGAACACCTCAAACTGATACAGTATCAATCGCAACAACATCTTCATAAGAATTAAATAAATAACATATTGGGTGGCAGTATAACTTGGCAATAAGGGGTTTGCCACCCTTTATATATCAAGCGTGTGGTATTAACCAAAGTCCGACTCTTTGGCGCTTGTAAACCAACATAGAGGAGAAATAAATTGAAAAAAATTGACATTGTAATACCAGTTTTCAAAGCAAAAGAAACAATCGTTAGGACATTAGGTTCTATTTTAATTCAATCATTAGTTAAAGAGTGTAAAGTTACTTTAGTAAATGATTATGATGGACTTGATTATTCAAGTATTATTAACACATTTAGTCCATATTTTGAAATCGTTGAAATACGATTAGACAAGAATTGTGGTGCTGGAGTAGCAAGGCAAGTAGGAATTGACAATTCAAATTTAACTTATTTTACTTGCATAGACGCAGATGACAGCTTCTCGTCAACATTCGCATTAGAATTTTTACTTAATAAAATGGAAAAAGAAGAAAATGCAGTTTTAGTAGCAGGATCGTTTTTACAAGAAGATAAAGATTTACACTTTGTTCAATGTAATAATGATTTAGTGTTTATGTTTGGAAAGCTCTATAAGCGTTCATTCATAGAAAAGTATCAAATACAGTTTAATAATACAAGAGCAAACGAGGACACAGGGTTCAATACAATGGTTAGATTATGTGCTAACTCAAACGAGAAAATCTTTTTTATAAAAGACGCAGTTTATTATTGGCACATGAGAGAAGATAGCATAACAAGAATAAATAACTATGAATTTACTTATAATCAATCATTTACTGGATATGTAGCAAATATGATTTACGCTATTAACCACGTAAGAAAAGTTAATCCGTTGAATAGTTATATTAACACATGGATTATCGAGGTTTATGCTAAGTTATATCTATATCTTATGAGAACAAAAATCAATGATGATAGATTTACTGAACAGAATTTTAATTCTTGTGTAAAGTATTATAACGAGATTTATAAAGATGTTGCAGAAATATTCGTAGTAGAATCAAGAAACGAAATAATAGCAAAAATAATAATGGAACGTGCTTTAGAGATGAAGAATGTTATACCGTTTCTTACGGTTGAAGAATTTACAAATAAGCTAAAAGAAGGGAAATTATAATAATGAGTAAGTTAAAAAATATAGAAGAAAAAGATTTGTCAGTATATACAGCAGAAGAATTAGAACAAAGAGAAGAATATTTACAAATGTGTATGAGAATGAAAAAGGTTCAAGATGATGTATTAACCGAGTATTTTATGACACCAGCGATAATTAGATACAATGTGTTAGAGAATATGAAGGTATTTACAAAAGAAATATCAAATTTAGCAGAATTTAAAGAGTTTTTACAGGATCAACTTGCTGAAATGAAAGAAACATACAGTAAATTCACAAGAATAGAGAGAATCGAGTATCGTTTCATCAAGAAAATCTATCGTGATGTAGTAGAAAAAGAGGGATTAGAGTTCAATTTAGACGAAAAAATGATATATAATTATGATGACAACGAAATAGAGGCAGAACCATTCGTATTTAAAGTAAATTAAAGGGGTGTTAATATGGCAAGGACAGAAGATACAACAGCATTAACGTATAATACGACACATCATTTGTTTGTTTTAAACCCAGAATATCTAAAAACAACGTGGGATATAGACTTTGTAGTTAAATATGGCAGTAAAACGAAAGCCGTAAACCAATTACTTAAAATATCTATTCGTATTTACAATTTTATTTATAATCACAAACAAAAAAATAAGACATATTGGCAATATTATCTTGCTTTTACAGACGATGTTATGCTTATGTTAAAAGAGGCGCTTGAACAACAAGCGTTATTTGATTATGAAAGTAGTGCGATGTCGTTGCAAAAACTATTAGGCGTTAACCCTTTAAATGGCAAAGTTATTAAGTTAGAGCATTTGCGTGGCGATAGAGGAGTTTCTCTTGAATCTATTAACTCTATAAGAAATTATAAAGAAGGATTATTGTTATACAGCGGTAAAGAGATGTATTTACCTCAAACTACCGATTATGACTATGATGATTTGGGGTACTAATTATGTCAAACATAGGTGCAGGGGAATATTTAGACGCATGGTTAGTTAAAAGAGAAGAAATTACTCAAGTAGATAGCATGATTAAAAGCACAGCAACAGTAACAACGGAGATATATAAGTACACTAAACCGTTCAAATATAGATACTTAACAGCGACAGAAATGACGTTTCAACCTATTTCAGCGCATTTAAAAGGCAGATATAATAGGGTTTTATTCACAAGCGAAACGGATATTGTGTTTAGAGAGAGAGATAAGATACTTTTTGAAGATAATTCAATGCTGTTAATCAACCGATTATTGCCTCAATATCAAAATGGTATGTTTTTAATTAGTAATAATCCACCACATATATTGGAATTAAGCTAATGAACATGATGATTACTGCTGATATGAGGGTGGCAAAAGGTATTGCAATGGCTTTAGCACCGTTTGATACAGGTAATTTAAGGTTTAACGCTATTAAAAGTATGCGTACAAGTAAAGGTTTTCGTATAAAATACTCACTTTCAGACGCTTATTATATCTATTTTCTTGAAGAAGGAACAAGATATTCTAATAAACATAAAGGGAAAATAGGAAATGTAGTAGTTCCTACAATAGCAAGTTACCTCTATTCAAAGTATGAATCGTTAGACAAAAAGAAAGAAAATCGTTTTAAATATGTAGGTAGAATGGCTCAAACAGACAATGATATTAGCGATAAAAGAGAATATAAAAATGAACAGAGTTTGAAATTAGACGTAGATAAAATGGCCATTGAAAATAAATGGGAACACGATACTTCAAACGAGGTATATGATAGAAGATTTATGGATAGGAGTATCTAATGATATATGAACTTATAAGAGCAAGCATTTCAACAAAATTGAATAATAACACAGATAATAAAAAGTTCGTTGTAGGATCTTATGCTTATGTTGAAGATGAAGATGAGCATTTTGTTTATGATGTTAGAAACGGATATAAGACTATTGAAACAGAGTTTATTACTGCTATGGCTGAAATGGATATCGAGTATCAACCTATTCCAAGTCAATTAAATGGTAATGTAACAGTTAACCTAATATTATTATTAAATGGCGATGAACAAGATTTGATAGACGCTGATTTAAGTTCATTAAATCAATTCATAGCACAAGTAGTAGGTAACAGCGAAGATTTAACCGATACAGCAAACACTTTCCATACTGTGTGGAGTTGTAGTGGTATTATACCAAACGGGCTTACAAGTCCAATGAATGGCAATTATTACACACAAGTTTCAATGAGTGTTTATATTGAGTTTAGTAACACAAACTACTTTGGTAACAGATATGAGTATTTCTTAGGCACAACTTCTGTTGTTGCTAATTTAACTCAAATATTACCTTATGACGGTGGAGTTCAAAGAGAAAACACTGAAAACATACCTCATAGAATAACAGCAGTTGAAGCGTTAGGTGGCAACGAAGAAAGCATGTGGAGTACAAATGTTACAGTATATGTTAATTCATTTATTGAAACTAATATAACAGATGATATGTCCTCTGATACATACGATATGACAAAGAGGTTTTTCTATCAAGAAAAAAAAGCAGGAACAGCAGGGCATGGGTTTTGGGTTAATATTAAAAACATAACTAAACCTATATTATTAGGAGAAAAGCAATATATAAGTTTTGATATATTTAAGACAGATTCAGTTATAGAATAGGGGTGGAGTTATGAAAGATTATAATGTCAATGTAAATTATAATAAAGGTTCTTTACACCCTAAAACAAATCCTAAAAGAACAACAATATCAACTGATCGTACAAGGGTAGTCAAAACAGAAAATAAAGGCAGAGCAATAACACCAAATTTTAGGAGAGCAGGAATACTTGGTTTAGCAGTGTCAACAAAGATAGCAAGTTATGTTGGTGAGTTGACAGAAAACACAGTAACAGCAAGAAAACGTCAATTAGGTATGATGGCTGGTGGGCTTGCTATAACAGCATTAACAAACCCAGTATTAGCGTTAGGAGTGGCTGGAGTTTTTATTGGTAATGCAGGTATTCAGTATCAAATCAAGCAATACAAAGCTAATCTTACAGCAGATTTTATGCGACAATTAAGTGGTGGAACAGTTAATACCAGAAAGTAGGCGATAACATGGCATTTAGTTATGCGATAACTATATATGAAAAAAGTGCTACAACGAGTATTTATCCAGATATGTTAGCCGAAACCTTTAAACTTGACGAAAGTTTAGATAGTGCGGTAATAACCATTCCAAGAGTAACAAGGAAAGCACCTTTTAAAAGATTTTCAAGAGTGAAGATAGTTAAAACAGATGGTTTTAGCAATTCAATAACAACGTATTGGCTCGTATTTAGCACCAAAGCAGATATAGGTACTAAAGGTAGTACAAACACATACGACCACACGTTGGCGTTAATAGAACCCACAAAGTGGTTAGATAAATTTCTTGTAGGTACTAAAACTTTTACTCAGCCATTAAATGGAACACAAATAACGTTAATTGAGGCAATAAAACAAATAATCAATTCAACACCATTAGTTCCTTTACAAAATCAAGAGGCAACGAGGTTAGTTGGGTTAGATAGTGATTTTGAAATTGATATTACAGGTAAGAAATTACCACAAATGTTCTTTGAAAAGAAAAATATGCGTGAAGCATTTATAGGACTATTTAAGTCTGTTAATGCTATTCCAAGAATGTTTTATGATAGTACAAAATCACCTACATGGAGATTGAAAGGCGATTTCATAAATAAACGCAATTTGAAATTTGACATTGATATTGGTTCAATAGATTATAAAGATGAAGCAACGGGAGATAATTTTGCGCAAAGAGCAGAGTTATTTCACGAAAATACAATACCAGAAAATTTTGATAAAGACACAGCGAATATATTTGCAAACTCAATTACAGAATACATTACGTTTCGTAGTGATGAAATAATAGTAGGGGAAAGCAACTTCAAGTTAGTTTTGGCTAACAAAATGCAAAAGTTTATATCACTTGAATTGTTCGTGCCACTTTATGGTGCAACCCCCAACGTAACGGTAGATATTACAGATTATTGTTACAACAAGAAAGTCTATGATTTATTAAAATATGATATATTAGATGTAGTACCAGATGACCCTTATGACGGTGCAAAGAGCAACTCTGTATATTGGCAACTTGGCAAAAATACTATTGAGGGATTTAATTCAACATTTAACTTATTTGGCACAGGATTGCCTTTAGATAATATATTAACCGACATAGGATATGGTGGTGATACACCAGTAAATAATGGTTATACATTCAAAGTAACGTATGTGCCATTCATTGAAAATATGCGTTCAGCACAGTATCGTATTGATAGAAATCAATATTCTTTAACAGAAGATATGTTTGATAATATGTCATCAATTATGTTAAACCCAAGCGAAAGAATAAACGATTTACATGATGTAACGGAAAAGTTATATGGTGAACTTCAACGAACTGGTGTTGATACGGTGTCTATTAGTAAGAAACATTACAATATAGCACCATATGATCCAGATACAAACGCAACTGGTGTTTATTCATTAGGCGATTATACAGAAGATAATTTCTTCGTTACAAAGGTTGAAATAATTTACTTTCGAGCTTTCATAATAGCAAGATATGAATTAAGTAGAAACTGGAACAGAATAGCACAGTTTATTCAATTAGATAAAGAATATAGACCATATGAGGTTGCGTTAACGAAAACTGATTACTCATTAAGGAGAGATATAATAATCCCTTTAAAATACGTTTTAGTTAGTAATGCTAATGTAGAAAGCACTTTAGATACACAAACCACATTATTAAAATATAATTTTTTAAATACATTTAGGTCGATAAGTGTAAGGTTAGACGGTTTGCCGATTAGTGCAGCGGCATTACAGATAAACTATAAAAACGCTACTAACCTTAATGAAACTGCGGTATATAAGCCGTTGATGATAGCAGCAGAGAAAAACACAATTAAATATAAATTAGATTTCTTTGATACAAAATCTGCGGGTAAAAAGGTTAAACTGGAAAACGCAATAGGAGTTACAAATTTACAGCAATCATTAGTTCCTTACACATTAGAAGATGGCACATTCCAATATGGTAGAATACATTTATTTAAGAGTTATTGGGGTGAAATATCTGGTGCTGGTACAATAACAAGAACAAACGAAATGTTAGCAATGCAAGGAAATAATTTCCCAGAGGTTACAATACATGGAACTTCTACAATTAGAATGATTATGTCATCAAGTGGAACTGCTGGTGCAGGTTATCCAGTATTTGTAGAGGCACATCTTTATGATACATACGCAGACTTTCCAGCATTTGCAGCCGCAATAGACAATAGATATTATTTAGATAATGCTACTGTTAAGTTATATTATTTTAGCAGAACTTTATTTGATTATGTATTAACAGGAAATGCTTGGTTAAAAGAAAGAGAACCTGATTTCAGCACAGATATTTATGAGATTAACAAAGACCAAAGTGAAATATTCGGGGTTGAATTGCCAATACCTATTTTGCCTTATGATACTCAAACAGATATATTTATCATAGGAAATATGATTTCAAGAAAGAATGTTTTGGTAACGGGAATAAATGAAATGTTATTTTGGCAAACAAGCGCTACAAGGTACAATAAATTACAAACGGATAGCATAGCGGTTGATTTAGCAGGTAGAGTACCTTTATCGTTAATTGGTGCTGATAGTGCGATAACAGTACCGAGTGCTATATACGCAGAGAATAACTTTGCTATTGTAGATAGTTTGGGCAATCTATTCCTTGCTGTTAACCAAATAGAATTAGATGACACAAAAACAGTTATTAGCGTAATAGAGTTTAATTTCATTGATGAACTTGATTTATACGAAAGTTCA
>Ga0222628_1000655_pt1 | contig 13335 bp, 17 predicted proteins | sample AntAcemetageno95_FD_179860 | JGI IMG/M metagenome (GOLD analysis project Ga0222628, IMG submission 179860) | Saline water microbial communities from Ace Lake, Antarctica - #95 | ecosystem: Environmental > Aquatic > Non-marine Saline and Alkaline > Saline | place: Antarctica: Ace Lake | collected...
CTCTGCCAGCATTCGATCCTTAAAAGTTCCTGGTTCAGATTCATCTAAATTACAAATCAGATACCTCTCCTTTTCCTTTTCATTAAAAACAGCTTCAATTTTTTGTCCAGTAGGAAAACCAGCTCCACCCCTTCCAACAAGACCAGAATTTTTTATTTCTTCGATTATTTTTAAATGATCGTTAGAATCAATTTCTTTTATATATTTTTTAAGCGCCTGATAACCACCAATATTAAGATAGTCCTCAATATTTTGCGGATTAATTTTTTCCCAATCTTTAGTAATTATTTTTTCAAATTCTTTCATTATAGAAAACCTTTAAAAATTTCTTCAATTTTACTAGGAATAACTTTTTCAAAAAATTTTCCATTAACAATCATAATTGGTCCATCTCCACATCTACCCAAACAACTAATAATCTCAATTCTTTTCTTAGGATTAAATTCATCTCCTGCCTTAACTCCCAAAAATCTTTCTACCGATTGAATCAATTTAAATGAATTATTAACTGCACAATTTCCACCAGAACAAATTTGGACTAAAAGGGCTGCTCCTTTCTTTGTTTTTAGAAGATCATAAAAGCTAGCCGTTTCATAAACCTTAGTTAAATTAACCTTAAAATAATCTGCAATTTTTTGGGAGTCTTTTTCGTCCACATGACCAAAACTGGCGCTTGTCTTTCGAAGCGCCGGCAAGAGATTACTTTTTTCTGGATCAAATTCTAAAAGAATTTTTTCAACAGTTTTATACATACTTCAATTTTTATTTTAGATTTTTTCACCACTACCAAAAATTTTTATTTTTTCTTTTACTGCTTTTTTAACAGCTTCACGAGCTCCACCCAAGATTTTTCTAATATCAAAAGAGGCACCTGCTTGCTCATTAACTGATTTAATTAAGTCGTTAACAAAAGCCATTCTTAGCGCTGTATCAACATTAAAACAAGATATCCCATTTTTAATCGCTTCTGATACACGATTTTCCTCCCAATCAGATGCGCCATGTAAGATTAATGGAATATTCACTATTTCCTTAATCTTAGCTAGTCTTTCAAAATCTGGCTCACTTCTTTCTTTAGCAAACCCATGAGCATTTCCAATCGCTATAGCTAGTGCATCCACCCCTGTTTCTTCTACGAATTTCTTAGCTTCTTCTGACTTGGTCATATATTCATCCCAGTCAATCTCTCCTGCACCAATTTCACCTATATATGGAACACTTCCTAACTCCGCTTGAATATCAACATTTTTTGTATGACAAAATTCCGCAATTTGTTTAGTTGTTGATAGGTTATCAACGAAAATTTTTCTTGAACCATCATACATAACTGAAGTCATACCGATTTCAATACAACGCTTAACAATTTCAGCGCTTTTTCCGTGATCTAGATGAATTCCAATTGGAATTTCTGGTGCATAAAATTCAGCTTGATTCTTAATTATATTAAAAATCCCTCTTCCTCCAGCATATTCCATTGTTGATTCTGTTATTTGGATGATAATTGGAGATTTTGCTTCTTTAGCAGCTTCAATAATCGCCTGAGTGGTCTCCAAGTTAACAGTATTAAAAGCTCCAACTGCATAACCACCCTCCTTCGCCTTGTTTAAAATTTCCTTTACACTTACAATCATATGTTTAATTATTATCAATTATTTCTGCAATTTTAAAAAACTCATGTGGAGTCAGACTTGCTCCTCCAATCAAAGCACCATCCATCTCACTTTCTACACAAACCTCCTTGGCATTTTTTACATTAACACTCCCGCCATAAATAATAGCTACTTTATCTGCATACTTCTTGCCAAAAGTTTCTACCAAAATTCTTCTAATCAAAACTTTAGCTTCCATAACTTCATTAGCGTCAGGAACAACACCTGTTCCAATTGCCCATACTGGTTCATAGGCAATGATTATTTTTTCTGCTCTTGTTCTACTCACCTTAAATAAGGCTTTTTCAACTTGCGAAGTTATAACCTGCAAGGTTTCTTGATTGTCTTTTTGCTCTTGTGTCTCTCCAACACAAATTATTGGCTTCAGTCCATTCTTTAAAGCAGCTATTACTTTAAAATTTATTTCTTCATTGCTTTCATTAAAATATTTTCTTCTTTCACTATGACCAATAATTGAAAATTCAGCTCCTATATTTTTTGCCATTACTGGAGAAATTTCTCCTGTGTAAGAACCGCTAGTTTCTGTTGATATGTTTTGAGCACCCAGATAAATTCCTCTATTATTCCACTTTCTAAAAGATTCCAAATGAATTATTGGTGGGCACAAGATAATATCGACATCTTTCAATTTAATTTTAGATTGTTCAGCTTTAAAAACTTTAAAATACTTCTCTCTTTCAATTTGCGAAAGGATGTTCATCTTTAAATTTCCAATAATAAGTTTTTTCATATTTTTCTTTTATAATACTTAATGTTTCAGCCTTCGGCTGACCAACCGCAGGTTGGCATCTTCAAATTACCAATAACAATTTTTTTCATAAGGTTTATTTAAAAAAATAATGTGACAGCTAAGACTATAAATCCTGAAACCATTGTTCCAACAAGTAGAAGTGGTATCGCTTTCTTATATGAAATTCCGAAGACAAATGCGGCAAGAGCTCCGGTCAACCCACCAATCAATGGAATTGGAGTTGCAGCTAGAATGAAAATTGCCCATTCTCCATATTTTTCCATTTTTTTATCTGCTTTTTTTCTAGTGTGTTCAAAGAGCCACTCGAAAAATTTCTCGAAAAAAGAAATATATTTTGACAAAATTTTTGAAACAGGCTCCAGCGCAAATAAAATCAAGAGCATTGCAAAAAATGTCCCCAAAACAGAATAGAACCATGCCGAAAAAGGTGAAAGCCCATAAGCTTTGTAGGCTAAAGGAATCGAAGCCCTTAACTCAGTTACGGGTATAATTGCGATTAAAAAAGTTGCTAACTCTTCTGGAAAATTAACAAACCACGATATAATTATTTCTTTCATATTTTAATTCTGATTTCTTAAATATTCTGCCGCAATTTCTGGCTCGATTGTAGAAACTTCTATTCCAGTTGAAAGTTCAAATCCAGCCCAAGTTGAAGTGTGTGGAAGAATTTCAATGTGCCAATGAAAATGTGGGTAATCTTTGCCATCACAAGGAGCAGTATGGAGATAAAAATTAAATGGTGGATCTTTCAAAGCTGTATAAATTTTTTCCATTGCCTTTTGAAAAACTTCAGCACAAGCAATTTTTTCATCATTAGAAATTCTTTCAAAATATGGGCTATGTTTTTTCGGCATTACCCAAACTTCAAATGCCGCTCTTGAAGAAAATGGACAAAATGCCACAAATTCATCATTTTCGAAAATTACTCTTTTCTTATTTTCCACCTCCCAATTGGACATTGTGCAATATACACATTCCTTATTAGCGTTCCAATAATTTTCTGCCCCATCTAATTCCCCTTTGACATAAGGTGATATTACTGGAATAGCCGCAATTTGTGAATGTGGGTGAGCGACCGAAGCACCTGCTTCTTTTCCATGATTGTGAAAAATATCAATATAATTAACCCCTCGTTGATTCATCAAATTGATATAACGATCTTGATAGGCATCCAAAATTTCTGCAACATTCAATTTATCCAGAAGCGGAATTGGTTTTTTGTGATCACGTGTTACAACTAATTCATGAAATCCAACTCCTTCCATTTTAAAGTAAGGCCCTTCTTCACTGTGCTCTATTTTTTCTCCATTTTGAAAAAAAGCAGGATATTTATTAGGAAACACACGAAGACTCCAATCATCTCCATTTTCATAAATCAAAACATCTTTTTCTTGACCAGTTTCTTCTGGAAAACAAAAAAAACATTTCTTATCTGGGTCTTCCTTTTCTTCAATTCTATTTTCAACTATAAATTCCTCTGGCCTTTTTGATCTACCAGTAGCAATAACGACCCAATCACCCGTCACCAAATCTTGTCTAAGCTCTGATATTTTGTTGTTTATTAATTTTTTTTCCATTTGTTTTTTCACCCTATTGAGTAATTTTTCTTTTGGAAAAATATCCCGAGTATTCGGGATTACTCTATAGAGTTAATTTTCTCCTTCATTTTTATTTTTTACTCTATTTAATAGAGTGAATTTTATATTTTCCTATAATCAATCTCCATTTTGTCTTAAATAGGTCAATCAGAACTTGCACAAATCCGTTTGGTCCAAAAAGTCCACCAACTGTTGAACCTTCTTCATTTAACCACCTTACTGGCATCTGCTTTATTTTAAATCCTAATTTTTTAGCTAAAATTACCAATTCAAAATCAAAGCCAAATCGATCAACCACCATTCGACTTGCAATTGCCTCGGCTGCTTTTGCACTGACCATCTTGAAGCCACACTGAGTATCTGGATAACTCCAAAGACCAAGAACAACTCGAATCAAAACATTCCCTCCGGTTCCCATAACTTCCCTATATTTTGGTTGATGAACTTTAATAAAAGATCCCTTTATTTTCCTTGATCCCATTACAATATCATTTCCTTTTTTGAATTCTGGGAGGAAAGAATCAACATGAGTGATTGAAGTTGATCCATCAGCATCTAAAAAAACTCGGCATTCTCCTGTTGCTTCCAAAAGTCCTTGGCGAACGGCATAGCCCTTACCATGATTTTTTGGATTTTCAATAACTCGTAAATTATTTACTTTATCAGAAAATTCACGCGCTAATTCAGCTGTATTATCAGGCGATCCATCGACTACCACTAAAACTTCATAGGAAAAATCCTTTTCACTTAAAAAATTTTCAATTTCTAAAAGATTATCTCCAATTCTTTTGCCTTCTTTATAGGCAGGAATTATAACCGATAAGTATGGTTTTTGTTTTTCACTCATTAAATTTTATCTCATTATTCATAATTGAATTATAGCATATTTTAAAACAATAAAAAACCACCTGAAAAGTGGTTTTTAAATAATTTAACTAGACTATTCAACGATAAATCCACCCGCTTGAAGTTTCCATAATTTAGCATAAGCTCCATTAGCCTTATTGGCTAATTCATCATGTTTGCCCTCCTCTATTATTTCTCCTTCATCAATCACAATAATTCTATCCATCTTTCGGATAGTTGAAAGACGATGAGCCACCACAATTACAGTTTTATCCTTCATTAATTCTGCCAAAGCTTCTTGAATTAAGTTCTCTGAATTTGAATCTAGGCTAGAAGTGGCCTCATCTAAAACTAAAATTTTAGCATTTCTTAAAATCGCACGAGCAATAGCGATTCTTTGCCTCTCACCTCCAGAAAGTTTAATTCCTCGCTCTCCAACAAAAGTTTCATAACCAGAATCAGTTTCTATTATAAAATCATGACACTTGGCCAATTTAGAGGCTTCCACAACTTCTTCATCAGTTGCATCTGGTTTTCCATAGCGAATATTTTCCATAAGACTACGATGAAAAAGGATTGGATCTTGAGGAACCATACTAATATTTCGCCACAGACTCTCCTGCGTCATCTTAGAAATATTTTGACCATCAATAAAAATATGTCCAGCCGAAACATCAACCATCCGTAAAAGTAATTTTATAATCGTTGTTTTTCCAGAACCAGAAGCCCCTACTAAAGCTACATTTTCTTTGGGCACAATTTCTAAATTAAATTTTCTAAGAATTGATCGCGTTGAATGATAATTAAAATCAACGTCTTGAAAAACTATTTCACCCTCATTGACTTTCAATTCCTTAGCCCTAACTATATCTTGAATTTCATGTGGTGTATCAAAAATAATAGTCATTTCCTCTGCGTCAGCTAAACTTTCATATAATTTTTGAATATGCTTTCCAAATTCCAAAACTTTCATAAAAAGATTGATCATATATAGTTGGATTAAAACAAACCAACCAGCTGTCAAAATGCCTTTATTCCACAAGATGAGTGAAAAATACAAAATTCCAATTTCTAAAGCTATCCAAATTATTCCGGATAAAGAATGGAAAAAAGCTCCTAATTGCCAAGTAAAATGTCTGATTTTACGTAAATCATCCGTTACTCGAGCGAAATTTCTTACTTCAGGTAAATAACCATTAAATAATTTAACATTATTATGATTAGTAATTGTATCAGCTAAAACACCCGTAGAAGCTGTTTCTGCTTCACTCCGCCTGATATCATATTTGAGTTTAAATCTAACAAAAATAAGATTAATCGAAAGAAAAATAATTATCCAAGCGAGAACCCCTATTCCAAGCCAAATATTCAAAGTAGAAAGATAGATAGTCACAAAAGTTATTGCTATGGCTAATGGCAAAAAATTCCACATTATTCGATCAGCAATATTTTCAAAAGCACTACTAAACCATTTAACTTTTTTAACTAAAGATCCACCAAAATTATTATTAAAATAATCGTAGGAATGCTTATGTAAATATTCAAAACATCGATTAGATAGATCAGCAATCACTGAAGATTGAAAACGAATAGAAGAAAAATCAGAAATTCTCCAAGAAATCCAGATAGCCACCTCTAAACAAAAAATTATTTTTATAATTCCAATTGCTTGCGGTATAATCTCTGCCTTAGCTTGACCAGAAGAAATAAGATCAATAAAATTTTTAATATAAATTGGGGTGATCAAACTAATGATAACTGCCCCTGCAACTCCTAGATATGCTAAGATACCCAACAATTTATATTTCTTGACGCTTTGTAAATAAATTTGAAATGTCTTTTTAGTATTTTCTTTCATATTAAATTATAATACCACTTAAAAAAAATCCTGCCAACTGACAGGATTATAGATTTATTTCTACTAATTCCTATCTAGCCAACTTTGTAAAATTATTTTAGCTGATTCGGAGTCATCAATTTTTCCAATATTTTTAGCACCAGATTCTTTAAGATTATTTTGAGCCATTTTAGTTGTAAACATTTCATTATGAAGTTCAACTGGAATTTTAAAATTCTCTTCTAATTTTTTTCCAAAATTATTTTTATTAGGATCTTCTTTATTCCCATATTTTGTAATTCCCAAAACAATTTTTCCAATTTCTTTTTCTTGAATTATTTCTCGTAAATTATCAAGTAGTTGATTATTATTTTCCAAAATACTCAAAGCGAAAGCAATTTTCGTTTCTGTATCAGCCACTGCTAAACCAACTTTGGCTTGTCCAAAATCTATTCCTAATATATGGCTTATTTCAGCCGAATTTTGACTAGCTATTGACATTTTATTAAATTTATGCTATTATTATATGTTAGTAATTAATACTAGCATGAATTAGAATTTTGACAAAAAAATATAAAAAGGAGATTTAAAATGAAAAAAGCATTCCTAACAGTATTACTATCAGCGATAGTAATTTTCGTAGGCTATAAGGCTGTATCTGATATTTTTGGCGAAAAAATCGAGGTTATTAACAATAATTTCATACCCGCTAGAGAGTTTCTCCTTAACAGAGGAATAATTCTTCCAAAGAATATTGAAAAAGGAAATCGCGTCTATAAAAGAATTATAATCTCTAATAGAGAAAAGTTTAAAGTTTCATCCAAAGATCTTCTCTGGATAACAACACTGGGTAGAGAGAAACAATATTTTCTCTTTTGTAGTAGCTAGATGACAAACCTAATCATCGCACACCGCTCATAATTTATGGGCGGTTTTTTATTTTTCTAAAATTGCCTGCCCAGTGAAATTTGCGAAGTAATAATATTTCTATTGGGTAAGAACTTCTGGTTCTCCATCTGTAATTAAAACAGTATTTTCATAATGAGCAGAAAGCTTTTTGTCTAATGTCTTAAAAACCCATCCATCATGACCAAGAATTGTTTCAAATCTTCCAATATTAACCATTGGTTCCAAAGCAAAAGTCATTCCTGTTTCCAATTTTTCCTCTTTTTGACTTCGATTCCAAAAGTTAGGAATATATGGATCTTCATGCAATTTTTTTCCGATTCCATGCCCACCCAAATCCCTCACTACTGAAAATCTATTTTTTTCAACATATTTTTGAACAGCTTTTGAGTAATCACTCAATTTTCCTCCAGCGCTAAGACTTTTTATTCCTTCCCAAAAACACTGTTCAGTCACTTCAATTAATTTTTGAGCTTCAGAGGAAATTTTTCCAACTGCATATGTCCGTGCCATATCACTACAATATCCATCATAAATCATTCCGATATCCACCTTGAAAATATCACCTTCTTTCAAAATTATTTTTTCAGTTGGAATCCCATGAACAATCTCGTCATTCACAGATGCACAAATTGTTGCCGGAAATGGATTTCCAGTTTCTCCACCATAATTTTTAAAAGCGGGTTTTCCACCACGCATTAAAATAAGCTCTTCAGCAAGCTTATCTAATTCCATCGTATTTTTTCCTGGAGAAATATTTTTTCCAACTTCAGCTAAAACTTCAGCTAAAATCTTACAGCCATTTCTCATTATTTCTATTTCATTTTTCGACTTAATTGTGATCATCTATTTTTTCACAAATATTTTTAAAAACTTCTTCCATAGTTTGCTCACCGTTAATTTCAATAACTAATCCTTTTTCGCGGAAATGTTCGATTACTGGCATGGTTTCCTTATGAAAAATCTCCAAACGTTTATGAATACCTTCTAATGTGTCATCTGCCCTTTGTATTATCCGACTTTCACAAGTTGGACATTGATCATCTGGACTTTTTACATCCTTACCCATAATCAATACTTGTCTACATTTTTCACACATCCAACGTTTTGAAATTCTCTTTATTGATTCATCCTCAGAAACGTTTATATATATTAACTTATTTATTTTTCTTCCAGTTACAAGAAGAATTTCTTCAAAATCTGAAACTTGCTTTGTAGTTCTTGGAACTCCATCAAAAATTAAACTTTGTTCTCGATTTAAAGATTCAATTTCTAAACGTAAAATTTCCTTTAAAATATCATTCGGGATTAGTGTTCTTTCGACATTAATAATTTTATCTATTTTTTTTCCCAATGGACTATCTTGCTTAGCAACTTGACGAAGCATTCCTCCCATATTAACATGCTCCAAATTATATTTTTTTGCCAAAAGATCAGCTTGAGTTCCCTTGCCTGATCCTTGTGGGCCTAATACTATTAAATTCATGATATTATAAATCTCTATAATTAATAACTAATCTATTCACTAATTGTCTCTAATGTTTTTGATTACTTGTTCGGGAATATTTGCGACTTTATTCGTGAATGATTCGCGATTTATATCATTAAAAGCCTTCATAATCACGCATCACCAATTGACCTTCAATTTGTTTCATTGTTTCAACAACAACTGAAACCGCAATCAAAAGTCCCGTTCCACCAATACTAACCATGGAACCGATACTAAAAAATCCTTGAACGATGAAAGGTAGGACCGCAATTAAACCTAGGAATATTGCGCCCGAAAGAGTTACTCGATTAATAATTCGATAAAGATATTCTGCTGTATTTGCTCCTGGTCGAACACCTGGAATATAGCCTCCTTGCTTTTGAAGGTTCTCAGAAATTTTATTTGGATCAAAAACTACCGCAGTATAAAAATAGGTAAAAGCTACAACCAGAATAAAATATAAACTTCCATAAATCATTTGATTTTGAAAAAGTATTCCAATCTTAGAAGCAATACCTGCTAAAAATGGATTAGAAGATTGGGAAAGAAAATTAGCAACCATTCCTGGGAAGAGCATAATTGACATTGCAAAAATAATTGGAATTACTCCAGCTTGGTTAACACGAAGTGGAAGATGAGTAGATGTCCCGCCATAAGTTTTATTACCTCTAATTCTTTTTGCATATGATACTGGAATATTTCTTTGTCCCTCAGTTACTGCTACAACTGCTGCGATTGCCGCTATAATCAAACCACCTAGAAATAGATAGGTAAAAAGTTGAGAAGAATCCCAAGTGGAAAAAAGTCTAGAAACAACTGATGGCATTCCCGCTACAATTCCAGCGAAAATGATAAGTGATACTCCATTTCCAATTTTCTTTTCAGTAATAAGCTCTCCTAACCACATTAAGAAAATTGTTCCTGCAATCGCAGTAACAACAACAGAAAATAGTTCAAAGGAAGAAAGTTCCCCCATAATTCCTTGACTTCGAAAAAGTGAAATCATTCCAAAGGTTTGCATTCCTGCTAATGGAACTGTTAACCAACGTGTCCATTGATTGAATTTTTGTCTTCCTGCCTCTCCCTCTTCTTTATAAACTTGTTCTAAACGAGGAACAATCATTGTTAAAAGTTGCATTATAATCGAAGAAGTAATATAAGGACCAACGCCTAACATAACGATTGAAATACTAGAAAGTCCTCCGCCAGAGAAAAGATTAAGCAAACCAAAGAATTGGTTACCATCAAAAAAGTTTTTAAGCTGATTTTGATCTACTCCAGGAACTGGAATATTTGAAATAAAACGAAAAATTACCAAAAGCGCCAAAATAAAAAGTATTTTATTTCTAAGCTCCTTAATTTTAAATATTTGAATTATTTTATCAATCATACCCAGTAGTAGTTCTGCCTGTTTAAATAAAATCTATTTATACAGACGGTTTCTTTTAATTAAAATTAATTTTTATTTAGCCCAGAGATTCCTTATTTCCCTAACAGGTGGAATCACTACTGGACATATTTTTATTTTATACTCTTAAACTATAACGCACTAGCCCAAAAAAATAAAGGGCGTATCCACCCTTTATAGTTATATTCTATTTATCTTTTTCAACCTTGCCTCCGGCCTTTTCAAGGGCTTTTTTGGCAGAAGCGCTAACCTGAATATCCTTAGCAACTGTCACCTTTTTTTTAATTTCTCCATCGCCTAAGATTTTTATACGAACTTTTTTTCCTACAGACTTGACAAGACCAGCCTTTTTTAAAGATGCACAATCAACTATATCTCCATCTTTAAATTTATTTTCAATTTTTTCTAAACTCACTGGAATAGCTTTCGGAGATCTGGATTTAAACCCTCTTTTCTTCTTCATATGATCAACTAAAGTTGAACGACCACCTTCAAACAGAGGATCAATCTTTGCTCCAGATCGAGATTTTTGTCCATTCATTCCTCGACCAGAAGTAGTCCCGGTTTTTCCTCCGCGACCAATAATCTTCCTTTTACGTTTAGCCTTTACTTTTAAAGTATTTATTTGCATAAATTTTCTGGTAAATTATTTATTTTCTACTCCGAGCCTAGTTTTTCTTGTTCGAGAATCATTAAGAATCGATAGGGCTTCAATAACTGCACGAGCTACACTCAATTTATTAGGAGTGCCGAGTGATTTAGAAACAATATCTTTAATACCGGCTAAATCAACAACTGTACGAATCGCTCCTCCGGCAATAATTCCTCTACCAGAAACAGCTTTTTTTAAAATAATTCTAGCTGCACCTTTTTTATGTTCAATATCATGCATAATAGTATTACCCTTCATAGAAACAGTCACCATACTTTTTTTAGCATCATCAAAGGCCTTTTTAATAGCATCAGAAACATCAGCTCCCTTACCAACTCCAACACCTACCTTACCTTTTCTGTTTCCAATCGCTAAAGTAGCTCGAAAACGAAATCTTCTTCCACCCTTAACAACTCGAGCAACACGAGCTAAATCTAAAAGCTTTTGCTCATATTCGGGCTTTTCTCTTCTATTTCGACTAAATTTTTTATCTCTAGACATAATATTATAAATCTCTAATTAATCACTAAATTATTTTAAAATTTGATTCCACCTTCTCTTGCACCTTCAGCTAAGGCTTTTACTTTACCATGATATTTATAACCGCTACGATCAAAAACTATTTCCTTAATTTTGTTTTCCAGACATTTTTTAGCGATTTCTTCTCCTACTTTTTTTGCACCCTGTATATCATTCTTTATCTTTCCGCCAATTTTAGCAGAAACCAAAGTTAATCCCTTATCGTCATTAATTACTTGTGCAGAAATACCTTTCAAACTTCGAAAAACACAAAGCCGAGGAATTTTTGCATTTCCACTAATTTTAGCACGAATTTTTCTTCTTCGTTGCAATCTTAATTTATTTTTACTTAACTTATTCATAATAAATAATTAACTTAATTAGGCTGCAGCTGCAGCTTTTTTCCCAGCTTTTCTTCTAACATATTCACCAACATATCGGAAACCCTTACCCTTATAAGGCTCAACTGGTTTTAATTTTTTAATTTCAGCAGCAAATTGACCGACAGCTTGCTTATCAATACCTGAAATTACCAAAATGTTTGCTTCTTCAATTTTAACTTCTAAACCTTCTGGTACATCAAGCACAACAGGATGAGAAAAACCTAGCGCTAAATCTAAAGTTTTTCCTTTAACTGCCATACGGAAACCAACACCTTGAAGTTCTAATTTCTTTTCATAACCTTCTGCTATGCCTTTAACCATATTAGCAATTAAGGCTCTGGTTAATCCCCAAATAGCACTTACTTCTTTGGATTCCTTTGTTTTTTTAACAATAATCTGATTTTCCGCAATTTCTAATCCAACACCACGATTCAAATCTAAAGACAAAGTCCCTTTAGAACCTTTAATTTCCAGATGGCTATCTTGAAGTTTAGCTTCAATTCCAGCTGGTAATTCAATTGGTTTTTTTCCTATTCTACTCATAATATTAAATTTAACTTGTTTTAATTGTTCTATCACTCTGTTTGTTGTAATTGTGACATTTTCAACACTTACAACATTGGAACATTTTTAACGATTTTTTACCAAACCTGACAAATATATTCTCCACCCAGTCCGTTTTTTCTTGCTTCTTCTCCAGTCATCACCCCCTTGGAAGTAGAAATAATGGAAATTCCAAATCTATTTTTCACTGCCTTAATATCTTTATTTCTTGTATAAATTCTTTGACCTTCTTTACTAATTCTTTTTATATCTTTAATAACGGCAACTTTCTTTGTGTTTGAAATAGAATAATATTTAAGTGCAATTCGAATATCTTCAAAAGCAGCAGTCTTTTCCTTAATAACACTTCCCACAAAATTTTCCTTTTCTAATACCTTTGCAATAGCCAACTTCAAATTAGATGCTTTAATAAGCACATCCTTTTTCCCAGCCATTTGGGCATTCTTTATTCTAGTTAACATTTCTGCTATTGGATCTAACATAATTTTATAAACTCATTTAATATAATCTAATTTAAATTTTACCAACTGGATTTCTTCACTCCTGGAAGCTGACCAGTTGAAGCTAATTCACGAAAACAAATCCGGCAAAGATCAAAAGCGCGCATATATCCATGCTTTCTTCCACATCTCCAACAACGATTAACTTTTCGCGTTGAAAATTTTGGAGTTTTTTTTGCTCTGGCCTCTACTGATTTTTTTGCCATATTTGT
>Ga0222628_1000656_pt1 | contig 13334 bp, 14 predicted proteins | sample AntAcemetageno95_FD_179860 | JGI IMG/M metagenome (GOLD analysis project Ga0222628, IMG submission 179860) | Saline water microbial communities from Ace Lake, Antarctica - #95 | ecosystem: Environmental > Aquatic > Non-marine Saline and Alkaline > Saline | place: Antarctica: Ace Lake | collected...
GATACAATTGCAGTATACCATCGTTTTGTATCTGGAAAATCTTCCTGAATCAGTTCAGGACATAACCAGTAAAGAGTATTGATGTCTTTATAGTTTGTTGCTCTTATATGGTCATCTTTTATATCATTTAAAAACCCGTCTAATAGTTGCTCTTTTGTTTTATTAGGACAAAAAGCATTACAGTTTTTACTGTGTTCTGGCTTATAACAGAGGTCTACCTCTTCATTATCCTCTAGATTAAAGGTACAGATGTTCAAGCGGCTTCTATTTGGTAACTGTATTTGTTTATTGTAAACACAGTTTTCTGGCAAAACAGCTAAGTTCTTAGCATATATTTTCTTAATATGTTGATATTTTAGGTTTTTATATTTAACTTTTAGTTCTCTCAAGCTAACCATTACGTCACCACCATTTTGCCTTTCTTACTCGAAGCGGTATAAACCTTGTCAGCACTACCAAGCATCAACCCTTGGTGAGTTATAAGGAAGACAGTTATACCTAAATCTGCACAGAGTTTTTTCAACAATTCCCCACAATTAGGGACGTACTCCTCACTCAGATGAGAAAAGCTCTCATCTAGGAAAAAGAAGGGGCTAAGTTTAGCCTGGAAAAGAGTTATGATACGTAATAAGAAGCTTTCGACATTTACAAGACCTCCCCCAAAGCTATCTAATACGTTTCCTTTAGCTTCCCCAACTTTCTCAGTATCAAAAGTTGTGGAAATACCGTTGTATTTAGGCTCTAGGTTTATATGAAACTTAAGGTCTTGATCTGGGAAAACTGTTCTTAAACCATAAGTAACAAGTTTCTCTATCTTATCTTTCTTCTTATCTAACTGAGTATCTATGAGATGTTTATATAGAATAGACACCTTATTTAAAATGTCTATCTCTTTCTCAAGCCCCGAAATCTCCCGAACAACTGTGTTCTGGTGATTTAGATTCTCTTTACGCATAAAAACAAGCTCATTAGCCTTAAGGCTAACAGACTCTATACTCTCTTCTAGTCTATCAAAATCCAACATTTATACCTCGTGCGACCTTACATTCTTGTCTATCTCTTCCAAAGTTTCTTTAATCTTACCTATCTCAAGTTCTTTAGCACTTATCTTGTCAGACATCTCTTTCTCTAGGTTTTCCAAGTCCTGCTTCAAAGTCTTAGGATCAAAACCTAGTTCCTTAATCTCTTTCACAATTCCTCTAAGAATCTGCTCTTCCTTATCAGCACTTGCTTTCAGGGTAATGTGTAAATTCTTAGCAGAATCAATTTCTTTTTTTAAATTTTCAAATCTTGTTACTAAATCGGACATTTTTCCCTCTCTTATAAAAATGAGTCTAAGTCGCCTTGAGTTATAGGAGTAGCCTTCTCAGCTTGTTTCTCAGCAACATGTTTCTTCCTCTCCATACATTCTTCACTATAAGAACAGAAAAGACAAGCAGCATACTCTGGAGTTGCGTCAAATTTCTTCTTATATATCTTATAAAGAACACCGTCCATCTCCTCCTGTAGCTTTTCAATATTAGACTTATCAAAATCCACGTAAGTAATATCAGCGTCTCGCCACCACCAATAGCCCAACACATCAGGATATCTCTTGTATTTGTAGTTATACATCATAGCGTAAAAATACAACTGGGAAGGGTCTTTTAAATAGTTCTTCTTATTAGATGTAGCCTTACCATCTAATATTTGCATACCTTTATCCTTAGTGTGTATCAAGAAATCAACTTTAGATTTTAGGTGTACATATTTATTTTCACCAAAATTAGAAAGGAGAGTGCATTCACTTTTTGCGAATTTACTAAGAAGACCTCTTTCCTTAATCAAGTCAAGATTAGGACCAATCATATCTAAAAACTCGTCGAACACATCACTTTTAGTTTTTTTAGAAATATGAGCATTCCAATCCACGTTACACCACTTAAGCGTTTTCTCGTAAATCTCAGGAGCTTTGTTATACATGAACTCTCTACAGCCCCCTCTCTTCAGATACCAAGCATCATTGTAGAAATGCTCAAAAAGCTTTTGCACTATAATACCTGGAAGAGCATAATACATGTTAGGTGGTTTTCTAGGAGTTCTATATTCTACATATTTCCATTTAAATTGTAGAGGACACTTTCTATAACAATCAAATCTACTGAAATCAAATTTTGTAATGTTTGTCATCATAATGCCTTCTCGTAGTAGAACATTGCTTTGTCTACGATTTCTTTACCAAAATTAATAGTAGATGACTTAATGACCTCTTCTATATCGTCGTCTTCACTTGAGGAGTCTAGTCTATCTTTCATCTCACCTATAAATCTTTCTAATTCTTTTTGCTCAACATCCTCCTTCACCTTTAGCTCGAGATCAAATATCTCACTAGAAGAAGCCACAGTTAGAGGTATCTTACTGCAAGAGATATTATAGTCGTCATCTATCTCTATATAACCAAGATTAGGTATTCGGCTTAACTCATCCAGTTTAAGAGAGCCTCGGCATATTGAACCTACATTAATAAAATGTTTGTTACCGACAACTTCGATTCCTTGGTCGGGATGGTAGTGACCAAATACAAAAATATCAGGAGAAGTTTGAGCTAAGTCTTGGTAACGATAAACTCTCTCACCAAAGAGGTCATCAAACTTAGAACTAGCGTTAACATGAGCTACACATATCTGAATTTTTTCCCCTTGATTCTCTCTACTAAAATCTTCATTCTCCGGCTTTTGAACATAGTCCACACCGAAAAGACGTATTTTACCGTTGTCAAAAAACTTTTCGGTTAGATAATCTACTGCCCCCGCTTTCATCACAGTATAGAAGGGTTGACTAGGAAGGGTCGAGATATTGTCTTGTCTCAAGTCGTGGTTTCCATACACAGAATAGACGGGGCAGGGAAAACTTTTTAAAATAGAAATTGTCTGAGAAACTAGGTAATGGCTGTTCTTAGTAGGAGTCTTTATATGAAATAAATCTCCCCCACATATAGCAACGTCAGCTTTTTTAAGAGCACAATAATCTCTAGCTTGCTCAAGTTTACCTAAGATAGCATCTCGGTAATTATCTATCCTAGCCCCAGGATTCTTGTCCGCTAAATGCACATCTGTAAAAGTTATTGCTTTAAACATTATAAGTCCCTCTCACACAATGGACATACTTTTAGTTCTTTTCTCAAAGAAACATCTTCCTTCTTGAGGTTAGATAACTTCAAACCCGCTTCATTAAAAGATGTCCGAGCAGATACAAGTAAGCTCTTCCCTTCTTCTAATCGCTTATTAAGGTCTAAGAGCCTAGAATAATCTTTTAGGTCAATGTCTCCTGTAGAGGGGATTGACCCTATGCCTGCATAAACCTTTACTAGAGTAATCAGCTTATCATAGTTATTTTCCAAGTTAGATAATTTAGAATAAGAATCTAAATCGAATTCTAAGGAGAAATCACTCTCTTTAGTCAGAGAAATTTTCTGGTACAAATTGTGTATGTTTTCGGCAGAAGTTAAAGTTTTTAGATTTTTTTGAAGAGAAGATATTTTCTCAATGTCAAAATCTAAAACTATCTCCGGAAGAGAAGATATTTTTGAATACTCTTTAAAGGAATCAAGCAACACGGAATGTTTACGTAATAGTTTCCCTAAATTTAATAATAGGTAAACATCGATATCAAAAGGAACTATCTTCACTTTTCTAGCAGGACTAGACCTTTTAAAAGCACTCACAGTTTGTCCCAAACGAGAATCTAAGTCAAATAATTTTAGGTGCTTCTGTTTCAAATTTTTAATGTTTTTGAAAGATTCTTTTAAAAAATCTAAAATATCAACTTGGGTATCCAGCCCATAGTAGCTACTAACTTTAGCCTTTGCATATTTAAGGTCTTCTCGCCTAACGCTTAACTTACTCTTGCTCGCTTTAAGGTCAGTTAAACAAAGTTTATTAGACTTAATGAGTCTATTGAGATTGCCAAGGTTAGAAAGAACATCAGTCACCTTCCCACCTGTTTGATTCAATAAAAAAATATTACTGAACTGCGATGCAACTTGAACTGAATACTTATCTTTACCCACAGCTAGTTCCTGAAAACCTTTATCAATAATAGGTTCTGGAACAGTTTTACCCAACTTAGTATAAGGCTCACCATTAATCTTATAAGAAGAACTTTTTTGTGTTCGTGACCACTCTACAGTCATACCGTCATCAAAGACTGCAGTAACTTTACAAGAAAGCTTTCCATTTCTGATATAGGATGCCTCTGATTTGTTATAAAGAAGGCACTCTATAGCTCTACGTATAGCACTCTTACCTATGTTGCTTGGTCCAACAATACAAGTGAAAGATTTTTCTGGAATCTCAATTACAATGTATTCGATAGACTGAAAATTCTCTATAATTAACTTCATCTATTCCCTCAAAAAAAGGGGTGAGGACAATTTTCCCTAATCACTAAAATATCTAAGTATCACACGCTTTCACACGTATAAAGCCCTCACCCGTTAGAAGATAAAACCTTTTAGTCAGCCTTAACTTCTTCTTTTTTTACTTCTTTTTCTTTTTGTGCTTTCTTAGAAGCTCTAGCTATTTTTCTCGCAGATTTTTCTTCTACCTTCTCAAAATCCTGAGCTTCTTTTTTAACTTCTTCATCTGGTGTAAATTTAAGTTTACTGGCAATATCTCTAAGAAGTCCACGATTTTCCTCAGCGAAAATAAAATCTCGCATCGGCTCTTCCCCTTGTATCTTAAATCCACCCTCATCAGGCTTGTAAGAGTACCAAGCTCCACCTCGAACAATAATGTTCATAGCTATGGCTATGTCTACAATAGACCGCATATTATCGATGCCGCCACCATATTTAATATGAAAAGTAGCTTTACGATACGGAGTACCTATTTTATTCTTAATGACAGATGCCCTAGTTATAACACTAATAGGCATATCATCCTCTTCCTGTGTGATAGGGTTAAGCATCTTCTTAGTTTCTTTTCTAACTTGCTTTAGTTGGATACGTTGACTAGCATAAAATCTAATAGCTAGACCACCTGGAGTCTCATACTCTCCCCCACCAGCAAAAGGATTAGTCTTAATGTTCTTAGTCATCTGATTAAGGAGCACAAGAATAGTTCCTGTATCTTTTATCCGTTTAACAGCTTTACCTAGCCACTGACCAATTCGCCTAGCTTGAAGAGCCATAGGAGGTTCGTCTCCCATCATCCCATCCATAACTATTTTAGGTAGCATTGCTTTCACAGAATCCATGATAACAATACCTACGTTAGACTCTTCGTGCTTATCGAGAAGAACGTCCACAATGTTGCAACCCTCTTCTAGGTTCTCAGGTCGTAACCAAACAAACCGTTCCTCAGAAACGTCAACACCAGTAGCCTGAGAAGCATAGTCTATATCTAAAGCAGCCTCAAAGTCTACAAAGCATACATTTTTCCCAGCAGCCTGTACTTCCTTAGCTATTGCTAGAGCTACAGTAGTTTTTCCGGATGATTCAAGACCAAATATCTCAACCATTCTTCCGTTACCCACACCACCTAGCTCATCACCTTTACCTAGAAGTTTATCTAGTATAATAGAACCTGTACGGGTGTACTCTATAACCTCGTCTTTATTCGCAATTGTGTCTCGATTTATCTTAAGTTTTTTATCAGTTTTAATACCTTCCAAAACACTTAATAATCCACCACCATTTTTTTTAGCCATATTAATATCCTTTCATTTTAAAATATGTAAAAGTCGTCGTTTTCTTTGTAAAGAATTCCAGGCTTCTTAGACTTGTTCTTAATAAAGATAAATTTCTCTTTATCAGATAGGTCTTCTTCCTTTATCTCACCGTAGTATAACTGCCAAAATCTAGAAGTGAGTTGACTAACCCAATAAGCATCTGCCTCATCGTTATTAATCTTCTCTCTTGTGAATCCTAGAGTCTCTCTAGTCTTCATAACCATTGCGTTCTTTTCAGCCTTGTGGCTTCCAGTAGCGTATTGTTTTAGTTGGGCAGGGGTAATATACACAATTTTGATATGACGAGTATAACACACTTCCAGTACGAACTGATGTAAAGCATACAGCTTCTCAGTGTTAAATGACTTTAAAAAAGGTTTCTCTATTCCGATATGATCTAACTTGTAATCGTTAATTAAATTAACAAATCTATCTCTTTGAATCATGAACCTTTTTAAATCTATGCCATCCGTAGGTTTAGTTTTAAAACTTCCGTAAGATAATTTCTTCTTACCGTCATTCAAAAACCAACCGAAACTAGTCATTGATAAATCGCAGCCAAGCACATTTCTCATAGTAATCCCTCTTTAGAAAATGGGGGGACTAATCCCTCAGCCCCCATTAAACAATACTAAACTTCCGCTAAAATATCATTTAAATCTTCTTCTCCAGAAATTACTTCACCAGCTTGAGCTACTTCTAGTCCAAGAAGTTCTTTAATCTCGTCGGTAGAAAGGTCGTGCCCAAGAGCGTTTACCAGTCTGCTTCTTAAAGGTTCACTTTCTTTATAAATTGTATCTTTAAATTCAGGCTTTAGTTGCCAAATGCTTTCTTTACACGGAACAAACTCTAAATCTTGAAATTGCTCAGTACCCTTAAGAGTTACAAGAAGGTCATGACTTTTAAGATCCCACTCATTGTGTAGAGCTTTTAACTGGTTAAATTTTGTGTCAGTAAATACCCATTCTTTTACATTATAATCAAAAGGAATAGCTTCACCTTCTCTTTTAATAAGAGTTCCATCTTTCTTTGTCTTATACTGAACAACAAGGCAAGCAAGACGATTTTTAGAAGGACCCAACTTTTCGCAGCAAATACCTTCTTTACAGTAAAAATACTTATCAGAGTAATGTGTTGACCTCATGACGAAAGGACCCGCTTGTTTCCCTGCTTCATTTGGTTTAGGATAGATGATTGAAATACGGTGCTTCTCACCGGCAAGTCCCTTGTATCTCTCATTATACTTGGGTTTAACTTCAATTTCACCAAAATCTAAAAAATCTTCAGACATAATAGTCTCCTTATATTGAGCTATGACAAGGGTTATCGGCAAAGGCTTATTAAGCTAATGCAAAAACAGCAGTCTTAGCTGGTTGATTACTTAAGTTTATTCGAATAATTTGAGAAGTCAATAGATTTTTACTTTTATTTTTATTACTCAGTTTATTCAGCCAAGAGTGTAATGCATATTAAGCTGTCACTTGTAGGCACTTAATTAGTATACAAGTAGATTATCAAAAACTCAGCTAAAATAATTATTTTACTTATTTATCTCTTATACAGTGTGTCAAGTTAGCTGTTAAGGAGGCGAGCATATGAGTAAGGTAATATTAATTGTTATACTTTGTATGCTCTGCTATGGCTCCTCTAGTTCTCAAGAATATCGAGGACTTAAACGAATCGACATACCTGAAACCTGCCCGGTAACCAAAGACACTCTATTTATGATGTGGGTAGATAGCTGTATCAAAGCGAAAATGAATTTTTATAAAAAGATACTAAATGGAAAAGGACAGATACCTTTCAAACTATCGGTACTCTTCATAGATACATGCCATGAAGAGTACAAACAGGAAAATATTTTAAATTAATAAAATTCTTGGCTTAACCAGTTCAGAACTAACACTACTTCAGAAACAGGTATTTCTTCGTCGACAAAACAACCATATCCACGCACAAGACGACTTTGGGCTTCAAAACTAGCAAGCTTATCGAAAACCTCAATAAATTTCTCATATTCTTCTTTTGTGGGTTTTTTAAACTCATCAGTCACGGAGTATCCCTATCTACAAGTTGTTTCATAAAAGTATCTACTGCAAATGTTGTACCCAAGACAATCCTTGGGATTATGTGAAAGCATACTTCTGTAGGAACATCTCGCTTCTGAAAAGCCAACAGAGACTTGCAAACTATTCGTAGCTAAAATATCCCCATCCTTATCAAGAGCTGAAATAGAAAGATTATTTTCTCCCTCAATTAAAAGAGGTCTTTGAAAAAGAGTCCTTATAAGAAGATTAAATCTCTTTGAATATTTCTTATCGGGATAAAACTTTTTTGTCTTAGATTTTGAAGTATCTATATTTTCTATTTTAATTTTAGAAATCAAGTCCATGTTATCCCCAGTATAAATAGCTCTAGAACTTGATGTGGGTGTATAATATTCCCTTTGGCAAAAAACTTGGTGATGGGTAGTCTTCCTCTCAGATGTACCTAGATTAGGTTTATGTCCTTTTAGGTATCTAGGCTGCCCATAACATGTGACACCAGCATAACCTGACTCATAGTTGATTTTGTAGGAGTCTCCTGATTGCAATTTAAAAGCAGAAAAACAGTTAAAACTCAGTAAAGCAATAGTGGTAATAAAAATCTTTGTAAGCATAAACTTCTCCTCTTTAGTATTATTATTACTATTATTATTCTCTTATTTTCATTAAAAGACTACGTTTGTAGTTTGCTTCATTCGGAACATCCATCACTCTTAAAGACATGTATTGCTCACCAGTAGTTCTCACTAGCTCTTTGATAAAACGACTTATCTTGTTAGCTCTCGCCCCGTTATAAGTTCCGTTCATAAACTGCATATACATCCTAAGATTTTTCTTAGCTCTTGTTGTAGCAACATAGGCTAGGCAAAACTCTTCCTCTAGCTTACCATCGTCACCCTCATAATCCTCGTGGATAAAAGGAATGGCGTATTCATTCATATTAGCAATGTGTACGCTATCCCACTCAAGCCCTTTTGAATTCCACCCATCAATGCCGTTTTGTAGAAAACGGTTACCTTCGGGCACCTCGACACAAAAAGTTTCTTCAAAATCTTTACTTAAGCTAGTTATTCTCTCATAATGCCAAGAAAGTTTTTCTAACAGAAGAGGGTGTTCCGTTACAGTATAAAGCTTTTTCACTTTATCTCTACCTAAATAACCTCGATACTGGACATTTTGCCAATCAGATATAGTCTCAAATTTACCTTTAAATATTTCTGATTCTTTTCTTGAAAAAGGAACTATGTATTGGTCTTCTTTGCCAAAGTTACCCTTTTCTAAATTAGCTAGTTTACACTTAGATATTAGCCCAACATCATTTTTAAATACTCTTGCAAAATATCCAAAAATATAGAGAATTGAAATTTTATGGTCATAGTATTTCTTATCTACCCTTATAGTTGAGACTATCCCCATTCTTAGGAGCATTATTTGTACTTTTTTAATTATTTCTGATTTATAATTTCTAAAATCAATAAAAGCATCACCGTTTCGCATACCCACAGTACCATCTTCAAAAAGACCTTTTATAAATTTCTTTTGTACAGACAAAGGGCTTTGAAGTATTGCTTTAGGAACATTCTTTTTATTAGGGGAAAGTCCATCAAAACCTAAAAACCACCTAGATAAAAAAGTTGAGTTTACTTCTAAATAAGGAGTCTTTTCATTTAAAAAACCTCGTTTAACCGAGCAACCAAAAATATCTCTCAAAATTTCATCAGCTCTATCAATAACTTCTATCTGATCCTTACTTATTCGCAAACCCCTATAATAGATAGTCCCATCCCCTACAATTAGCCCTAGCAACTCCCCAATATCTTCTCCAAGTTTAGTTGGAAGTTTATACACTACCTCTCGCACATCTTTAGGTGTTTCCTTGTGTAAAGAAAAGTAATCTTGTATAGGTATGGTCTCACCTAATTTTAAACGAATAATATCTTTTATCTTAAGTTCATCAGCTCTTTTTCTAGCAAAGCTAATACCATCCCACACGCTCACACCATGCTCGGGGGAAGCATTAAGAGTATATCCTTTCTTAGTTTGTATTTTAAAAATATCGCCCCCACTCTTTGTGAATTTCCCTTTGTACATCTTAGGACCCGAAGGAGTTCCAATATTCCCTGTTTCAGGAATATCACTGATTTCCTGCAAACCCTTATCAGTTTCTAGTAATGTTTCTCTAGTAACACACTGATGTACAGTAGAAATAACTATTTTGTTTTCTCCGTCATCAGCATCATCCTCATTTACATACAAGCTGTCAATACCGTCAGCTAAATTCTTATAACCCATCAAATAATTAAAAAGGACTTCAAAAATAATAGTCTTCTTGTTAGAAGGCTCGGTGGGGTCTTTCTTTCCATAATAGGGAACAAGGTAATGGTCGTGATAAAAATCAAAAGACCTGAGAAGCAGTTCTTTCATAGTATCATTATCATGTAGATATTTTAGATTCAAGTAACCTTGGAATGCCTTTGTTTGGGCGAACCTACCTGATGCAGTTTTCAGAGGAGCGAAAGACATACCACTAGCAACAACCGACTCCGCTAATTTGAAGGCAGTCTTAGGTCCGACGCTTGGCAAAATTGACAAGGCATTTACTAGAGACACTTTAGTCGGATTAGCTAGACTCTTTAACACAGATAAAAAGTTTTGTATAAAGGGAGCGTTCAACTTATCTGAACCGCCTCGCACTGTGTAAGGTATCCTGTCCCTACGCAACAACACTTGGAGGCGTTGAATAGAGACGGGTTTAACAGACCTACCCAAAACGGCTATCTCACCAAAAGGTATTCCCGTACTGATATCGTGTCTAATTGCTTTGTAAATTCTTAAAGCAATATCATCACATATTATAAAGGTGGGCTTGAACCCGTTAATAGGTAGATGCTTTAATTCCTGACCATGGAAGGCGGGGATTTGTTTCAACATTGCATTCGCAAAACCAATTATCTGTTGAGTTGAGCGATAGTTATAAGATAGATAATAGGTATGGTTGGCTATCTTGATATTATCCTTGAATAATTGAGGTGTCGCCCCCCTCCACTTGTAGATACTGTTATGAGACACTATACCGCTTTCGTTAGTAATTATGCCCGTGTGAGGCACATCTAAGGAGACAATTTGGGTATCTTCATCTATAAACTGTATTTCTTTTATTTCCTCATAAAAAGTTTGATTCTCCCCGTTTACTAATATGAGAGAGCCTCTCAATAAACTCTTCGCTTTTTTTAAAATAAAATTCTTTCTATCTAAATAAATAGATTCCACAAATACATGAGAGTATCCATTTTCGCCCAAAGTTTTCTCTATACCTGAAGACCATTTAAAAGCTTCTTCGTATTTTGAAAAATACTTACGAAGAAGATAGCCCTCATTCACTAAAATTTGCTTCAAGACATCGTTAGCACGACAACCTATTTCTACCTCAAATTTTCTATTTCTCCCTACTTTTCTCTTTTCGGATAACCTTATGAGCTTGATACGTATAAGCTCATGCCTGTAAGAAAGACTATTAGATTGTAAGCTCATATAGTGCGGAAAAGCATAATCTAAATTAAAATCCTTAAAAATTCGATTTAGATTATTTTTATTCTTACCGAACTTATCAAAAATAACTTTGCGAGTCTCGTCTAAAAGACATCCCGGTCTCCAATTAAATACAATTTCAGGAATCTGGTATTCAAGTGAGTATATTTTTTCATACATCAGAGATTCTTCTTTTGTTTCACATTCTTTTAAAAGCCAAAGTCGGTTAGAATGCTCTGCTCTTGCTCTTTGCCCAAGAACACCTATGGATGTCCCTATTCTGTATCCATAAAAACGGTCGTACATCAAGTACACAAAAGGTTTAAGTTTTCTTTGCACGTCGTTATACACCAGATGATCTTTAGAAACATGTAAGGTTCTGCCTGATATAGTAGTTATTTTAACAAACCCGCTCACATCAAAAATTTCTTTTCTACTTACGCAGTGGAAGCAGGTTACATTATGACCTTCCAAAGATTTAACCCTATCCCCCACCAGCACATCTATCGCTTTCTTGTTAACTATATGACCATCATCAAGTTGAACAGGGATTGACTCATCCTTGTGCCAACACTGCTTTAGGTCACCTACACGCACAACAGATTCGGTAGTCAGTAAATCTGTTAGAACATTCTGAGAAAAATTATTATCCTGAACTTCATCGACAAATACCCAAGAAAACTTATTTGTAAAAATAACATCCTTTTTCAACTGCGATACAAAAATTTCCAGAATATCAGTAAAGTCGACTAAATCCTGCTCCTTTTTTTCTTTCTGGTACTGGTCATGAACTTTTCGACAAATATCGGGGTATTCTGATGCCTTGTCCCAAGAACAGTTTTGATTTCGTTTCATTTCTATATTTTCAGAAATATCCTTAAAAGTAACAACGTTTTCATCCTCCCCTTCAGTCTGCAGAACTGCTTTGTAGATGTTTTTTAGATAGTAAGAACCTTCTACGGGCAGAATTATATTAAGATTTAACTTTTTAATTTGAGTCAGGTATCGATGCCCTAAACTATGGAAAGTACCCACCCAAAGCTTGTTTATATGCTCTGTGTCCAAATTAAATCTTTTCTGAAGTCTAGTCTTAATATCTTTCCCCGCCTTATTAGTGAAGGTGGATATAAACATTTTTTCTAAAGCGATACCATCCTTTAAGTGTAACTTTTCTATAAGCTTTATGGTGGTGGTTGTCTTTCCAGAACCAGCTCCAGCAATAACGGCTATCCGACCTCCGGGCGTGTTAATTATTTTTAACTGTTGCTCATTAAACTGCATTAAAACTCCTTTTTACTCTATAAACATAGACTAGTTAATGCTGGATGTCAGCATCCTTTTCTTATTTTTTAGAATAATGCACTTGACAATATGCCTAATCCCACCAAAAATACTATAACAGCTTTAAGTATTATGTAAACAGAGCAAGGAGGAATTAATGCTACAAACAGTTAAAGATAGAATAATCGTATATCAAATATCTGAAGAGCAAACTAGTGGAGGAATTCTCATCGGGAAAACTAAAACAAACAAAGCTAAGGTTGTTGCGGTAGGACCAGAAGCAATAACCGTAAAAATAGATAATGAAGTCATTATACCCTCACAGGGTTTTGAGTCTTTCACATACAAGGATAAAAGCTATCTAGTGATGCCAGAAGAAAATATTTTGGCAATTTTATAAACTTAAGGAGTAAGTAAAAAATGAAACTAACCAGAGAGAAAAAAGTAGAATTTAGCAAAATGTTAGTTAACAAAGTAAAAAATCTCAAATTACCAGTTAAGCCTACCAGAACAAAACCTTTAATATTGGTGGATAAAAAAAGTAAGAGTGTTAGTGTAACGCTCGACTTTAGTTTAACTGCAAAATCTAAGGAAGGTTTTTACTTACTCAAAAAACAAGATTTTAAAAGTGTAAATTTAGATAATAGCAGTAATATAGTAAGAGTAACAGATACATTCACATATTAAGGAGTTAGGAAATGAGTCAAGCAAAGGATATAATATTCTCAGGAGAAGCGAGAACTAAAATTGCATTGGGAGTAAATAAGCTTG
>Ga0222628_1000657_pt1 | contig 13332 bp, 10 predicted proteins | sample AntAcemetageno95_FD_179860 | JGI IMG/M metagenome (GOLD analysis project Ga0222628, IMG submission 179860) | Saline water microbial communities from Ace Lake, Antarctica - #95 | ecosystem: Environmental > Aquatic > Non-marine Saline and Alkaline > Saline | place: Antarctica: Ace Lake | collected...
TTTAATCCTCAACAAAGTGTATACTATCAGACTGTAATTTATGGAAAAAATTTGGATCATTCAGGATAGTCCCAAAGCGGATATCGACAAACTAAGCAAATCTTTAGGGGTGACCTCTATCGTAGCTGGAATGCTCTGGCGCAGAGACCTTAAAAGTCTTGATGATGCCCGGAATTTCTTCAATCCAGACCTGGCTCAGCTCCATGATCCCTTTTTGATGCTGCAGATGGATAAGGCCGTTGTTCAGATTCTAGAGTGCATCGATCAGGGGCAACCCATGGTGGTCTATGGGGACTATGATGTTGATGGAACGACCGCTGCATCCCTCTTACATCTATTTTTGCAAACCATAGGCGCCAAATCTGAGTTTTATATCCCAGATCGGGAAAAAGAGGGCTATGGCGTATCTCATACTGGTATTGACTACGCGGAGTCTATCGGCGCCTCGTTGATCATCACCTGCGATTGTGGGATCACGGCTGTAGAACAGACCGACTATGCCCGATCAAAAAACATCGGGATGATAATCACCGATCATCATATTCCAGACGAAACATTACCAGCAGCTGTGGCTATTCTCAATCCTAAGCAAGCTGGCTGCGAATACCCCAATAAGAATTTATGTGGTGCTGGCGTCGCCTTCAAACTGGCACAAGGCCTGGCAAAAGCCAAAAATCTTCCGGATCAACAAGCACTCCAATTTATGGACCTGGCGGCTATTGGCACTGCGGCCGATATTGTCAGAGTGACTGGTGAAAACAGGGTGATCCTTAACGAAGGTTTAAAGCTCATCAGTCAGGGACATCGCCCTGGTATCAAAGCCTTGAAAAAAGTAGCTGGCATTACCCATGATGAAGTGACAGTCTCCGATGTGCTTTTTGGATTGGGACCCAGAATCAATGCTGTAGGACGTTTGGGTGAGGCGACTCGGGCAGTCCGTTTGATGACGTCCAGTACTGAGCTGGAAGCCACTGAGCTCTCCAATGTTTTAAATACTGAGAATGAAGCGCGAAAGACTGTTGAAGCAGGGATCTATGATGAAGCAGTCCGACTCTCAAACTCAAGATATGACCCCAGGGAAAAGCACAGTCTGGTGCTTTACAAAGAGGGTTGGCATCATGGTGTTATTGGGATCGTTGCCTCAAAATTAAAAGAACGCTACTATGTTCCCACTGTCATTATTGCAGTGAATGATGGTGTGGGGAAAGCCTCTGCCCGAAGTATCGGAGGCTTTGATCTTCACGCCGCCTTCTCTCGCTGTTCCGACCTTTTGGTCACCTTCGGCGGTCATACTATGGCAGCTGGCATGACCATTGATCCACAGAACCTGGAAGCTTTTGAAAAACGGTTTCAGGATATTGCCATGGAAGAGATCAGCAAGGATATGCTGCGACCCAGGCTAAAAATCGAATCTTATATAAATTTCACAGATGTGAATTCTCAACTTATAGAGACACTGAGGAGACTGGCTCCTTATGGTCCAGGCAATATGAGACCCATTTTTGCCGGACAACATTTAGAGGTTGTGGGTTATCCACGACCACGTATTGTGGGCAAAAATCATCTCAAATTCAAAGTCCGCCAGGGAAAGACGGTCTTAGATGCCATTGGCTGGGGTATGGCGGAACAGCTGGATCTGTTGTACGCTAAAAAGCCTTTGGAAATGGCATTTATTCTTTCTGAAAATGAGTGGCAGGGTCGCAAGGCCATCCAGCTGGAACTCAAAGACATTCGCTTGATGAATTAGGAGTAAGGATATGCGCAGAGCTTATATTGAGGCTATCGGTATGTATGTACCACCCAACATAGTGACAAATGCCGATCTGGAGTTGAAAATGGACACTTCAGACCAGTGGATTCGTGAACGGTCAGGTATTGAACAGCGCCATCATGTGGATGGGGAATGTACGACTGATCTGGCTTTGAAAGCGACTGAAGAAGCTCTGGAAAAGGCTGGGATGGTGGCCGAGGATATTGACCACATTATTTTTTCAACCATGGCCAATGATTATTTCGTACCAGGTGGTGGTCCTATGATGACCAGAAGGCTGGGAATCCCAGGTACCCCTGCTGTAGATATCCGGATGGCTTGCTCGGGGTTCCTCTATGGGTTATCCATTGCCAAAGCATTTATTGAATCCGGTGCCTATGAAAATATTTTGCTCATCACGTCCGAAGTTCAATCGGTCGCGCTGGATTTTTCAACGGCCGGCCGGGATACTGCCGTCCTGTTTGGGGACGGCGCCGCTGCGACCATTCTCAAAGCCACTGATGATGACAAAGGTCTTATCTCTATTAAAACCCACTCAGATGGACGCTATGCAGAAGACCTTATGTTGCGGACCCCCTCAACGTTGGACAACCCCTTTTTGACAAAAGAGTTAATTGATAAGGGTTACGGGCGAGTCTCCATGAACGGTCGTTCAGTCTTTAAGCACGCAATTACCAAATTTCCTCAAGTCATTATGGAAGCCTTAGATGCAGCTGGCATCGAAAAAGAAGAGGTTAAACTGGTGGTCCCACACCAAGCGAATCTACGCATCACGGAGGCAGTTTCTAATCGACTTGGTTTGAAATTGCATGATGTCGTCTTCTCAAACATTCATAAATATGGCAATACGACTTCTGCCTCAATTCCCATTGCAATGTATGAAGCCCTTGCAGCAGGAAAGGTGAGGAGTGGTGATATTGTTGTTGTCGCCTCCTTTGGCGCCGGATTCACATGGGGTGCTTCCGTAATGAGATGGTGAGTGTCACACTCACATAAAGGGTTAACAAATGAAGCAGTATTTCCAAGAAGAGCACTATATGCTCAGGGATATGGTGCGAGAATTTGCCGCCAAAGAGATTGCCCCTATTGCTGAAGCAATAGATAGAGAAGAACGCTTTCCCACAGAAATTATTCCCAAACTGGCAGAACTTGGTCTTCTAGGAATACCTTTTTCAGAAAAATATGGTGGCGCTGGTATGGATACCATGGCCTACACTCTGGTAGTAGAAGAACTGGCCAAAGTTGATTCGTCAGTAGCTATCACGCTGGCGGCCCATATCTCACTCGGGACCTATCCCATCTATTTGTTTGGCACAGAGGCACAAAAAGCAGCCCATCTACCCCACCTTATTGCTGGTGATTATCTGGCCTGCTTTGGTCTGACAGAGCCCGCAGCTGGCTCAGATGCGGGGGGCACACAAACAACGGCTATCCGAGATGGGGATGATTGGATCATCAATGGGTCCAAAAACTTTATCACAAATGCCGGCTACTCGGGGATTTGTAATTTGACGGCAGTCACCAATCCCAATCTTAAACGACCAGGTGGAATCTCAGTTTTCATGGTTGATACCAAGACACCCGGATTCATTATAGGTCCCCCGGAGAAAAAGATGGGCTGGCGTGGGTCAGATACACGGGCTTTAACTTTCGAGAATATGCGTGTCCCCGGGGACGCTCTGTTGGGTGATCTGGATATAGGTTTTAAGCAGATGATGACAGCCCTCGTGGGGGGCAGAATAAGCGTAGCTGCCCTAAGTCTTGGCCTGGCACAAGGCGCACTGGATGCAGCCATTAAGTACAGTAATGAACGGGAAGCGTTTGGAAAAAAGATCCATAGATTTCAGGGAATCGGGCTAAAATTGGCAGAAATTGCCACGGAGATTGAGGCTGCTCGCCACCTGGTTTATCATGCGAGCTATCTGAAGGATCAGAAAGAGGATGTCGTTAAAGCGGCCGCAATGGCGAAGCTAAAGGCATCGGAAACAGCAGTTAAAGCCACCAATCTGGCCGTGCAGGTACATGGTGGTTATGGCTATATAAAGGAGTTTCCCGTGGAGCGCTTTTTTAGAGATGCCAAGGTACTAACCATTGGTGAAGGAACATCTGAAGTACAGAAACTAGTCATTTTGAAGCAGCTTCTAAAAGGTTTATAATTGCGGCATGTTGTTACAAACAAAAAAATCGGTCTCAGACGACAAAAAGTACCATCTCTGGCTACGTGTTAGTCAAGTTTCCCTCATTGCCTTGTTGCTGGTCATCTCGGCACTATTCTTTCCCAAGGGGAAAATGTTTCAGTTTGATTATGCGGTGGATCAGATCACAACAGGAACCATTATTGCCCCCTTCGATTTTGATATTCTGAAAACTGGAGAAACCCTAGAACGCGAACGTGATAGTCGAGAACAGGGTATTTCACCAGTCTTTATATGGGACACGGGAACCCGCGATGAGGTGAACACGCGTCTGGATCAGATCAGAACTAAACTGGCTGTTTGGTACCAGGCTGAGAAGGACCTCCTGGCCAAAAGAAGCTACTGGTCCACTATCTCTGATTCCCTGGCAGCAGATTCAATGATGCTCCAGTTGCAGGAAGACTCGCTCCACGTGTTCAATCTGAAACAAGAACTTCAGAATATTGGTCTGCGGGATCTAGGGACGCCCAAATGGGATTATTTTCTGGAGGAAGGTCCTTCCACTCGTAATCTGATCAACTCAGCCAAACAGGCACTTCTGCCCCAGTACATGCTTGGCATCATTGGCGATATCCCTCCTGGTGAGATCTCACCTGGAATCACAATGATTATGCGGGGCAAAGAGTCCCCCCGTAACCCCAGCGATTTTAGATCACAGGATCAATCTTGGGAGAGTGTTCAGAAGGTTCTGGCTTCAAATTATTTGGGGGCTGATCCAAGACTCCTGCAATTGGCGGAGGCCATCACACAAGCAGTGATGCTGCCAAACCTAAAATACTCACCGGAGCTTACCGAAAATCGCAAGGCCGACGCGCGGACACTGGTTCCAATCAGTGTGGGAAAAGTTTTTAAGAACGAACGTATCGTCGATGCAAATACTCGCGTGACACCTTCCATCAAATTAAAACTGGAGTCCATGGAGAAGGAATATATTCGCAAGGGCTACGGCGAGTCAGCGGCCAATCAGGTGGGCACTTTTATCGGAAAAATGTTGCTAACGGCCTTTCTCCTATTCTTCTTCTTTGCTTATCTGCAGACCTATCGCAGCCAGATCTATAATGATATCAAACTCATCGCCTTGGTGGGAATTATATTTATCCTGCAGCTGTCTGTTGCATATGTCGTGGTGTATGAATTACAATGGTCTGAATTTTTTGTACCCATGAGCATCGCTGCTATTCTCTTCACGGTGGTCTTTGATGGGCGTATTGCATTTATCATCATGGTCACATTGACCCTGTTGACAGGGATCATTCTGAGCAATAATATTCCCTTCATCGTCGCCAATCTATTCGTTTCATCTTTGGCCATATACACTGTGAGGCGGTTGCGATCGCGCACCCAAATTCTATGGAGTATTCTGGCTGTCACCTCTGGATACCTAGCTGTTATAGCGGTCTTTGAACTCATTAAATTCAGCTCCTGGGAAACAGTTATGGAGCATATGCTATTCGCTGTGGCCAATGGCTTTTTGTCACCACTTTTGTCATATGGCTTCCTGGTCTTAATCGAGCGTGTTTTTAAGATCACCACCAATCTCACCTTACTGGAATTACTCGATTTCAATAATAAGTTATTGAGCAACCTGGCCATGAAGGCTCCGGGGACGTTTAAACATAGTATCGATGTTGGCAATCTGGCTATGGCTGCGACGGAAGCTGTTGGTGGAAATTCTTTGCTGGCCCGAGTTGGGGCCTACTATCATGATATCGGTAAGGCTGAAAAACCAGAATATTTTATTGAGAATCAAATGCGTGGGGCCAACAAGCATGATAAATTATCGCCTCGCTTGAGTGCCAAAGTGATTGTTGCCCATGTGAAAGATGGGATACGGATGGCCAATGAGCAGGGCTTGCCAGCCATTGTTGCAGATTTTATTCCCATGCATCACGGAAAGACTCGGGTTGAATACTTCTATCAGCAAGCCTTGGAAAAAGCCAAGGAAACTGACTCGGAAATCAACGAAGCCGACTTCATGTATCCCGGCCCTAAGCCCAATACAAAGGAGACAGGTATCCTCATGATCGCGGAAGCCATTGAAGCGGCGTCCCGGTCCATTAAGACCCCAAATCCGCAAGTGATATCAAACCTCATTGATTCCATTATTGAAAGTCGCATAAAAAGTGGGGAGCTCAATAACTGCCCCTTGACCTTCCGCGACCTTGAAACGATTAAAAGTGCCATGATGCCTGTTTTAACGGGGAGTATGCACGAACGGATCGAGTATCCTGGTCAACGTAAGAAATTGCATATTCAGGATGATGAATGATCCAGCTTTTACTCGGACAACTTTCAGGTTAACTCGACATGACGATTGAAATCATTGATCCTGATCCCGGGGTCGACACCCATTTGTTTGAAGCAGCTGTTAATTGTGTCATAGCAGGCGAGCAGCAACGCTCAAGTTTTATTAACCTGATATTTCTCTCCAAAGATGCCTTAAGAGTCATGAAACAAGAATACTTTCATTCAGATGTTTATACCGATGTGATCACTTTTAATTTGAATAATCCTGAAGAGCCCATCGAAGGTGAGCTCTATTTATCAGCGGCACAGATCAAAGAGAATGCAACGGAGTTTCTTACCAATTACCAGGATGAACTTCATCGTGTCATTATTCATGGTTGTTTGCATTTGTGTGGATATGAAGATGACTCCCCTGAAAAGAAAACTCACATGACCCAGCTTGAAGACAAGTATCTTGCTTGCCTGAGCAGATCAGAGGCTTGATGGATTTTAATACCCTCTTCACGTCAACACTATTCTGGCAGCTCATGCTCTTCTTTCTTCTGCTCGGATTATCTGCGTTCTTCTCGGGATCTGAAACTGCCTTATTCAATCTGAAGCGGAATGATGTGGAAAAATTAAAGCAAGACCTGGCACCATCATCCCGCACGATTATCAAACTACTTACAACGCCAAAGAAATTGTTAATCACCATTTTAACAGGTAATACCATCGTTAATGTGGCTCTGGCATCTATGGCAGCTCTTATAACAGCCAATTTTGCAACGGCAGCAGGTGTAAATCTGGTCCTTGCTCTGGCGATTGAAACCATCGTCCTGACAATCGTTTTGGTCATAATGGGGGAAATAACTCCCAAGGTTTTGGCCATGCGACATTCTCTGGGATTTTCGTCTCGCATAGTAGGCCCTTTGTCAATCTTCTTTAAACTTTTCGCGCCTATCGTTCAGATTATATACAATGGTATCGAAAAACTGGTTGAGGTCTTGGGTATACAACCCGAGGAGAATTTCACTTCGGATGAGGAAATCAGGGAACTGGTGGAACTCGGGCAGGATCAAGGGGTCATCGGTGAAGAAGAGAAGGTAATGATTCACTCGATTATTGAGATTGGTGATACCCAAGCAAAAGAGATTATGATCCCCCGTCCGGATATTGTGATGTTTAATACTGAAATGACCCGTGACGAAATCCTTGAGATTATTAGAGAGAGTGGATTTTCAAAATATCCATTATTCCGAGACCAAATTGATCAGATTAAGGGCATCGTCTTTATCAAAGATATTTTACCCTATCTCCACAACGGCTCCCACAGGATCAATCTTGAACGGCTGGCCAAACCAGCAAAGTTTGTCCCTGAGCACCAAGCAGTCGATGAACTCTTGCGAGAAATGCAGCTTGAAAAACAAAAACTGGCAATCGTGGTTGATGAGTACGGTGGCTTTTCAGGAATGGTCGCTGTGGAAGATATTATCGAAGAGGTGCTCGGTGATATCCGCGATGAGATTGACGATGAACAAGACACCAGTGAAATCAAAAAAGTTAAAGACGGTGTATTTATCATCGAAGCTGCCACAAACCTCGATGATGTTGCAGAAGCCTTAAAGATTACTTTTCCTGATGAACGTGACTATGATTCAATCGGTGGTCTGATTTATTTTTCCTTGGGCACAATCCCAGAGCAGGGTGAGACCATTGAATATGACTCATATGATTTCAAAGTGATCTCTGTTGAAAAGAACCGCATTGAGAAGGTTCAAGCTAGTAAACGTAGAGACTCGTAAATGAATAGTGATGCTCAATCCGAATTATTAAAACTTCAAAATATTGTTAAAAAATTGAGAGCACCTGATGGCTGCCCCTGGGACCAGAAGCAAACCCCCCAGAGTATGGTACCCTATCTTATCGAAGAGAGTTATGAAGTTGTTGAAGCCATAGAAGAAGGCAAAACCAATGATCTAAAAATGGAATTGGGTGACTTGCTTCTGCATATTGTAATGCAAGCTGAAATGGCCTCTGAAAGTCAACAGTTCGAATTAAAAGACTCTATCGCCAGTATAAATGAAAAATTGATCCGCCGACATCCCCACGTGTTTGGCGAAAACAAAGATGTGGCTGCCAGAACTGCAGACGCGACTACCAATTGGGAAAAGGCCAAGCAGGCCGAAGGTCGCAGCAGCTGGTTAGAAGGTGTGCCCAAAAACTTACCTGGATTAATTCGGGCCCAAAGGGTTCAGGAAAAGGCATCCCATGTGGGTTTCGATTGGGATGATGTAGAACCTGCTCTGGAAAAGTTTCATGAAGAAATTGAGGAAGTCCTCGAAGTTTGGCGTGCAGGTGATCATGTGCGCACTCGGGAAGAGTTTGGTGATGTATTGTTTGCTCTAGTCAATGTTTCCAGACTTATGAAGATTGATAGTGAGTCAGCCATGCGTCAAGCTATTGATAAGTTTGATGCACGCTTCAGGGCTCTCGAGCAAGTATTCAAAGCTGAGAAAAGAGATATTGTGAAAGCGAGTCTCGAAGAAATGGATGAAGTCTGGGACCGAATAAAGCATCAAGTTGAGTACCGTAAGTAAATCAATTCTAAATCTTAAAACCCCATTTCTCGTCCATGTTTTAATTTCAAATATGCAGTTCTTATAACAAAACTATGCAATGAAAAAAGCACTTGGTAATATTCCCAGTCTCAGATAGTTTTATTCCGTTCTCAAAATTTAATTATCCAGGAGGTGTACAGTGGTCGATAACCCAGCAAAGGGGAATCAAGGTAAACGTTATTCAGTGGAAGATAAAGCTGAAATGGCCGAGTTTATTGCCGTCTATAATGCTGAGCATAAACGGGGTGGTATGAAAGCTGCCAGTGATAAGTATGGTGTTTCTGTTGTGACACTTAGTAATTGGGGTAAATCTTCACGGAAACCAAAACGCAAAACCAAGGCTAAAAAAGTGGTTCTCAAAAAGGCTAAAGAAGCCAAAGCCGCTGTTGGACAAAATTTAGATGGGCCAGATGCTATTCTGGCACGATTGCTTGCTATCCTAAGTGAAATCACGGTTTTGGAAAAGGAATACGATTCTTTAAAGAAGAAATTGTAGCCTGCTTAAAAACTACGCAGTTATATAGGAATTAGAGAAGAGGCTGTCCCAAAAAGGGCGGCCTTTTTTTTAGTTATTGGGGTATAAAGTCAAAGAAAAAACGGGTATGCAAGACTGCCATTTCCATAGTTGCATGTAAAGAACCTACCTGGCAAAGTAATACCATATACAGTTCCAAAGGGGCTGTGGAAATTCAAAATATTTTTTCTTTTTTACGATCCTATAAGATTAAGCATAGCCTCAGCTAGGGTATAAGTTATAAAGTACACGTACAACACCAGACCGAGCTCTCGACTCAGGAGTATCTCAAGAAAGCCCGAGAACTGCTTCTCTCACCTGAGGGGCTGGAAGGGAGATCAAAGCAAAACATCAATTCAGGAGATTCTTGTTAACAGGTCCCGATAAGGTACCTGTAGCGTTCGGTTTGGTTGCTATGGCCCATGATTTAATGAAAATGTGGCTGAAAGCGGAGCGGGGAGACAATGAAGAGATTCAACGGTCTAAAAATGGCAAATATTAGCCCTCCACAGTTATAAAAAGAGCCCCAGGATGGGGTTTTATCCACCTAGGCAATCAAACAGTGTGGGGTCACGGACAGAAGACCCTGCGGATGCGCGGGGATGAATGAAGGGATATTCGCTTGGACACGATATCGCAATTCGCATCGGTGGCTAAAAAGCTAAAGCGACCTGCTCCTGTTCTGAGACAGCTTCCTTTTTTAGTGCAGAAAACTGAAGAGCATATAGAAAATGCTGACCCAGACTGCCCCGTGGAAAAAGCCGGAGAGAACATCCAGCGGAAAATGCGCGCCACAGTATATCCGTGAATAACCGACCAACAGTGCTAGAGGAATACTGATGAACCCGGCCATGGGATACACCAATGCCAGCCCCAGGGCAAAGGCCATCGTATTTGATGCATGATTTGAAGGGAATGATTTTTTCCCGCGATTCATAATCCCTAAACTTCGAATATCATCAAATTGTTTAGCGGGTCTGATTCGATCCGTATGCTTCTTCAAGAGTTTTGTGTTGATCCCATCTGCAACAGCCGCTCCCAATCCTCCAAGAAGGATGGCAGTGAGCGCTGATTGCCAGTTTACATATAAGAGGAAGAGGATCATTATAAGTGCGGGTGACAGCCATCGATAGGGATCGGAGATTAAGATCATGAACCCATCCAAATGTCGGGAGGAACCATCCTGTGCGATGAGATAGGTAAGTCGTTTCTCCCAAGTCGGTACAGGTATCTTGATCATGCTTTGAAAATGAATACCCCTAAAGGCAATTGCTACTATTTTATCCCACCATTAATTCACCAAGGAGAGATTTTAAAATGAAAGCCATAAATCTATTGTTCACACTTTCCCTGATTATCCTTCAAGGATGTAATTCCCAGCCAGAGCGTCTTGACGACCTTGGGGTTGGACGACTAAAAGTTGGATTTGATATTGATGATACAGTTTTGTTCTCCAGGGATAATTTCTTGAAAGCCCCTCATATGAGTGATGACCCTGACCACCTAGACTATGGCTGGGTTAATACCCATGATAGTTTGTATTCCGTGACCATTGAACCCATTGGTGAATTGATCAGCTTCCTCCGCGCACATGGGCACGAGGTCTATTTTATTACGGCCCGCCCGGGTACCAATGGTGAGGCTGTTGCCCGACATCTGACTCGCGAATTGGGCTTCCCCGTTCTCAAAGACAGTAACCTGTTTTTCTCACCTAAGAAAACCGATCCTGAAACACAGAATAAATATACCAGCAAACATGAAGTCATAGGCAGATTAGGATTGCACATATTCTATGGGGATGCAGACAATGATATGGTTGCTGCCAGTGTCGCAGGAGTGAGGGGTGTCAGAGTTGTCCGCGATCAACGCTCCGTCGATGCTTATAGTCGCAACTATTTTGGAGATACAAAAGCTGAAAAGTCTCCCATAGCCCCTTTTGATTCCTTAGTCTACCAGAAATTCCTGAGTCAGGGTGTGGGACCCTTTGGGGAAACGATTTACCCAATCTATTTCATCCCTGAGCCTGACTAAAAATTTCCTATTGGGTGATAGGAACGATCTCAACACTCCTCACCCTGAACACGTTAATTTTCCCATTCATATTCTGGACGGGAAGGGATTCCTGATCCAGCACAATGGCGTTCTCTCCTGCCTGAAAGTTAGCTTTTAGCCAATTTGTTGTCTGCCAGTTATCCCAGGAATTTGTGTGTGGGAAACTGACCATTTGCTCTAACCACCAATCATTGACTTTCAATTTTGCCAGCCCGCAAGTATTTCCAGTATTTATGGGTCCTGCTCCGTTTGAATAGACAAAGCGGATCAGGTAATTCCCAGCAGATTGCAAGGTAAAGCCCATCCTGATAAAATAGTTGTCCTTACCCATTTCAATAAAGTATGGCTCTTGTGATGTGAGTACCAATGTCGCTGAAGCACCCAAATAGTTAGGTTGACTTGGCAGGCTTTTCAATCCTGCTTCACTGAGAGTACGCAGCGTAAAAAAGCCGCTCAATGTATCTGGCATCACGAGGGGCGATGACCTCAACGTGTCCAGGATACGGCCATTCAATTCAAGAATGGCTTGGTCTGATGAAGCGAGCCAATAGAGCGTATCTCCTTGCCAGGTGGCTGCAGGGATGCTTGGTTGTAAAAATTGATGGGTTTCCAGTTTCCGAATCGGTTGAGACCCTTCCAACTGAATTTCTATATCCAGCATTTTACCATTAAGCGGAAGGGGCGTTCCTGCATCTAGCTTTTCACCATTCACAATAAAGGAGACGATGGTGGATCCGGTGCCCGTAAGCTTGATGGAGAGCTCCGTATCATGGAGGGTGAGATCGGTCAGACTGAATTCATTCCATTCAAAGGGATTATTGGGTTCCACAATCAGGTCAAACCCATCATCTACAAAATTTGGCACGATCTGGAGACCGAAGAGACCTTTGTAGATAGCACTTAACCAGGCTGCGACACTCCACAGCTGGCGATCTGAGTTAATCTCTGTTTGGTCCGGTCTGCCCGTGGCGAAGTGGTAATTCTCCCGATGTGTCAGAAAGAGCCCTGCAGCACGAGTAAGACCTCTGAAACTGTGCCGGTAAGCTGCTTGGTCATCAACCTGTTTTGCAGCCAGGAGAGCGTAAGCCTCCACAAAGGGCCAGATTGCTTGATTGTGGTAGGGCGGTGAATGGGGTAGCTGGTGGGATATGACAGGGGTCCCATAGAGTGTTCGTGGATAGGATGCCACCATTTGAGAGGCAACGGGCTTGAAACTATTCCCATATAAAATGGCCAAAGACTCGCCTAACGAGGAACGATGCCTGGCTGGTAACCATGCTGGGGCAGAAATCATGTAGGCAGTTGGGGCTTCTAGCTCTTCATCCCAAAAATGAGTGATAATGTTCGCATCCAGCCTTTGGATTAATCCTGGCCACGCTGTGGTTGCTTCACGATCGTTGGACGCCAGGGCCAGTCCGATCTCCAGCGCTCTTTTAAAGATCATATTTGTAGAAAGGGCATGGGAAGCATGAATATCTGAGGGTGACATCCAGGGTGGGTAGGTCTGCTCGCGCCAGTCCTCAAAACTTGTTTCACCTAGCAGCAAGCCCGAGATAGGATCCCGATTCCACAGGATATCTTCTTTCAAAGAGAGGAGTGCTGGTCCACGAATCTCCTCCAGCCATTCTGCATCTCCCGTTGCCAAATAGATTTCCCAGGCGGCCAGGATCCAAACATGGCGATCACTGGAAATGGGCCAGGCGCCCCCAGTACCTGTGTCCTGAATAATTCTACCATTCGGTGCAAGCTTGGCCCGTAAACTGGCTTTCGAAGCCTCAGGAAATAAATAGGCCAGAGATAACTGCGTGGCATAGGATACGTCTCTGGTCCAAACGCCACCCCACTCTTTTCCGGCAGAGAAGGCACCATCGTCGCGAATATTCAGCTCGGCTTCTTCCAGGGCCAGGCTAGTAAGCGCCTCCAACAAGGGAGCCTGGGGACTTGAAAATTTGGGAT
>Ga0222628_1000658_pt1 | contig 13324 bp, 11 predicted proteins | sample AntAcemetageno95_FD_179860 | JGI IMG/M metagenome (GOLD analysis project Ga0222628, IMG submission 179860) | Saline water microbial communities from Ace Lake, Antarctica - #95 | ecosystem: Environmental > Aquatic > Non-marine Saline and Alkaline > Saline | place: Antarctica: Ace Lake | collected...
TTTGTATTAGGAAGTACTTCCGGTTAGTTGTACCCAAGTTATTGTTAATAGATTTCATTTGTTTTCTTCTGAGTTCTTTTCCATACATTTTAAGTCTGGATGATACTCATAAACAAGCTCTCTATACTGCAGAATGGTACTCCGAGATTTTCCTGAGACCCGAACCATTTCCATCAGATTGAAGCCTTTCTCCATCATCATCTTCACGTTTCTGTATGCTCGTAAGTAAAGACCCACTGACTCTATTGTATGATTTGTTAATCGAGCTATATCTGGATCTGGGATACCCTGTTCATACAGATTCACTATGGGTGCTTTGTGGGTTGGACGACTCCCTTGATCCAGGATGATTCCTTTCGTGGGCAGGATGTCATCATGGCTTTCATGATACATCTTCAGATAGCGTCCAATGGCACTTAAGCTCCGGTTCATCAGCACCGACAACTCTGCCCCAGTAAGTAACCCACCCTGCAGATAAGCACTTTTTACTAATCTAGCCAACACCTCCACATCACGCTCTGACTGCTTTTTGTGGTTGTTACCTTTGTTCTCCACGTGGTAATGACTGTGCATACGATACTCTACATCTTCCAGAGTTATTAAAGGTAAAATCACTGTCTTTATCTTCTGGTCTTCAACGTGTTTACCATAACTGGGCTTTTTTTCTGTAGCTGAGGTAGTCTGCCATACAACATGACCAGAGCCAACCGTGCTGGTCTCAGGGTAGTATTCTTTATGCAAGTCCATGATGTCATCGGCCATCATTTGGATCACCTTGTGACTACCAACCAACTTGTAATTATGCTCAAGATGGTGAACGATACTGTTACGGAAGCTGCGCTTTGGGATTGAAGCATAGCGGTCTTTTCTCTCTGCCTTCATAGCTGTACCCCAGCCTTTTTTTTAGCGGGATACATAGCCTGCAACTGATCTATCAGCTCAATGTATATAGGAGGCCAATGATCACCCTGTTTATGCTTTTTGAATAGTGTAAGGTACTCTTTAGTCAAGCGCTCACTACAGCCCAATAAGCGGCTGATCTCTGCTACTTTATTCAGACCCTTGTTCAACATGATCAACATACGCCCGAAGGTGCTCACATAACGTTTGATGGCATGAGCACTATGACGCGTCTTGCGCATAATCTCATGATAGGTTAATCCCGAAAGGTAGAGATCAATGATATTAGTCTTGTGGCTTACTCCAGGACCAATATCCTGATCATTACCCCGCGTATGAAGCGTGTTGCCATCTTTCTGCAATGATTGCATATCCTTACGGATGGTGCGGCTGGATACCTGTAGAATACGTCCCATATCCTCTTGGGTCAGTAGGCCACCCTGTTCATAAGCCTCTTCAGTTAAACGCATAATCTTCAACTGACGCAGCGCCTCAGAACCTTGATCTCTCAACACATTCAGATCATCAACACCATTATCTAAAGTGATTGTCACTTCCAGAAGATCAAGATCCTTTAGTGGTTTACCATGCTTGGCTGTTTCGGATACACAGATGAAACGGATTACTCCAACAGTCGATGGGACTTCTCCAAACAGACAGCGCTGAGCTAAGTCCAGAACTCCCTGGCTCTCTGCAGGGGACAGCTCGAACTCCTTACGTAAACTGTTGATAAAGACCTGCTCTTGTGTCTTCTCAAGACTGCGATCATATAAACTTTTGTGAGTGTGAAGCATCTATACCTCCGGGTTAAATCAAAATGGCTTCCGGTTACCCAAACTCAATTTAGGCACCCGAAAGCCGCTTTGTAGGACTAACCTACCGGAAGTACTTCCTTATTTCAATAAATGCATTCGGATGGTTTCTGTGTTTTGGTCTGTCTGGACCCGGGCGAAATAGACACCACTCTTTACAGCTCTTCCTTTTTGGTCTCCTCCCGACCACGAAAAGCGATGGGTGCCTGCAAACAAAACCTCATTACACAGGCTGGTTACTTTGACACCTGTAATATCAAAGATATCCAGATTGACAAAAGTTGCTGCTGGGAGAGAAAAACTTATGGTCGTTTTTGGGTTGAAGGGATTGGGGTAATTCTGTTTTAGAGAAAAGTGCTCTGGCGTTTGTTGAGGAGTCTCAATGCCTGAGGCAGGCATACCGCCATTGATAGTTCTATAAACAGCTACAGACCCAACTTTCCAGCCAATGTTTTGATCGATCATCACGATATCCAGCGCTCCTGGGTTTTGAGGCTGTCTCACCCAGGTCTTTCCTGTGTCCTGGCTAGCGTAGGTTCCCCCTGAACCCGTCATCCACACCCGGCTTGGATCTTCAGGAGCAAACTCAATGTCGCCCCACCAGTGATCAGTAATATCAAAAGATCGCCAACTGAGTCCGCCATCCACAGTCAACATTAAGCGGTCATGGACAAGGACAAGAGCAATATCCTCATTGTAGAGCTTGACGAGGTGAATGGCCTCAGGATTAAAACCGAGACTGCTCCAGGAGCCCCCCCTATCGCTCGTTTTGTAGAGCTCTTCCTCAGTATAATCGTAAACGGTAAAAACGAAGCCATAGTGCGTGCTGACAAAATCTACGCGTTGCCATGAGTCAGCCATGCTTCCTGGGGGAGATTGATTCATTGGCTGCCAGTGGAGGCCACCATCCTCGGTCCAGAGTACCGTGACAGGCAGGTTGGTTTCATCGTATGCCTCGCCCATGGCCACCCCTTCCAGTTCATTGAACATCTCAATGTAGTGGAATATCACAATCCTGCTTGAGTCAAAATATTGCTGGGTCCAGGTTAAGCCCCCATCCAGGCTGGCCATGATCATTGCCGGGTAGTTTGTACAACACCAAATCGAGAGACTGTCGGTCATGCTCACATCAGTAATAGAAAGGTTATCAGTTGAGTCTATAGGATTCAGAATGGGGTTGCATTGCCAATTTTCACCCCAATTATATGTGACACAAACCTCACCAGCGCTGATCACAACAGCCGTATGGCGGTCCACGGCATCCATACAGTTACCGCCACCGGGCAAACCATAAATGATGTTCCACTGGGCAACGAGGTTGCCTGTTATAAACAATATAACTATACCGATAGAGCGAATCATTTTCACAGTTTTTCCCCCGCGATGAGTTGGTTGTCTATTTCTGGTCTGTTTTGTTTTGACTGTCCAGAATCACTCCAACAACAAGACCAATTGAAACACCCAGTGATGGACCAAGAGCCACACCCAGGGCTACATTCTCAAAGGCCGCACCGAAAGCTGCACCTACACCGGCACCAAGAGAGGCCCCCAGTGTAAGACCGAGAATCATATATTTGTGTTCAGTCTCTTTGGGTATCTTTTCTTCAGTCATGAGTAACTCCGATCCACATCTTTGTGTTCTTAATAGATAAAGAGAGCAACACTCACCCCATGTTTGCTATCCAAAAGGGATTAGTCCAGCAAGGTACCGTCTTCTGTGACAGCCACATCGCGCCATAGTACATAGCCGTTTACATCCAGAAAAATTCGATAAAAACCGATTAAAACCGTTTCTCCTGCTTCATCAGTCAGATCCCAGATCCGGGCAAACGAACCCGCTGATTCATTTTGGGCTTCATAGATGGTCTTGATATAGGGGTTTGGGTTTTCTGGGTCCGAAGGGGACTCATAGGGACCCAATGACCTGATGGACCAGATCTTTACTGTATGACTATCAAGGCCCGTCGAATATTGAATCGTTGTTGACAGGTTTGTCGGGTTTGGATATGGATCATTCATGCGCAAGACATGGCTGGGAACAATACCGGGACCTGTGTAAGGGTCCTCTACCTCACCAAAATCAGGATCGGGATCTGGTTCAAACCCCCAGAGCCCAAAATCAGTAGCGCTAGGACCCGTTTGTCTAAATCCCAGGGTTCTTATAGGCGGTTCGGGATTGTCCGTTGAATCGGGTATATCCATTAAATCGGGGCTGTCTGTTGATTCACATTGAACAAAAAGCAGCCCTGTAAGGAAAAGGGTTAAGCACCAAGTAAGTGTTTTCATGTTAAGAATCCCCCTGTAATGTTAGCTGCTTCTCCCGCTATGGGCGGGTCAAACATGTTTTAGTCAGCCATTTTAAAGAACTCTTTGTAATCATCAAATCCCTATAGGAGATTTATCTTTTTCCTTCTGTGATAAGATAGGATTCATTAAGCCAAACACCCCAAATTGATTCTGGGAGCGGATTCTGTTCAGAAAATCTTGCAGTAACCCAACCTGTTTTTCCGACTTCAAACCGGGTTGGATATTTATTTGCGAGCTCCTGGGCTTGAGGCTTTGAGGCGGCCAGCTTAAACATGGCTTTATAGCCAACACCCTTGGCGCCTGGGCCGATAAAAAAATAGGATCCACGCTTGGTTTTAAATGAACTCTGGTTGCAAGATGTACCGATTATCACATTGTCATAAGACGCGGCCTTTTCCCTTATGGGATATGTGACATCCTCAGAATCATGCATCTTTCACCTCTTTCACAAACTGACAGCCTGACCCAATAGATTGAGCCTTACAATGAAACCCGCAAAGGGCTGGTCAAGGCTGGCCACTGGCCCTTACCCACGTTCCTGCTCCCCTTGAAGACCAGATAGGAATACTTTCCATAATGGGGAATCAATTCTCCAATTCGAGGCAATGATTCCAGATCACTGGTCACCAGAACCAATAGTTTTGCAGCGATCTCTTCTTCATCAGCGCTTAATACAAATGTGTGTCCCGCTCTTGGATAGCTGGTTCCCGCAATGGTGATGGTTTCGGCTCCAAGCTCAACAAATGAGCCCAAGCTAGATGGCAAATTGGGAGAATTCAGAGAGATCAGGGCATAATTGCCCTCTAAACCAACTGAAACCAAACCCTTGGCAGAAAGAGGGCTTGTATCTGTCTCAGTTAACGCATCCCCAAAGGTTTTCAATACATCCCTGGACGACTCATCGAAATACACAAATTGCTTGTCTTTGGTGCCCATGACTGCGGACAGGGTCGGTTCTATTTCCTGAGGGTATAGATGTCTGAATAGATTATAGTCCGGATCTAACTCAAAAGCGTTGAAGTCACCCGCCAGCGTATATTCGAATTCAGCAGAAACACCTGTCAGGGAAATTTCAGCATCTTGATTGTCTTCACCCAAAAAGCGGATGGGTATGTTTAGATTGTAAATCGCTGATTCGGGCTGTTCTACTCTAAATTTGACCCTGGTTTGACCGGCCTTTTTCTCAGATTCCATCAAAGTCACCGACAAGCGGGCGGCACCTTTTCGGTCCACCCATTCTTGGATTACAAAACTAAGATCGACCTTTGAGGTTGCCTCATAAGCATCAATCCATTGCTCCCAGGTGACCTTCTGGCCTTGGTGTTTGGACGCCACGTCACGCCAAGCTGCAAAAAAGGCCTCAGAACCGATGCGTTCTTCAATCATATGAAAAATCATCATGGTCTTGTTGTAGCCAATGGTCCGGCTCTCAGCATTGTGGCGCGCTTTGAATTCCCGAACGGGGAACTCGTTGTCAGCATTTACATAGCTCTTGTATTGTTTTAAGATGTCTTTGCGATAATCTTTAGCCGATGCGGGACTGCGCTTCTGTTTATAATGATAGTCAGCCCCATAAACCGTCAAGCCTTCACACCAGTTTCCGTTCTCATAATCTACATATACACTATTGCCCCACCAGTTGTGCAAAACTTCATGTCCCAGGGAGGTCATGACGATAAATGGTAGACGGATCACCTGTTGTCCAAGAAGGGTCCAGGCTGGCATTCCATATCCCGTTGGGAAGAAGTTTTCAGCCACCGTGAATCGTTTGTAGGGATAAGGACCGATCATCTCAGAATACATATTGATATAGTCAACAGTGGCTGGGAGGTAGGTTTCGAAGAGGCTGGTATCTTCTTCAAAAAAGTAGCAAAAGACATCAACATCTCCTGCTGAAGCCTGTTTCACCACAAAAGGGGCTGCCATAAACATGAGTCCATCCGACTTGTAGGGGTTTTCCCAAACTTGAAGCTTGGTGGTCTCTGAGGTAACGCTGGCCAACTTGTTGCCATCTGAGATGGATTCCCAATGAACAGGTATGGTTGCCGTCACTCGGAAGTTCATTAACCCATCATTACCCTGGGGGTAGAAGTATGCCGCTGGACTTAGATAAGCACCTTGCTCTAACACCGTACCCGTTACTTCACGACCTACATTCTGGTTGGAAAACTTGACTTCCGAGACATCGGCATTGAACACAGCAGAGTATTTTATACTAAATTCATATTTTTTGGGGCTATTCACGTTAAAGGTCAAGCATAACGCGTCACCTGGAGGGTCTAACTTGATAATTCTAGAGCGTAAACCCGCTTCAAGTTCAGACAAGCCTGAGCTATCCAACTGCTTGAAGGCCTGTTCTTCTCCATTCAATAGAAATTGACTAATTTCAGCGCCAGGGTTGAGATATACGAGGTTTACCCCTTTATTCAAGCTTATTAGCCCCTTGTCTTCAAAGATTACTGCTTGTTTTTCAAGATTTATAGCTAGCTCGATCTCGTGGGTCAAAAAACTCGCTACACTGACCTCTGCCGGTTGACAGGAGATCATTAAAAAGATGCTGACCGTTAAAAATAGACTGGCTTTAAGGCGTTTCATGGCAGTGGCTTTCATGTGTTGTTATTGAGTCCTATTGAACCACAATGGAAATAGGATTCGCACCCGTCAGGTATTTTTCTGCAACCTGTTGAACATCACCCAGGGTCACCTTACTCAAGGCATCCAAGAGGGCTTCGTCCGCTTCCATATCCCCATCAAAAAAGAGGGAGGTCCCCAAATAGTAAGCTTGATTGATACTGGAAAGACGCCTGAACATCATACGACCCAAGTACATATTGATGCTTTTTTGGACATCCTCGGCCGTTAGGTCCTTCAGGGTTTCCAGACTCATAAGCTGGGGGAATTGTGGACCAAGAATCTCAGCGTTTTGGGGGCGTGTGCCCAGGCTCATATAGAACAGCGCCTTATCATCACGGACGGAAACCGTGGCTGTCATGCGGTAGGCCAGGCCCTGTTTCTCTCTCACATCAAAAGTGATACGATCAGAGAGGATCAATCCCAGGGCTTTAATGGCTGCCTTGTCTGTTTCAGCAATCGTCGTTGAATAGCCCCAGAACAGATAGGAGCGCTCGCCACCGCCAGTTTCTAGGATGGTGGTGGGTATTTCGTGGGACAGATAGCTTTTGTCGGTCTTGGGAAAACTCTTCGAGTCACCCTTGCTGTTCAGTCTAAGTAATTGAGCACCTAGCTTGTCAGCAGAACCTGGTGAAACGACACTAACGATCCGATTGGGGACAGAAAAATAAGCCTGACTAAAGCTCACCAGGTTGGCGTATGACAGGTCTTTTTCATCCTGTTCTGGTTTCGGACCATAAAGAACTGAGTCAACCAGCACATCAAAACGCTCTTTCGCCAGATCCTTATTGCCATGCATCATCCCTTTTGAGAATTTGTTTTTGGCCTCCATGTATTCGGCCTCAGTGGGGACAAACCCATTCATTTCAAGATTGAGAAAGCGGATCGCTCCATCTAGATCGCGGGCCAAGCCCTCAACACGAATGTAGCCAAAATCCGGATGCAGGTAAATATTGTCCATGGGAATCCAGGGATTGTCATTTACGGTGAACTTTAAGCCGTACTGTTGGCTCTCTTCCGTCTTGTCTGCATCTTTCATCCGCTGACCAAAACAATCGTGGAGAATCTTGGCAGCGTCTTTTCCGTATTCGGCCTCAAACCCTGCTTTATGTTTGAACAGGTAGTGGATGGCCATGAGCTCTGAACCGCTGTTTTGACGAACAATCAGTCCCATCCCATCCTGGGGACTTTGAACCAAGGTTGTGATCACTTCGTCCTCCCCGTCTATACGTTCACCTCCCTGAGCGTGATGCATGATCACTGCGGGCGCTTCGTTCAGGCGGAAATTCTTGAGAGATAAATAGGCGACTGCCAGGTCTTCATAAGAGGCTAGCTCTAAAACTCCGTCGATCCCTTTGACGGACAGGTCATGGGCATTGTAAATGCCAAACATGTGGGGCTTTTCTGTATTCTGTAGAAAGGCGGTGCGCTCTTTGGTGGCCATGGCGTTCAGGGTGCTGGCTGGAATTCTAAACTTCAGCTTGCTCACCCGCTTAAAGAGGTCCGCATTGATATCACTGGTTCGATCGTCCCGTTTAAGATTGATTTTAAGTTCAAGAAAACTGGCAATAGGGGTGGTGTGAAGCTCGAGTGCCAGACCTTCGATGGCATCTGGCCAGCTGGATTTTAAATCCGCTTCCAAATCGCTGAGCTGGTCCTTGAATGCGGACTCAAGCAATGTAAAAAAGCCCTGGGGATTATCTGTGGGCAGAGCATAGAGTTGGTGAAGCGTGGGGACTTCACCGGAATAAAAGCGATCCAACCAAGAGCCGGCGCTCAGGCTTTGTCCCTTTGTAAGACTGAAACCCGTTTGGAGGTTCTCATCCCGGGGGCGAAAGACAGCACCCGGTGCGGCGGAGCCATAAATGCGCTCTATCTCTTTTAGCATTTCAGAACTGTCAAAGTTACCAATGGCGCTAAGGAGCATATTGTTGGGGCGATAGGTTGATTTGTAATAATGATTCACATCATCGCGGTTCATGTGTTGAATCGTGGCATAGGTACCCAGGGTAGGCAAGGAGAGCGAATGACCCTTATACATTTCCGCCCGTAAGTTATAATCCATTTGAGTGGCTGGCTTTGAAAGACTTTGGGCAATCTCTTCCAGGACAATCCCTTTTTCTTTTTCAAACTTTTCCTCAGGCAGGATCGAGTTAAAGAGCATATCTGCCTGGATTTCCATGCCAGCGGTCTGGTGTTCAGCCGGCATAACCATCATGAAGTTTGTGTAATATTCACCGGTGTTGGCGTTGTTATAACCGCCAATCAAATCGGTATCGTCATACAATTCTCTCTGAGTGCGGGTGGTTGTCCCATTGAAGAGGAGGTGTTCCAGCATGTGGCTCATACCACTGGTTTCATAGGTCTCATAAGCGGAACCGGTTTTAATCACCACATTAACCCCTACCATGGGCAAAGCCTTGTTCTCTATGAGTAAGACCTCCATCCCATTGTTGAGCTTATGGATGGAAACACCTTTAGGGGCGCCAAAGACAAGTAGGCTCAGAAGTAGAGTGGCAAACATGGTCAATATTTTATTCATAGGGATATTTCCTTATTCAAAGATTCGTGGTTCATTAGGATGAAAATGGCTAGAACCAAATTTGTGGAATGTATTCCAGGCTGGGATTAGAATCCCAGCCTGGCTTTACGATCGCTTCTTCTTAATCAAAATCTTGGCATCCATTTCAATCGGAATCGTCACACCCAAAAGATTCAGCACAGTCGTTCCGATGTCTGAAAGAACACCATCTGAGAGCACGATCTTCAATTTTGAGTCTTCTGCGATGTAGAGTAGCTCCACAGGATTTAAACTATGGCTGGTCCTTACCGCGCCTGTTTCATAGTCCAGCATCTGGTCCACATTGCCATGATCTGCAGTTATCAGGATCTGTCCGCCCTTGGATAAGATGGCGGGAATGATCTGCCCCAGATTCTCATCCAGGACTTCGACCGCTTTCACGCCAGCATCAAAGACTCCCGTATGGCCAACCATGTCACCGTTGGCATAATTCACCATAATAAAATCGTACTTGTCTTCGTTCAGGGCAGCCAGAAAGGCTTCAGTAACCCGGTAGGCCTCCATCTCTGGATGGTCTGCAAAACTGGCGGGGTCAAAACGACCTTCTAGCTCAATCCGATCCTCGTTTTTATAGGGGGTGGTTAGTTTCCCATTAAAGAAGCTGGTGACGTGGGGAAATTTCTGCGTTTCAGCCATGCGAAGTTGGTGTAACCCCGCCTCAGCAATGAGTTGGCCAACAGTGACTTTCGGGTCGGAACCCTCATCCCCAGCCTCTACCAACAGAAATTTTGTAAATCCATCATAATAGCAAGTCATTCCGGCATACATGATATCCAGTTGTGCCTTTTTGCTACCAGGATAGTTCGGGTCAGTAAAGGCCCGGGTAAGTTGGGTAGCACGATCTTGGCGATAATTGGTGTGCAGGACGACATCTCCAGTCTGAATACCATTATAGCCGGCCATGACGTAAGGTGGGATGTACTCATCAAACATGTCCTCACCACTGGGGGTTTTGTCGTTCTTCCAAGAGAATTGGATGGCATCTACAGGATGGGTCATGGGACGGCCGACGGCTGAAACAATACAGGCATAGGCTTCATCTGTGATGCTCCAGACCTTACCTCGGTCCATGCCATAATAGCGCCCCATCATGGTGCCAATCCGGACATTGTCACACTCATCAACAAGCGACTCAAGCTTGGCCAAGTGCTCCAGAGCGCTACGGGGGGGGGTATCCCGACCATCAAGAAAGGGGTGCACAACAATGCGACCCTGGGGATACTCCTGTTTGGCCTGTCGAATGAATTTAAACAAATGGTCGTAGTGGGCGTGAACACCTTCATCTTGGAGTAATCCTAGTAGGTGAAAGGTCGACTCCCTGCTTTTCCATTGTGCCATCATGGTTTGCCAGAGTGGTCCATTATAAATTTGGCCGCTTTCCAGTTGGTCATTGATGCGTTTGAGTTCCTGGATAACCACTTTCCCAGCACCCATACTTAAATGACCCACCTCGCTGGATCCTTGAAAACCTGCTGGTAGACCGACGGCTTCTCCTGAGGCCCCTAAAATACTGCGGGGATATGTTTTTCGATACTGGTCAAGGTTTGGAGTGTTTGCAGCCCGGACAGCATTGCCCTCGGTTCTTTCGGTGTATCCTACACCATCGAGAACGATTAGTACAACTGGTTTCATATATAAATCTTTCTTTGTTATGATATCATTCATCGCGCTGAATTTAGGATTTGCAGGGGCTTTGGGAACCACGGATTGCACGGATGGGGATGTTTGAGGGGTATGTGACCGTGGTTGGGGTGGGTCCAGGCGAGGATTCGAATCCTCACGAGATCACACCCTTGGGGTTATCCATGACCTTTCGGACCTTCGACTTCGCTCAGCACAAGCTCGCTCAATGTCCGTTTTGCCGGAACCAACTTTCTTTGAGTGAAGTCAAAACCAGATCCCAGGCATTATCAAAATAGAAGAAGGCCTCATCCCAGGCTGGACCATCCAGCCACCCCAAGTGATCAAGGGTAATTTGAACCTGCTCTTCTGTAAGTTCTTCAAAATGGAGTACAACCCAGGTTTTATGCTGATGATCGCGTACTTCGGGGATAAAAGGTGGAGCATTCCAGGTAAAGCTGAGCATTTTCTGGGGCAGAAAACTCAGAACCGTATTGCCTTCTCCACCTTGAGTACTGGGAGGATTGTCCAGAAGAAAGAGGATCTCATAGGGACCGCCAGGTCTGAGCTCAATTCGATTATCAACGCCAAAGAAGGTCTTTAATCCGGAAGATGTGGTCCATTTTTTCCAGACCTCATCCAGGCTGGCATGAACAACGATATTTTTATGGAGACAGGTGTGATTTAACATAAACCGGTCCTTCAAATCAAACCAGACCCAACAAACAACTAGCCAATACTATAGATTTTTTTGTACTTGTCTTCCAGATAGTCTAAAAAGGGCGCTGCAGTTAGGTTTTGTCCAGTTAGTTCGCGGACCAGCTCTTCTGCTTTTCGTCCGCGACCTCTGTGGTGAATATTTTCTCTTAGCCAACCTAACAGGCCGCTGAAATCGCCTCGAGAGAAACTCTCATCCAGGCCACTAAGGTCTTGTCGGGCTTGATTGTAGAACTGCACACTGTATAGATTTCCTAGAGTATAGGTTGGGAAATATCCAAAGGCACCAAAAGACCAATGAACATCTTGAAGCACGCCATCTGTATCAGTTTCTGGCCGCACACCGAGATATTCCGCCATCTTTTCGTTCCAGAGCTGAGGCAGCTCAGCCACAGGAAAGTCTTCGTTGATGATCATCTTCTCGATCTCAAAGCGTAACATAATATGCAAGTTATAGGTCGCTTCGTCGGCTTCCACGCGAATAAGGCTGGGCCTGACGCGATTCATAGCCGCATGGAATTGATCTCTATTGGTATTGCGTAATTGGTCGGGAAACTTGGCGAGCAGCTTGGGATAAGCAAAGCGCCAGAAAGGTTGACTCAAACCGACCAGATTCTCCCACATGCGTGATTGGCTCTCATGGATACCCAGGGAAATGGATTGACCCAAAGGGTTACCATACTCAGATACAGGCAAGCCTTGTTCATAAAGCCCGTGTCCACCCTCGTGGAGAGTGCTTAAAAGGGCTGATTTGAGATCGTTACTTCTGAGGCGCGTGGTGGTTCGTACATCTGTGGGATGAGAACTGGTTGTAAAGGGGTGGGCCGAGCGGTCCTGACGACCATTGTTTAGGTCGAAGCCAATGGCTTCCAGAATGGTCACACCAAAACCCCATTGGTCATCAACATCATACTCTTTATTGAGGACACTGGGATTGACACGATGCTTGACCTCGGCAATACTCTTAATAAGAGGGACCAAACGCTCCCTGATCTCATCAAACAACAGACCGACCTTGGCAGAGGTCATTTCTGGCTCAAACTGATCCAATAGGGCGTCGTATAACGTTTCACCACTTCCGAGATAACCAGCCTTCTCTTTTTGCAGTGCCACCATTTTTGTTAAAAAGGGTTCAAAGAATTTAAAATCATTGTCCTTACGCGCTTTTACCCAGGCTTGCTGTGAAACAGAGGCATGTTTTGCCAACTCCGTGACAAATTCGGCTGGCAGGGAGGCTTCTTGACGATAGTCACGCCAGATTTCTTTGAGTTGACGGGTTTCCAGATCATTGAGGGTCATGATTCGGAGTTCACCTGTCTCCAGATCGATCATCTCGTCCAGAGCGGTTCGCAGGGTTTCTCCAACCTGCTTCTCATGGGCCAGCCCAGTTATATAAGCAACCTGCTCAGAACGTGCGGCACCAGCGCCTTCAGGCATGTAGGTCTCCTGGTCCCAACTTAAGATCGCTTCGATCCCTTGGAGGTGACTGGCTTCCAATAATTCCTTTAGCAATCTATCTCGTGCAGACATATCCAACCCTTTTCATCCAGTTTAACCGTTCAATACAATATTAAGGTAACTACAAAAGCACAATTCACCATATTTGAATTCGTCACTCATTTCCAGCGATTGACCTTTCACCGCCTATGATTTGACTTATTTTTTCGCCATGACAAAGACACCTAAACTCCGAGCCGGTCTCATCGGCGCTGGCCATATCGGCCGCTTTCACACCCGCCATCTCAGCCAACATAAG
>Ga0222628_1000659_pt1 | contig 13320 bp, 13 predicted proteins | sample AntAcemetageno95_FD_179860 | JGI IMG/M metagenome (GOLD analysis project Ga0222628, IMG submission 179860) | Saline water microbial communities from Ace Lake, Antarctica - #95 | ecosystem: Environmental > Aquatic > Non-marine Saline and Alkaline > Saline | place: Antarctica: Ace Lake | collected...
GTAACTGAGGGATTCTATATATTTGCAATAGTAGAAGGTGCTAGTTTCGATGGGTATGTCCAAGAAGACGATGTCATCGTACAAATAGCAGATATTGTATTAACATCTGCGGAGGATTTTGTTTATAATTTTTCAAAATATAAAGTTGGAGACATCATATCTATTTCATTATATCGAGATGGTGTTTTGATATTTATCGATAATATTGAGTTAAAAGCAAAGGTTGCTGATTAGTATGAAAAAACTTTATTTATTTATAAGCGCTATCGTAGTATCTGGGATCATTTTAACAATGAATTTACTTGTATTTTCAAATACAATTGTTGCAGATACAACTACACCACAACCTTTGTCAACAATTCCAGTTACGACTACAGCTCTAAATGAAACAGTATATTATTATGAAGATTATATTGATTTAGTAAAACAGATTTATGATGATATCTATGATGATGTATATAATGATGTATATCAATACGTTATTGAAGATTTAGATCAAGATCTATATGATCAAATTTATGCTCAAGTATTAGCTAATATAAATGAAATGTTATCACAAGAGCAAATTGAACTTTATGTAGATGATTTTCAACAAGACATATATTCCGTAATTGATGTAGCTGAAAAAAGCGTATTTGGAATCACAACTTATTTACCAAATGATCAAGTAAGTATTGGGTCCGGGGTTGTTTATAAATATGATTTAGCTCATCAACTGTATTATATAGTTACCAATCATCACGTTGTTGAAGAAGGTACCGATTTTAAAATCTATTTGCCTGATGAATCAACTGTTACAGCTACTTTAGTAGGAGTGGATGAGGAGGTCGATCTTGCAGTACTAACATTTAGTAGTGTGGGGTTATCAAATATTGCAGTGTCTCTTTTTGGAGATTCAGATGCTCAGCATGTTAGTGAAATTGTTTTAGCGGTTGGGAATCCAATCGGATATAATTTCTTTAATTCTGTAACAATGGGTATTCTATCTGGCTTAAATAGAGAGGTCGATGCGAATCGATATATCAAATATTTGCAACATGATTCTGCAATCAATAGCGGTAATAGTGGTGGACCGCTATTTAATTTAGCTGGAGAGGTTATTGGAATTAACGTATCGAAGTATTCAGACATAGAAATTGAAGGAATGGGCTTTGCGATTCCAGTGAACCTTGTTAAAGAAGTGATTGCTAGAATTGAAGCTGACGATATTCCAAACAATACCATAATGCCAAGAATTGGCGCTACTTTCTATTCTGTGTCTCATGTTATTTCAGGACCTAATGTGATTTTGCCTACCATAAATATTGATGGAACTAGTCATGATTCTTTGACAGTAACATTACCAAACGGGGTGACAGAAGGGCTTATTATCAAGTCCATTGAAAGCCAAAGAGCATTAGAAGGTATTTTAAATGGTGGAGATTTGGTTGTTCGTATTAATGATTTTAATATTACCGATTTGGAAAGTTTGCAAGATTATTTATATGCTAACTTTTACGCAGGTGATTCAATTACAATATATTATTATCATTTTAATGTTACTCTAAATACATACAATCTAACGCAGTCCCAAGTAACCGTTATACTTAATTAAAAGCAAAAGAAAAAGCAGAAATTCTCTGCTTTTCTTTTTTTAATATGGTAAAAATATATCTAAGCTCTATTAACTTTCCCGCTTTTTAATGCTCTAGCAGAAATCCAAGTTTTCTTAACTTGACCATTTTCGTCTACAACTTTAACTTTTTGCAAGTTCGCTTTCCAAATTCTCTTTGTAGCATGTAATGAATGGGAACGGCTATTACCAGACATAATTTTTTTACCAGTAACACTGCATTCTCTTGCCATATTATCACTCCGTTTCTGTAAGGTTTTCAGCATTACTAATTTTACCATAAATTAAAAAAAATGCAAGGGAAAAAAATCAATATTTGCAAGATATTACTTTGATAATCAAAGTTATTGCTAGTTTAATAGGGATATGATATAATGTTATTGCTTTTTTTGAAGTGAAATTACAGTGAAAAATCTTTTAAATAAATCAAAAAAAAACGAGGAGTTAACTATGTCAATTCATCAATTAGATGGTCAAACATTTAAAACAATTATTAAGAATGGTAGCATAAGATTAAGAAACAACATGAATTATATTAATGATTTAAACGTATTCCCTGTACCAGATGGAGATACTGGATCAAACATGTCAGCAACAATGTCTGCTGGTTCAAAATCAATTGAATCAAGCACAGACGAGTCAATTGGAAACATATCTAAAATTTTAGCTAGAGGAATGCTTATGGGAGCTAGAGGAAATTCAGGAGTGATTCTGTCTCAATTATTTAGCGGTATTGCTAAAGGCTTAAAAGGTTATGATGTTGCAGACCCAGAAGTATTTTCAAACTCGCTTAGATTGGGCGTTGAACAAGCTTACGCAGCGGTTATAAATCCTGTTGAAGGTACGATGTTAACTGTTTCAAGAGAAGCAGCTGATAAAGCAGTTTCAGTTTGTAATTCTGTGAATAGTTTTGAACAATTATTCGAAGAATATATTATCGAATTAGATGAATCTCTTATTAGAACCCCTGATTTGCTTCCTATTCTTAAAGAAGTGGGAGTTGTAGACTCAGGTGCTGCTGGTTTCATTGAAATCGTTAAGGGAATGTATGATGCATTAAACGGTAAAATTTATGAATCAAAAGTTCAAGACTCTGATTACAAAGTGAATCTTACGAATATTCAACATGTTGAAGGCGATGACTTCGGTTATTGTACAGAATTTATTATGCAAGTTGAGAAAATGGATGAATTCAATCAAAAAGATTTTACATCAATGATATCACCTCTAGGAGATTCATTGGTTGTAGTTGTAGATGAGAATATACTGAAGGTACATATTCATACAAAAACTCCAGGAGATGCATTGAACTTAGCTCAACATTACGGATTCTTTATCAATATGAAAATTGAAAATATGAATTTACAACACACAGAAGTGTTATTGCACCAATCGATTGATCATCAAGATGATTGTGATTGTGGACATGATCATTCTCTTAGCATAGCACCAAATCTTAAGAAAAAATATGCGTTGGTTGCTGTCGTAAATGGTGACGGACTAAAAGAAACATTTATTGAAATGGGTTGTGACTTTATTATTGAAGGTGGACAAACAATGAATCCTTCAGTAGAAGACTTTGTAAAAGCTGTAGAAGAAATCAACGCAGATCACGTTATTATAATTCCAAACAATAAAAACGTTATGCTTTCAGCTGATGCAGCTGCTAAGTTGATTGAGGATGTTGATGTTAGAGTCTTAAAAGCAAAAACAATTTCTCAAGGATACGCTGGGTTAACGATGTTTGATGCAACACAAGATATTGAAGAAAATCTTGAAGAAATGAATACATACATCGATGGGGTCAAAAGTGGAGAAGTTACTTATGCTATTAGAGACAGTGTCTTGAACGGTCTTAAGATAACTAAAGGACATTTCATGGGGATCTTTAATGGTCAACTGATCACAAGTAATGAAACTAGAGTTCAAACTTGTGAACACTTACTAAGAGATATGATCGATGAATCAGCAGAAATCTGTACGGTTATGTATGGGTCTGATATAACAAAAGAAGAAGTGAATGAATTAGAAAAATATGTAACGAATAAGTTTCCTGTAGAAGTTGAAATCATCAATGGTGGACAAGATATTTATTCCTATATAATTACAGTCGAATAGAAATATAAAGGGGTATTGTTTGATACCTCTTTTTTTTGTATAATAGGGTAACGAATATATACGAGGTTCGCATGAGTCAATTAATTGAAGTAAAAGGTATTGGTCCTAAAATTTCCGCTAAATTAAAAAATCAAGGTATTGAGACAATAAATGATTTATTGTTCTCTTTTCCTGCGAAATATGAAACCCATAAGATTCATTCTTTTGACTCAGTAGAACTTAATACGGAATGCACTTTGGAGGTAACGGTAAAGGCTAGATCCAAAATATACTTTATACGCAAGAATTTAGATAAACTATCTGTTCAAGTGGAAACGAATCGCATCGTATTTCAAGTGAGTATATTTAATCGTCGTTTTTTAGCGAAAGCTCTGCAACCAGGAGTAGAAATTATTATTACTGGTAAGTTTCTTAAAAATTATTCTAGTTTTACTGCAAGTAATATTGTATTAAAGAAAAACTATCAACCAGGAATATTACCAATATATGGGTTGAATGATATTAAAGATGCGAATTTTAGAAAAATTATTCGTGAAGTTATGTCATTTGATACTAAACTAGCTGAAACACTACCAAAGAGGATTTTATCAAAACATCAGATTCCAAATATTAATGACTTAATTCAAATTATACATAATCCAAAATCTGAGCATGATATCCATATTTCTAAGAAGCGAATTATCTATGAAGAATTATTGCATTTTGCTCTCAAAATGGAGTCTTTAAAAAAACTAAATCAATCCATTGTGACCAAGGCAAAGAAATATGATATTAATTTGGTTAGAGATTTTATAAGTAAGTTGCCATTCACTTTAACAAAAGATCAGCAACAAGCGACCAATGAAATATTTAAAGACTTGAAAAAACCGAACCAAATGAACCGGCTCCTTCAAGGTGATGTTGGCTCCGGAAAAACAATCGTAAGTATTATTGCTAGCTTGGCAGTTGTATCTGCGAATGTTCAAGTTGCAATTATGGCACCAACCTTGGTTCTAGCGAAGCAACATTATGAAACGTTTCAAAAATATCTAACTTCTTATGGAGTAAAAATACGTTTGTTAACATCAGATTTAGCAGTGCAGACAAAACGATTGATTATGGATGAAATGAAACGCAATGAGGTTCATATCATTATCGGTACACAATCATTGATTCAAGAAAGCATTGATTTTCATAATTTAGGATTTGTTGTTATCGACGAGCAACACCGATTCGGAGTGAACCAAAGAAAAGAATTGCGACTGAAAGGAAGCATACCTGATGTATTACTTATGAGTGCTACTCCTATTCCTAGAACATTAGCAATATCCATATACAAAGATCTTGATATTTCATTTATCAAACAAAAACCTGAGGGAAGACTAGATATTGAAACAGACATTATCGAATATGAAGAATTAGACAAGTTACTGGTTCAAGTAGAAAAAGAATTAAAAAAAGGACATCAAGCCTATTTCATTTGTCCCAAAATTCTTGATTCAGAAACTTCATTAAAGATTTCGGTAGAAGAACTTAATATAGTTTTACAAAATAAAATTGGACAGAAGTACCGTATTGATGTGTTACATGGGAAAATGTCTGATCAAGATAAAACCATTGTTTTAGATCGATTTTATCGAAACAGCACGGATACACTCATATCCACTACCGTAGTTGAAGTTGGTGTGGATGTTAAGAATGCAACGGTCATGGTGATTGTGAATGCAAACTCATTTGGGTTAGCTCAACTTCACCAATTACGAGGAAGAATCGGAAGAGATGAATTCCAATCATATTGCTACTTAGTTGTCGACAATTTATTAGAATCGAGTGAAAGACTACAGATTCTCAAAGAGACAAACGATGGATTCTTAATTAGTGAATACGATTTATCTCTAAGAGGTCCTGGCGAGGTGTTTGGGAATACCCAGTCTGGAATTCCAAGTTTTAAAATGGCAAATTTAGTGAATGATCAAGAAATACTAGAACAAGCATTTGTCGATGCGATAGACATTATTGGTAGTCAAGATATTCTATCTAGAAAGTTGACAAATAAAGCAATAAAAGCAAATGATTCTTATAATTTAGATTGATTTATGTTATACTATTTTATTATAGAGGTGAAGGAAAATGATTAGAATAGCTGTCGATGCAATGGGTGGAGATTACGCACCAAAAGAACAAATTGAGGGAGTAATGTTAGCTCTTAAAAAAATAGATGATATTGAGATAATTCTTTATGGTGATGAAGAGATTATTAAGCCTTTACTTACAAATCCGAATAGAGTTACTATTGTGCATGCTCCCTATCAAATACCTATGGGAGAAAAAAATCCTATTCATGCCATTAAAACACATAAAGAAACATCATCAATGGCAAGAGCCTTGTCGAGTTTAAGAAATGATGAAGCAGATGCGGTCGTTTCTAGTGGCGCTACACAAGCTTTGATTGCTGGTGCTCATATTTTAGTGCGAAGGATGAAAGGATTCAAAAGAACAGCTATAGCACCTGTTATACCATCAGTTAGTGGCAAACCTAAAATATTGCTGGATGCAGGTGGAAATTTAACGATTAGACCAGAGTATATGCTTCAACAAGCATATTTTGCAAAAATATATGCTGAAGAAGTTTTAAATATAGAAAATCCAGTAGTTGGACTTATCAATATTGGTACAGAACCCGGAAAAGGTAGAGAACTTGACCATGAAGTGTTTGAACTATTTTCAAACACAGATTTATTTGAGTTTTATGGAAATATGGAACCAAAAACTATCTTGGATCCACCATGCGATATTATGATTTCCGATGGGTTCACAGCTAATATTGTTATGAAGACAATTGAAGGTACCGCCAAAGGAATGGGTGAAATATTAAAGAAGAGTTTAACCAGTTCATTCTTTGGAAAAATAGGAGCTCTACTAGCAAGAAAGAATTTAAAAGCATTCAAAAAAGCAATGGATGCATCTGAAATTGGTGGAGCAGTTATTTATGGATTGTATCGACCGGTTATAAAAGCGCAAGGATCATCCAATGCCTATGGATTTTACAATGGAATCAGACAAGCTGCAGATATTTGTAGAAAACAAGTGTTTCAAAAAGTAGAAGCATATTTAGAATCACAAAAGGAAAAGAGCAATGAGTAAAGATATTAAAGAATTGGAAAAGAAATTCAATTTAAAATTTAATGATTTTAGTTTGCTTGAAAGAGCGATGATGCATTCATCTTATGCCAATGAACAAAATATGAAAAGTAATGAAAGACTAGAATTTGTTGGCGACGCTGTTTTAGATTTAGCAGTAGCTAAATTTCTTTTTGAACATCTGGATGAATCAGAAGGTGTACTCACAAAAAAACGAGCTCAAGAAGTATGTGAACAATCTCTTTACGAGTATGCAAAAAGTATTCATTTAGGAGATTATTTACTTTTAGGAAAAGGCGAAGAAATGTCAGGTGGCAGGGAAAAACCTGCGTTATTGGCAGATGCCTTCGAAGCGTTATTGGGAGCTATATTTATGGACAAAGGATACCTTGAAACTTATAAAGTCTTAGAAAAAGTAGTGTTTCCAGTTATTAAGAAAAATATGAATGAAGAAGATAATGATTATAAGAGTAAATTACAAGAATTAGTACAATCTGACAAACGAACATTGCAGTATATTATCGTTTCAGAAACAGGTCCAGCTCATGAAAAAGAATTCACTGCGAGAGTCTATATGGACGAAAATATTATAATGGGTGAAGGAATAGGTAAATCAAAAAAAGAAGCGGAACAAAATGCAGCTTTGGCTACACTAAATAAACTAGCAAAAAATAGATAGGAAGTGTTACTTTGGATTACGCAATTATCAAGAAATTGATACAAGAAGAAATTTTAGATTTCGATAAGATGCTTCTTAAAAATTATAAAAAAATTGGCTTGTCTGAAATAGAAGCCTTTTTGTTGATTGAACTACACAGACAAAGAAAAGCAGGTGATACATTTATATCACCTACAAGGCTGGTAAAGAAATTGACCATTACCGAGGATAAGCTATTAAAAGTGCTAGATGGATTAATTGCAAGAAAATATCTAGTAATTCGGTTGGTTAAGCATGATGACCAAAAAGAAACCGAAGATTTTTCTTTGGATAATACCGTTAATAAATTGATAGATATATATAAAACTCAAATTAGACTCGAAGTGACAAATTCTTCTAATATTTATGAAACCAAAGAAGAAGAAGTTGTTGATTTATTGGAAACACAATTTCAAAAGCAACTAAAACCTCTTGAAATAGAATTGATTCAAAAATGGATAAATGAAGATCATTATACAGTAGATGAAATAAAAAGAGCAATCTTAGATGCGATCAAAGCCAACAAAACCTCATTGAGTTATGTGGATGGTGTTTTATTGAAACGAAGTAAGATTGCTAAAAAGCCAGATAAAGCCCAGTACAACCCAGAAAAATCCGAAGCACTAAAAGCGTTCTTTGATACATGGGAACACAAATAAGTAAACCTGATTTCATCTACCAAGAAATAACAAAACTATTTCCAGATGCAAAATGTGAATTGAATTATCGAAAAGACCATGAATTACTCATTGCTATTATGTTAAGTGCTCAAACAACCGATCAAGCGGTAAATAAAGTAACTAAAACGCTATTTGATAAATATCATAGTATTCAAGAGTTTTCAGGTGCAAGTTTAAGTGATTTAGAACAGGACATAAAACGTATTGGTTTATTTCGAAATAAGTCAAAGAACTTAAAAACTATGGCAACTATTGTTATTCAAAAACATAATTCTAAAATACCAAATACTCAAGAAGATCTAGAAAACTTACCCGGTGTTGGAAGAAAAACCGCGAATGTATTTTTGGCAGAATTCTATCATATACCAAGAATTGCAGTTGATACCCATGTGTCTAGAGTCTCGATTCGATTGGGATTTGCTAAGGAACAGGATAATCCTGTGAAAATTGAAGAAAAACTCAAAAAAATCTACGATGAATCATTGTGGATTAATCTACATCATAAGCTCATATTTTTTGGAAGATATTTTTGCAAAGCTAAAAAACCAAACTGCTTAAATTGCCCTGTAATTGAATATTGTATAAAGCCAATCCTTTAATGAATTGGCTTTTTTTTGTCTAAATATGGAGGTAGAACATATATAGGTTCACAAATAATGAGAATATTTCAATATATTTTTCTTTGTTTTCTTTGTGGCAATATGTATAATATAACTCGGCAAAATATTTTGCATTGAAAAAGAGAGGATGAATATGGATATCAAATTAAATATGTCTATCATCAGACGAAAAGAGGAAATGTATCATTTCTACTATCGCGCTATTGGAGACAGAATCAAGAAAAGAAGAACAGAACTAAATTTAACACAAGAAGCATTAGCAAGAGGTATATGTTCTAACACATACATATCAAAATTAGAAAATAATAAGATAGTTGTGAATAAGGAGCACTTGTTTTTGCTCATGGAGAGGATGGGGTTGGGATTTGATCAAATCGGGTATCCCGAAAAAATGGTTGATATTTTAGAGAAATCAATTAAGTATTTTTTCTATAAAGATGTCAAAGCATACACAAAGCTTTTTGAAGAAATTGAAAAGTATGAATTTGGGATATTAATCTATGTAGCAAGACTAGGTTACTATGTACTAACTAAAGATTTTGTAAATGCTAAAATAATCTATGATGATATGTATCGATACTTGAATTCATTAGAAGAATATGGGTTTGCAGCATTTTTGATTTTTGGAGGATTTTATAATATTGGTATCAATGATTTTCAAACTGCTAGGATGACTATTGAAACAATAGAAGACAAATTACAAAATGATCATATTTTATACGGAATGTATTGTTACTTAAAATTCATTGTGTATGGGAACCTACATTATTTTAATTGTTCAAGAGATGCACTTACTATTGCTGAAAACACCTTTATTAGCTATTCAAATTTAACAAGAATTAAAGAGCTTATGTTTTACAAAAACATTTTTTATGTTTATGAACAGTCTTTTAAATGTATTGAGTTAGAATATAGTTATAAGAATATTGTAAATAAAAGTGATATGAATTATTATCTTATTTTGCTTTCATTTACAACCAATGACAAATTAGATTATCTTGATTTGTTAGAGGCAGATGGCGATTATTATATAGATGGATTGTTTTTGAAAGCAAAACACCTATTGGATCACAATTCAGAGAAAGAGTATAAAGAAATAAAAAAAGAACTCAATACTCTTCATTACAAAACTAAATCTCATCTTGACTATATCAATTTACTTAAAATGTATGAAAATTCAGAATTAACATACGTTAAGGATTATCTAATTAACTATGTTCTACCGTATCTTGTGAATAACCAAAATCTTTTTCTAATGAAGTTTGTAATAAACGAAATTGGACGGATTTTGGAAAACAAGAAACGATATAAGGATGCTTTATTGTATACTAAAAAGTATGACGTATATAAATATAGATTTCAAACAAAAAAGAACATTACCATATAAAAACTCTTCAGAAATTGAAGAGTTTTTTCTTTATAATAATTTAAGAATCTTATTCGCTAGGTTTAAATACTGCATTCCAGCAATATCGGTTTCTGCATATATAGAATTATCACTTGGTACAATTGGAAGTTCTTCTAATAATTCTACGAGCAATTCATCCGCAACAGTTTTGCCGCCGCCTTTTCCGAAGATATAATGTTTTTCGCCATTCACTTCAAAATAGGACATGTTTTCAACAACACCAATTACTTCATGATTTAAATCCTTTGCAGCATACCCAGCTTTAATAGCTATATGTGCTGCATTTTCCTGTGGAGTAGTTACAATTAACATCTTCGCGTCTTTTGCAAAATCTTTCATATCAATCATGATGTCGCCAGTTCCTGGAGGGAGATCCACTAAGAAGAAGTCAATTTCGCCTTTCCAAAGTGTTTCTTCAAAGAATAATTTTAGAACTTTATTTAACATCGGACCACGCAACATTAATGCACGGTTTTTTTCCACTAAATATTCTGTAGAAACCATTTGAATTCCGTCTTTTTCAAACGGATAAAGCTTGCCATCGTTATTTCCTAAAAGCGTATGATCGGTAGCTTTTAATATTTTTGGCATATTTGCACCGTAAACATCTGCATCTATAATTGCTACACGTTTGTTTAATCTCATTAAGGCATACGCTAAATTTGCAGTTACTGTAGATTTTCCTACGCCACCCTTGCCTGATGCAATCAATAGCGTCTTCGCAGTCTTGTCATCAGATTTGCTTTGTACAAAATCTATTTTAATTCCTTTATAACCCATATCAATTTTTACAATCTTAGCAATGTCTCTAGTTAATTGTTTAATCACTTCTGGAGTTTTTTCTTTAATTTCGATTACAAAAACAACAGTATCTGTTTCTTCATCAATTCCAACATGTTTAATCGCTTTATATTCTTGGAAAGTCAATTTCGTAGTGGGATCGACTAAATGTTTAATTTTTTGTTTTATTTCAGATATGCTACTCATATATATCTCCTCTTTTCTTTCGACATTAAATATTATAACGCATTCAATTCATTATTCAAACCATTTTGATTTTTATGTTTATATGTGTAGAATATAGACATTATTTTTCTTGACTTTAAAATGAAAAAAAAGTATAATTGATGTGCTGTGATGAGGTGATGAAATTGAAATGGACAATTCATGAACTTATTAAAAATGCAAAAACAAATAAAGAATTGGATTTTTCACTAGAATTAGGTCAGTATATTACACAAGAGCAAGAAGACTTAGTAGACATTTCTGTAGCAACAGTGACTGGCTTTTATGAGTATTTTAAAGATGAAAATTTGTTTGTTTTTGATTTTATTATTACGACGAGTTTAACGATGTTATGCGCTCTCACCTTGGAAGAAGTTATGGTAGATATAGATTTTGAAACACAGCTCAACTTTTCTACGAAATACATTGATGATGATACTCACGTGATCGAGGGAATTACAATTGAAATTGATCAGTATATCTTTTCAGAGATATTGATTGAAAAACCAATGAAGGTGTATACCCCAAATGCATTAGAGGAATACAAAGAAGATGTTTTCAAGGCGAGTGAAGAAGAATTAGTTTCAAGCAGTCCATTTGCAAAGATAAAACAATAGAGGAGGAATCAAGATGGCAGTACCATTCAGAAAAATTAGTAAATCACAAAAGAGAAAAAGAAGAACACATTTCAAATTACAAGCACCTACTATGGCAGTATGTCCAAATTGTGGCGAAATGACTATCAGTCATACAGTTTGTAAAAAATGCGGTTACTACAAAGGTAAATTAGTAGTTGAACCAAAAGCAAAAACAGAAAAAGAAGACAAAGAATAAAAGAAAAATACGCGTTGAATTTTCAACGTTTTTCTTTTGCTAAAAAACAAATGTGTTATAATGAAATAGGTGATGAAAGTGGAAAAGCATATTCCCGTTTTACTAAATGAGGTAATAGACAAACTGAATATTAGAGACAACTTGATTTATGTTGATATGACATTGGGCGGAGCAGGACATTCTTCTGAAATCTTAAAGAGAATTCCTAATGGTCATCTCTATGGAATTGATCAAGATGATTTTGCGATTGGAAAAGCTAAAGAAAAATTAGCTGATTTTTCTAATTTCACCATTATTAAAGACAATTTTGTGAACGCAAAAAAACGATTAAATGAAATCAACATTACTCAAGTAAACGGAATCTTATTTGATTTAGGCGTGTCCTCTTTTCAATTTGATATTCCCGAAAGAGGATTTTCTTATAAATATGATAATGAGTTAGACATGAGAATGAACCCAGATGATTCCCTTACAGCCAAAGAAATTGTAAATGAATATTCCTATGAGGAAATAACAGAAATATTATTTCGGTATGGAGAAGAAAAGTTTGCTAGAAGTATAGCCAAAAATATTGTTAAATTCAGAAATGAAAAACCAATAAACACGACTTTTGATTTGGTCGATGTCATCAAATATTCGCTTCCTAACAAAGAATTAAATAAAAAGGGTCATCCTGCTAAAAAAACATTTCAAGCACTTAGAATAGCTGTGAACGATGAATTAAACATATTAAGCAAAGCTTTAGAAGATGCAATTGAATTACTTGCACCTAAAGGGCGTTTGGCAGTCATAACATTTCATTCTTTAGAAGATAGAATCTGCAAACAACTATTTCGCAAGTATTCCACAATCGATATTCCTGTAGGGGTACCGATTATAATTACAGAAAAACCTATAATTACTTTGATTAACCGAAAAGTAATCATAGCTACAGAAAATGAATTAGAAAATAATAACCGATCACATAGCGCAAAATTAAGAGTTATTGAGAAAAATTAAGAAAATATGTGTTGACATCACAAGGGGTTTTGTGATATCATAATTTTGCGTCAAAATGCAGGTGTAGTTCAACGGTAGAACCTCAGCCTTCCAAGCTGACTATGAGGGTTCGATTCCCTTCACCTGCTCCATATAAGAAGCATAGGTTTGATACAAAGGTATCGGGCCTTTTTTTATTGCAGATAGGGCAATTCTCCCTATATTCCAAAACTAAAATTGGATCTGAA
>Ga0222628_1000661_pt1 | contig 13307 bp, 24 predicted proteins | sample AntAcemetageno95_FD_179860 | JGI IMG/M metagenome (GOLD analysis project Ga0222628, IMG submission 179860) | Saline water microbial communities from Ace Lake, Antarctica - #95 | ecosystem: Environmental > Aquatic > Non-marine Saline and Alkaline > Saline | place: Antarctica: Ace Lake | collected...
CTTTACTCTTTAAGTCAGATAAAATTTTCTCTCTACTATCTAAAGCACTCTTGTTATCTTTCTCTAACTTATCCCAAAAAGACTTAATACCGTTTATTAACTCTTTTGCATCACCTGTGCTCTCGTCTTGTTTTGCACGTTCTACTTTTATCTTGTCGCTATAAAGCTTATCATATAAACCGTGAACTTTTTTAATATCATCGTGGAGGTTCATATCGCCAGTAACTCCTCCAACTAAATTAAGAAGAATCTTAGCATCGTTTTCGGCAAGTGGTTTTTTGAAAGGTTTTGGAAATGACCTCTGATAACCGTCGATAGCATCAGGAGTTGCCCATATAGGACTTTCCCAAACTAATCCTTTTTCAGCAGCACCCGTACCCCCGCCTGATTTAACAGGAGGTTCTTGGGAAAAGTTTAGTTTAATTTTAGGCGTGAACTTAGCCTTTTTAATTGTTTCGGTTCCATATTTTTCGCCAAAGGAAGCAATTACTTTGCTCAAAAGACCAGCTAAATCACTCATATTCCAAATCTCCTCAATAATAATTCTTGTTTTTAAAGAAATTATTAGTAAATAATCCATTTTAGATACAGTTAGTTCTTAAAATTGTAGATTATTATACCGTCTTGGAAGATGTTATTGTGGGGGAATTACTCGTATCTTTGATTAAAATATTTTCGAATAATTTGGGTAGCTGCTTGACGGTCATCAGTTTTCAGATAACCCTCAACTATTTGTTTTATCAGGTAGTCTTTAGCTTTACCTATTTCCCACCCCTGTAAGCAATCATTAAATTCTATTTCTTCTTGAACACTTTCAAATGCTAGGAGTATCTCGTAACCATTAAGGGGTGACTTTACAGCTAAAGTACCGTAATCTTTAACAGCTTGAAGTACCTTCTGTCTTAGAGGGTCTAATTCCTCCTGAACGCTTTCTTGCATTCCTTTAATATCAGCAATTCTTTGACTATGTAAGTCAAATATATAATTACGGTCACCGCTTTCGTCGCAATAGGCTATTAGCTTACGAAGCGTCTTTGGTTTAATACCGCCTGAAAGACGTAGATGATTATTAATTATAAACTTAATCCGCTTAATTTCTTTAGTTCCCATACGTAGTCTGTAGGCAACTCTTGAAGCTACATGAGCACTCTCGTACTCATGGTTGTAAAAATGGGTCACAGGCTCATCTTTATATACATCAGGTCCGAGAGTCAGGGTATAAGGTTTGGCTATATCATGTAAAAGGTGTGTAATAGAAAGTATAGGGTCTTGATGTACCCTCAAGTAGTCGAGTCCTTTCAGAGTATGCTTGTAAACACTAAGATAATGAAAAGAATTATTCTGATGCTGGGACATCGAAGGAATAAGCTCAGGTAAGATAGTTGCAACCATATCAGAGTTACTGCTAAAGATATCCTCAACAAACTCTCCTATAACCATTTTTTTTAACTCATCCAAAATTCTCTCTGGTGAAACAAAAGCTAGATATGGTAGAAATCTTCGTGCCACATCTATATCTGAGGGCTTCAGGGAAAACCCTAGCTGACAAGCAAATCGGTATAGACGAAGTATTCTTAAATAATCCTCTTGGATTCTTTTTGCAGGATCGCCAACAAAACGTAAAGTCTTGTTTTTAATATCAGCTTTTCCCCCATAATAATCAAATATCTCTCCCGTCACCAAGTCCATAAACATAGAGTTAATTGTAAAATCTCGTCTAGCAGCATCTTCTCTAAAAGATTTTATAAACTCAACTTCAGCTTCTCTACCACAACATGTCTTGTCTAATCTCAAGGTAGTCACTTCATAAGGTACTGCTCCGAGCATTACGGTGAGAGTGCCATGCTTCAGTCCAGTTTCAATATATTTGATATCATTTTCTTCAAAAATCTTAGCCATCTCCTGTGGAGTAGCGTAAGTAGCTAAGTCGATATCTTTAGGTTTTCGTCCTAAAAGAGTATCTCTTACGAAGCCTCCCGCAGCTAAAGTCTTGAAACCATATTGATTTAGTAATTTTTGAATATTTTTTGCATTTTCCATGAAAGAACGTTAGCAGCCTAATTTCTGTAAGTAAATAAGTAATCCATTAATCCTACATATTATCAGATAGGAAGGTACTTTATGACTCCAGAAACAATGGCATTTGTTGCAGGGGCAATAGCTCTTGGAACCATTTTAGCGAAAATTATTGATTTTTTAGTAAGAAAGATAACTACTAAAGATAAGGTTTTATCTGATGCGGAAACTTTAAAATTTGAAGACATCTATTTAAAAATGATAAGCGTCCACAGTAAGATAGAGAATGACACCTTACTTACCGAAGATGAGCACAGATGGATGCAAGAACTACACCATCAGCACAGTAAGACTGATAAAGATGGGATACCTCTTTGGTACGTTCCTAGGTCTTTTATTGATTCTCAAAGAGAGATAGTGGATATTCTAAATAATATTTACAGCCACCAAGAAAAAAGTACCTATGTGTTAGAGAGTGTTCTTAAAAAACTAGAAGAAATAGACACCAGCACTGATACTTTAAGAGGCGAGTTATCCCGTTGTAGAGCTGATTGCGCTAAAAAAAATAACTAGAATAAGGATATTCATGAAGTCTCTAGTTTTAGAAAATTCTAAAAACATAGATAACAACTATTTTGACAACTATGGGGATATAGGTTATTCGAAAGCTTATCATAAGTATACCTTTTCTCCAGAATATATTATACAAGACCTTGTAGACAATGACCTAGAGTTTGACACTCTGCTTGATATAGGTTGTGCGTCGGGAGAGCTTGTCCGAGACTTCCGCAAAATAGGTGTGAAAGCTTATGGTATTGAGAATAACCAAGATATTTTAAATAATAGTGTAGCTAAAGAATTTTGTGTCCTGATGGACATGCTTGCTATGGACTCTATTAAAGAAAATACTTTTGACATTGTTTATAATAACGCTTGCATGTATCTAGACCCTAAAGATGTCCCTAGGGCGGTTAAGGGGATGCATAGAATATGTAAAAAAGCAGTGTATCTTTGTTGTCCTTTTTTAGACACGCCAGATATGTTTTCCGATCCCTATCGCACTTTTCTTGCTTCTAGAGAATGGTGGAAAAAACAATTCCAAGAAACAGGTTTCAAGAAGATTAATGACAATCTTTACTTAAAGTCTTAGAATTTTTTATAAACTTTTCTAGGTTAGAAGTTAAGTTTGGGGATATGGAGTAAACCTCTTTACCTCCGTCATCTTCTACTTTAAGAACAACTAAAGGAATAACATAGTTTCGACATTTCTTTGTTATACCAGCAAGGCTCCCACCTATGGAACTACCGCTTTTAATATAGTTCTTTTTCCTTTTAAAGAAGTCTTTTATGTAAATTAAAGAGACGGGGTTTTTAGATGATAGGATGGCTTCTAAGATTTCTAATTGAAAATCGGAAAGATTAAGTTTGGTGAGGTACTCCTCCCAGTTATCATCCCATCTCAAAGCTTTTGTTAGTTCTTCTTTTTTCGACTTTTTTAGAGTAGGACTACTTCTAAGTAAAGCTTTCAAATTATCCATATGCAACTCAATAGTTTCTGAAAATTTTTTCTTACTCTTCTTACCTTTTAATCGTATGACTTCTTGTGCAAAAGAGGTCATATCCTTTAGAATCAGTCTATCCGGTAAACCTAAATGAAAAATCTCGGGACTGTTATTAACAATTCTTAGAGTGTTGTTTTCTCCCATTATGTCTACCAAAGAAATAATCTGTTCGGCAATTTTCTCGATGCCATTATTAAAATAGGGCATTACTTTTTATCTCCTAAACTAACATATAAATCAACCATATAGAGACTTCAATAACATTTGAATCTTTATATATTTTTTAGATTTATAAAGGTTAAAAGTCAAGAAAGAGGTCTATGTAGATTTTACACACTAATTAGTTTAACCGAGAGATGACATAGTGTGTCGCATACGCTAAATAATCGGGGTCATTCTCTTGCCCGATTTTAGCATTAATCTCATTAATATTAGGTTTAATTATCTTGTCACATATTAAAGCTACTTCTTTTAATTCAATAGCTTTCTTTATCTGAATATCTGTTAAAAAATCTTGTAGAGCCACTTTTTTTTTCATATACTTTACCTGCCATATAGCACAACAATAAGTCAAGGAATTACACATGTCGGTAAAAAAGGAAGCTATCAAATCGGGACTTTTACGAGCGACAATACAAACTCCTATATTTCTTGCAATTTATTATATATTAAGTTATTATGATTTATATAAAATGAGAGGGAAATACCTGTGGGTGACGTTATTAGCTAACTTTTTCCTTATATTTATAATGAATTATTTTAGGTATTTAGGCAGGAAATCAAGAGAGAGGGAATAATGCTTTGTCCAAGATGCGGTTCATTTAAAGTTTCAGAAACGAAAAACCTAGAGGGAATACCCGATGTGTACACATACAGGTGTATCGACTGTCAAGACGGTTTTGATGAAGATAACCTCGGTAATGTGGATGAGCTTATACACCTCTTCTCTGACGGTGCTTGTAGCAAAAACCCAGGTCCGGCAGGAGCAGGGGTTCTTATGCGTTATAAGAAGTATGAGCGTAGAATAAGTAAATTCCTCGGAGATGCCACTAATAATATAGCAGAGCTTACTGCTATACTGATAGGTCTAAAGGAAGTTAAGTCCCATAAGAGGCATATCCCCGTAAAGGTATATACTGACAGTCAATATAGTATAGGGGTGTTATCTAACCTTACTTGGAAACCTAAGAAGAATGTTGCGCTTATAAATGATATAAAAGCCCTTATATCTACTTTTGATAAAGTTACTTTCGTTAAGGTAAAAGGTCACTCTGACCACATAGAGAATAACATTACCGACAAGTTAGCGGTTGACGCTTATAGAACTAGAAAAAATACATCTATAAAAAATTGCATTAAGTAACTTTCCTACACTGATACACATCCTCTTGAAAACTTTTCTATACATTGTTGAATAACTTAATTCCTATCATCTAATTGATTAATAACATCTATCTGGTGTGAGATTTATTTGACGGAACTATTAGATTAACCTGTGTAATAGAGAGGTGAACCTTGTATCGACTAATTATTTTCTTTTCTTTTATTTTTATGATTACACCAACATCTTTATTTGCTGAATCCTGTAGCTCTCAATGGGACAAACTGCTACAAAGCAATGATATACCTGAAAGATACATTCATCTTAAAGGTTATTGTGGGGTCTCGCTTAAAAATAAACTCTGGGATGTAATAAAAGGAAATCTTTATTTTGATTACAAAAAAGTTCGAGCAGAGTTTTTCTCCAGAATTGACAATGTGGACGGTTATGTATGCTCTGTTTACACCGACCTATGCGTTAAGACTGAGGGTATACCTGACGCCTTAATTATGAACTGTGAGCATTCTTGGCCGCAGAGCCTTGGTGCTATTGGGAAAGCTAAATCAGACCTACACCATTTATTCCCAGTGGAATCTCCTGTAAACTCTAAGAGAAGTAACAAGCCTTTTTGTGAAGTTAATGACCCTACTTGGGAGAGAGATGGTAGTTATTTTGGTTGGAGTAGCTATGGTACGGAATGTTTTGAACCTCCTACGAGGCACAAAGGAGACCTAGCTAGAGCAATGCTTTACTTCTCTATAAGATACAGCAAACCGCTTGATATTGAACAAGAAACTTTCTTTAAGAAGTGGAACAAAGAAGACCCTGTTTCCTCCAAAGAATATCTTAGAAATGAAGACATTGCAGAATTTCAAAAGAACCGTAATCCTTTTATAGATGCTCCCGTATTGGTTGATTTGATATCGGATTTCTAGGAATCACAGCTTAATTCAGCAGCTCGTCTATTACCTGCAGTTAAGGCAAGTCTTACCCAAGGTACTGTGTATACATCTTCGGAAAAACTTTTAATATACTCTTCTAAAACAGAAAGGTGGTAATCTAACATGCTGGAGTCATTTTGACCGCCCAAGAGTATTTCTTTAGCAGACATATAAGCTTCTATGCTAACTAAGGCAGTATCCCCATATAGCTCTAATACTGACTTCTTGTAATCGTTTAAGATTCCGGCTAGGTTTCTCAGCTTATCCTCATAATCTTTTTTTACGTCCGGAGGAGTATAAGATTCTATATTACCGACTCTTAGTCCGTCTCTCTGGGTTTCTATTAAACTAAATATTATCTCGTCACACATAAAGTCTATGGTGCTTTTAGACATCTTTACTTTTTCTTTGTTCTTAAAGTTTTCGGGTTTGACATTAACAAATTTAAGAAGCTTGTTGAATTTGGAAGATAACTTGGATGTGAAAACATTGTTGTCCTCGTTTTTCCAAGGTTTCTTAATAGTTTTTGTTGTTTGTTTTTTCAAGACTTTTGACATTCCTAATCCTTTAGCTTTCCCATAAACCTTCGATAATTTCTAAGGCGTCTTCTACATCGTCAGGCAGCGAATCTTTTCGCAGTTTTAAAGAAAGGGTTTGGTTATTGCCTATATTGACTAGGACAACCCCTCCTTTTAATATATCCACAATAGCATCTATCTCACTTATCTCTACGTTGGTATTTACCATAGAGCATTATACATTACTTATCTTTGTTATTAAAATATTAAAGATAGGGCGAACCTTGGCTAGGTCGGTAACTGGTCGCTATTTCGGGGTGTAGGTTAAAGAAGTCCTGATCCTTATTGTATTCAAAGGTATCTATAACTACTTCCCCATTTAGTTCCCTTATAATGAAATCTTTTATTACATATTTAAGGTCACTTAGGTCACACCTGTACTCATATACATGTTGAGTGCCTTCGGGTTTTGCATATAGCTCGAAATTTAGTCTATGGGAAAACCTACTCTTTAGACGTTGAATTAAGTTTTTCCAATTAGGGTAAGAAATTCTTCCTGCTCTCAAATCTTTACTTGTAACATGCCAAAGAATTTTCGTCACACCGTTCACTTCTTCTATTCTATTCCCAAGATTAAAATAATAGCTAGTTAGTTTAGAACCCATTGATACCTCCTACAGTAATCTTTAAAGGGTTTATTTTAAAAGATAAAAGCTGCTCTGACAACCTTATTTCTGCACCTGTCTTGGCACACAGCACCAAGAAAAATATGTTGTTTTTTAGTTTATACAGATATATTATTTTAATTTTGGGATGGATTCGAGGACTTAATAAAATTTGGAAATATTTAAATGGATTCTGAAAAGAAAAAGGTTGAAAAAGAATATGTGACTATAGACGGAACTATCTTTACCCGCAATACTTTGTGGAGAAACTATGAAGGTATATCAAAACCTGTTAAAGAGTTAGCGGATTCTCATATTTTGAATATAACAGTTTATCTTAATGATAAATTGGAGAAAAACTTAAAGAAAAGAGATGAGCTGCTATCTGAGAAGAAAGACCCTTTAGAGCTTGAACTTTTATTAGAGATATACGAGGGTTCTATATCCCGGAACAAGAAGCTATTAGAGCTTATAGAAGATGAGGTATCTTTAAGAGAATTAGATAAGAGTGTGCTTGATGGAGGTGTCCTTCCTTTTTTTAATAAAAGTGGAAATAAAATGTTTTGGGAGAGAGGAGAAAAATCTCCTCAAGCTATATCAAATGCCTATGAATATATGAAACTGTTGGAGGAAGAAGATGGTGGCATTAAATCAGAAAACTAAAGATGATTTAAAAGAAATAAAACATATTGAAGATGAAATATGTAAGTTACATGAAAAGAAAAGAACTATCATAAAGGAGTGTAAGCATCTTGATACCGAAGTTGAGATAGTGGAGACCCTTGCATTTGAGCACACCGCAAGAAGAGTCTGCTTAGTCTGCGGTAATGTGCTGTATGATAAAACATCATTTAAGGAAAGCTTTGAAGCATTTTCTAATTTTTTTAATGATGGCTTAGATGATAAAGACCCCTTGTACTCAAAAGACCAGATAACTGAGATAATTAATTTAGGCGGGCATAATCCTTAATATATTTAGTGACTATTAAATGTAATTAAATGTAATTAAATCAATCTTTAACATTCAGCATTGTTACCATAAAATAATCTATAAAGACTTAGGTTTATCGAGGTTATTGTGTGTGAAATACAAGTCACTGCTGAAGAATTTAATAGTATAATTAAGAAGTATACTACTGATTTCTATGACTGGTTTTTTGGTAGAGGTGAATATCAAAAAGAAGAAGAGCTAGAGAAAGAAGTAGCTTAATTCTGGATTATAAATAGCTCCTTTTTACAGGAGCTATTGGGGTTTAGTTTAATTCACTAAAGTCTTTAAAAATATATTTTGAAATTCTATCAAAAGATTTACCTATTAGAGAATATAGGTATTCATAAACTTCTTTTACTAGGTCACCTAGAAGAGTTCCTACCATACTTAACACCCAATAAAGCATCCAAGTTATAATCTTCTCTTTATTATTTTCAGCATTAGGTGGAAAATCATGTATCTTTGCTTGAACATTTAACTCTTTATGCAGTTTAGCGATTAAGTGCCCTCTTTTCATCTGAGCCAAATCGTCTTCGGTCAGATGAGTAACTATGCTATTTCGTCGGTCATCTAAAACATCAGCAATAAACTTATTTTTAAATTTTGGAAATTCTCTTTTCTTTTTTTGAACAAATAAGAACCACTTCACTAATCCCCAAACCACACCAATAACAACATAACCTGTAATATATATAACTATGTCTAAAGGGTTTTCTTTAATAAAAGTAAGGATAGGTATCTCTCCAAAATAATTTAAAATGACACAACCAATCACAATTCCAAATGCAGGGGGTAAATAAGCCTCTACGCACATTCCCCAAATAGCTAAGATAAGTACTACCACAGCTACCCAGAACCATAGAGTACCTAAAATACTAAAGCTCAATAACTCTATCATAACAATTCTCCTATTTTTTTAGAGTATATTCCCATGTTTTCATATTAAGGGTCAGCGTCCTACCTAGGCGTCGTTCTACCGCATCGCCTCTCTTCATATCCCCTTTTGTCTTAGTCTCAAAGTTAGGGTGACTACCATCTTCAAAGAGGAAGCGGACTTCCCCAAACTTAGTTAGGCATTCATAAAGAGTTTCTATTTGAGGCTTTTCTTCACATACTTCTAGATTTTTCAGAATATCTATCTTTAAAACACCTGCATAGTTTTGTGAATCAATAATATTGATGTAATAATCATTGGTAAAACCTATAACTGTTATTTTTTTAAATTTTCCAATAAAGTAGTCGGTCGTACAAACTAAGGTTATGGGGTTAGCTAAACTTGGATTTAAATTTTCTAGTTGCAGTCTATTCATGGTTACTCCTAAACATATCCCCCGTTTTGGTATCAAGATATTTAATCATGATGTCAGTGTGGCAGGGGTTAGGCTTGCAAAAACAAGCTAATTTTTTACCTTTTAGTTCAAAAAAAGCTTTTTTGAATATCATATTGTTTTTAAGTTTTTCTCTTAGATAAACCTCATAACACTTCAAAGTACTTTCAGGAGTATCATGGATATTCCTACACATCAAGCATTTCTTGTTAGTAACTATGGGATTACCCCAGCATCCTTTCTCACCCACAACACAAGCATCGGGATACCAACATCTTCCTTTACCTCTACCACAAAAAACAACATCTTTGAGGTTAACATCTTTAACATTGCAGTTTGTAGTTTTGTTAGGTTTTTCAAAGAAATCAGCAATGTCTGGTTTTATTAGATTTGAATAGCTATCTAAGTATTCACGGGCTTTTTTACCATCATCCTCAAACACAGTGTGGTATCCTATAACTACAAAGTTGTGCATACCCTTATAATAGTCTCTAGGTTCGTAGTGTTCCTTCTTACTATAAAAAGTAATTACCTTTTCAGCATCTTGAAGTCTTTTCTCTAGTATCTTCTCATAGTCCGTCATATTTTGTTACCTTTCCTGCCTTACCCACGTTAGTTAATCTTAGCTACTAAACCACCAGAGACAAAACCAGCTAGGTGTCCTTCCCAAGATACGTCAGGTGTTGAGGGGAACACTCCGAAGATAGTTCCTCCATAAAATACAAGTATTAGGATAGACGCTATAATATGCTTTGGTTCTTTATTAATAATCCCCGCTAGGAGTAAGTAACCAAATAAACCAAAGACAAGCCCAGAAGCTCCTATATGAACTCCTGCTCCTCCTATTACCCAAGTGAGTATCCCGCTAAAAATAACTAACTGAACAATTAGTTTAAGAGCTTTATCTCTGTTGAGCATTGTAAAGAAAAACCCAAAGGAAAGAAGAGCTAAAGAATTGCTTGTAATGTGTCCTAGGTTAGCGTGTAAAAAAGGAGATAATACTATCCCAATTAATCCGCTTAAACTTCGAGGGTGAATCCCTAAGTTATTTATGGGGGTAACTAGTGATACTATGAAAATTAACCACATCACTATAACTAAATAAAACATAGGCTTCAAATCTTTAACTACTTCTTTCATAATAACCTCTACATACTGTTTGCTATTTCGGTTAACATTGTTTTTCTAAATCTTTTTTCTTGTAAATAAGGTTTGACTTCTTCTAGGAGTGCTGAAAATTCCTCATCTTCTTCCTCAATATCCTCATCTTCTTCCTCAATATCCTCATCTTCTGAAGGAAAAGCTACCTTAATCCAGTCGTCAGGAATGGCGTCAATAGGGAAACTCTGAATAAACTTACAAGGATAGTAAGAATCGCTAGTATCCGTTCCAAAAGGATTATTTTCTTGAGGTTCTTTTTGAAAACCACGGTATAACTCTAGAGTACCTTTGTCTAGATTAATAATATAAGCGTACTCACAGAAAAGAGAATCTTTTATAAAGCCCATACCGTCTTTATCTACATGTCTTAACTCTCCTGATAGAATATAAGCTAATGCATCGCTTCCTTGAACTGATCTTAGCAAGCAATACCAATCATCAATTGACTGTGAACCTACCGATATGTCTGCGAATTTTTTATATTTTTCTTTTAGATATTGTGAAGGAGAAGTGCTCGAGTCATAAGTCTTCATTTTCTCCACATTTTTGGAAAAAGTATTAAGGTCGGAACTTGTTAATCCTTTTAAAAAAGAAACAATCAAATCTCCTAATCCTTCAGGATAAGAATCTGAATGATTATAGTAACCAAAATATTTACCATTTTTTCGCATTCCCATTAAACCTCTTATACTCATAATAAATCTCCTTATTAATTTATGAGACATGTTAACAGCTAAAACTAAGATAAGGCAATAAAAAAAGAGGGACTATTCAGCCCCTCTAAGTATTATCCTAACAAAAGATAATTTTTATCTCATTTCTGTGCAGACCAAAAATGCGTCAGCTAGTTTCTCTTCATGTGTAGGCATGGGTAGTTCACTAAGAATACGCTGTGATATTAAAGTTTTTACACACTGAACTCTTTTTTCAATACACCCATCTAGGTCAAGATGTAATTGGCAGGTTAAGGTTACTAAGGCAATAATTACTTTCACGGAGTCCTCCTTGGTTTAATAAGCTAGTTTCATAAATTAAAAGGTATTTGCTTGAGTATGTCAAACCTATATAGGCAATTTTAATAACTTTTTCCAAAATATTTTTGTGAATATACGCTTGTACCAAGGATTAAGATAATAACTATCCATTTTATTAAAGTCGTCCAATAGTTTATCAGCTCTAATTCTAGGAGAAATCCCATAAAAGAGAATAGGATCTTTCTTTATATCTTCAAGGGGTATCTTACGCCCCACTAATAATCCTTAAAAAATTGAGTATACACTATAATGAGTAACAGGAGTAAGAATAAATTTTTTATCATAAAAACTTTCCTATGTTTTCTTTAAAGTAAGGAGCTAGATACTGTAACAGCTCATAAGATCCTCCAGAAACAACTAGTCCAAAGATTCCCATATATTTATAAGCGGCTATATTTACGGCAGCTAAACAAACAATTCCTAAACCCGTCATTACTAAAAAATTCATAAAATCTCCCTAATCATCCATCATCCCCATACCTAAAGACATTATATATTGCATTGCGGGAGGGGTGCTAACTATATCGTCAATAATTCCAATTATTCCTCTTACATCATCAGGTTTATCGTACCAAGAATATCTATCCAATATCTCTTCTTTATTAATCCATCCCTTAGATGCTAAGAAGTGTAGGGGTGTCATACCTTGGTTATTTTGTACAAAACCAATTCCGGAGTGCTCAAAAACTTCTCTTAATTCTCTCTTAGTAAACTTTTTAATACCTTTACACAAGCTATGGAGTGGGGTATCTCCCTCATTATTTTTTACTATACTGACATCATCATGTTCTAATACTCTCACACAACCGTTAGATGCAAGTATATGTAGTGGAGTTATTCCTTTATTATTTTTTGCGATAGAAACATATTCGTTTCTTAACACAGCTTCAATTCCTAAATCTGCAAGTAAGTGCAGAGGCGTAGCTCCCGTAGTGGATTCTACTATCCCTACATGAGAATGAAACAAAGCTGATTTTATCCCTTTAAGAGCCATTAAGTGTAAAGGAGTATACTGGTCACCGCTAGTATCCTTGACCGAGGCAACTTGGGGATGGGTTAGTACTTCTTGCTTACCTAAGTAAGCTAGGTAATGGAGTGGTGTCCAAAACATCTTAATAACATTATGTTCTGAGTATGGAGCAAACTCTGCACAGGAGCGATGTTTGAGAACATTGGTATTACCCTTTCTAGCTTCGTCAATAATATTGTCTTTTGTTATAAGAATCATTCAAAAAACCTATTGGGGTCAGTTTCGAGATACTTGACATACCCTGAGCACTGTAACATCCAGTTCAATTCTTTTTCTTTCCACCTATTAGAAGTAATTACCTTGAAGTTTGTACCTACTCTAGCTTCTTCAGGAAGAAGCTCATTAGCTTTAACAAATGTCTCTCGTATAGTTTTTGCGTATTGATTAACAGAATCAGGTTTACCGTGCTTCAGAAGAACGCTTAAATCAACGTCAAATAGAACGGATACCTTATCCATCATCGATAGAATCTTACTCTTACAATTCTCATCTTTTAAATAATAAGAACCGCTTATCTTTTCATAAAAGTACATGCCTACTCCGTTTGACAAAGCATACCTAAAAAATTACAATAGCTGGTGTCTTAAGTAAAGGAGTATTTATGAAAACAAAATATGTATCCAGAGGAATTACTCTGGGGTCAGTTATTGCCGTTGTTCTTTCATGGTCTATAAACAAATCTATACTGTGGTGTATATTACATGGTATTTTCAGTTGGTTTTATATTATTTATTTTGCAA
>Ga0222628_1000666_pt1 | contig 13189 bp, 25 predicted proteins | sample AntAcemetageno95_FD_179860 | JGI IMG/M metagenome (GOLD analysis project Ga0222628, IMG submission 179860) | Saline water microbial communities from Ace Lake, Antarctica - #95 | ecosystem: Environmental > Aquatic > Non-marine Saline and Alkaline > Saline | place: Antarctica: Ace Lake | collected...
ATATAAACACAAGTTTATAAAATATACTTCGGTTTTCGGTTTTCATGGCGTTAATTTTTCTTTTCAAGTGAATTATAGGCGCATCCCTCATGGTCGGTATATGTACCTCGAATTACATTAAATGTATTAGATAGGTATTCAGAGTATTCACTAAATACTTTATCAAATTCTTTTTCAGATAATGAATTTCTATATGAATCTAAATAACTATTATCCTTATTTAATTCACCATAACAAAATATAGACTTCATCATATCCTTCATGCAATTAACTTTATTTATGTCTTTCATATCTTCATTTATTTATTGGCTGAGTGAAAAAAACAACCGAGGGGAGCTACCCCATTTCAGCCATGAAACAAAAGCGATTTACGGTTGCTTAGTTATTTAATGTTCAGGAACGCCAGCGGCTTCCAATAATTCCATATCATTTGGATCAATATATTCTGCTAGTCCATACAGTTCGGATAATTCTCCGTAACTTATACATTCATTCCTTAGTTCGGTTCTCAAATATTCTAATCGTTGATTGATTACTTCTAAGTCATAACCAAGTATTATTAACTCAGTTTCAAGATCTGTGTACTCTTTTCTAGAGGTAAGAAGATTTTTATAGTTACCTTCAGGTCGTTTCATTTTTTCAGGTGTGTGAAATTCTACGTTAAATGTTTTCATAGCTTTATTGTTTTTAGTTATTATTTAGCACCCCTGAGTAGTTACCAGCTACTTAAATAAGGTTACAGGGGGTAAGGGGTTATGCTTGTTTATTTAAACACTCTATTGCCTGATCGTATAAAAATATCGAAGGGTTATATTTACCTTCTGGGCGTGTTCTATTTTTAACATTTTTTATATGGTCTTTATTTAATCCTGCTAATTGATTAAAGGCTATATCTTTATAAACATATAAAAATGACATTTCAAACTGTTTAAATATTTTATAATCACCGATTTGATAAACTAAGTTTTTCTCCTCAAAATATTCTTTGCTTGAAACGGTGTTATACCAAGGGTTTTTAATTTTCATGGCTTTAAGTTTTTAATGTTTATTTATAAATCAATTAGATTAATTGTAATAACTTATCTTTTTTATTCATTGGAGCAATCCAACCAGCTTGCTTAATGCCTTCATAAGTTAAATAAGCATTAAACCGACAACCGATTTTTTTAAGTTGCTCCTTAATTGGTTTTGTATCTCCGAAAATAGCAACCGCTTTATCTGAATAGTCAATAACAGTTACATTAGATTTTTGAGTTGTTTTAGTTTCTTTGATAACTTTTTTAGGTTCTTTAATTTCTGGAGTAGTTATTCTGTAAGCCTTATATTTATATCTCAATGGTCTGTCTGAAAATTTAGGCTCTATTTCAGTACATAAAAGAGCTTCTTTCAATGTATCAAATGATCTGTTAGCTATTCTAGGATATTTTTTACGTCCTTCTTTGTAGATATTAGTTACTATAAACTTAATCGCAAATTCATTATAACTTTTATGTTCCCAATGAATATATAAACCAGTATCATTAGTTTGTATATATTCAAAGTTAGTTTTTATATAGTCTATATCAGTTTTATGTTTTAGTAGTTCAGCCTCTTTTAAATCATTATCTTTTTGTTCAGCAGCCTGATATTTTGCTTCTCTTTCGTTTTCAGCCTCAACCTTTAATCTTAATTCATTTTTATACCAGTCCTCAGAATATCCCATTTTACTCAATAAGATAGGAATATTAGTCTCATAAATAGCATTTACAACGAACTCTAAAACTAGATACTTCATACCCATATACGAACCCGCAAAAATTTGCTTCATTCCATAAAATAAGGTAGTATCAATTTTATCTGAAATAGCCTTTAAATCAGCTAACTTAGTTTTAAATTCTGTTTCATCTTTTACACGCTTAGTAATACGAAAACTATGTTCAGTACTATTACGGCTATAATAAAAATCAGTAAAGCGTAGATACTTATAAATAGACTTGCGTTTACTTTCATCTATTGCAGACCATTTAACGCCAATAGATTTATTCTTATTCTGAAATACATTTTTGTAACCAAAAGTAGAGAAGCTATCAAAATCAGGAAACAGCCCATGAATAGTAATTTGGGTATAATAACTGAACAAAGGCAAATTTAATTCCTTAGTTAGTTTCTGAATAGTTTCAATAGTTAAACCATTCTCAATTTGCTCTAATAAATCAGAAGGGACTAGCTTATCGGCACGATTGAGCTTATTCTTTTTATCTATTTTACCTTGGAATATCTCAACTACATTATCTTTAACTACTTTCATGGCTTTATGTTTTAAATTCAAAGCTAAGGTAATCAACCATAAACCAATAAACAAACAATTCAACTAAAAATATCGTAGTAAATAATCAGTCTAAATAATCAAAATATACTTTTACCCATAGATTAATAGACTATCAATAACATTTGTAGTAATTTTATATCTTAAATATTAAAGAAATGGCATACACAGAAGAACAGAAAATAAAACTCACAAAAGATATATGTGTTAAGGTATCTAACGGCAAGGCGATTAGAAATGTATTAAAGCAATCAAAAGACTTCCCTAGTCCTACTACATTTTACACATGGATTAATGAATCTAAAGACCTTTTGGAACAATACGTGCGTGCCTGCGAGGAGCGTGCAGTTCTTATGTTTGAAGAGATTAAGGAAATAGCTGATAGCACAGGAAGTGACATGATTACTTTAGAGGACGGCAAAGAGGTTGTTAATCATAATGTCATCAATAGAGACCGTCTAAGAGTAGATTCCCGTAAGTGGATGCTTGGCAAGATGCAGCCAAAGAAGTACGGTGACAAGTTGGAAATCGACACGACACCTAGCAATACTGAACCTAGCATTTTAGAAGGACTAAGTCCAGAAGCATTAATATCAATTAAAAAACTCATTGAGAAAGATAGATTGAAAGAATAGAATGAATATATCTTTATTTGTCTAGGCTGTTATTAATTTGACAGCCTTTTTTTGTTATTTATGGTCTATTTAATGGTTTATTTATGATTCTGTTAAAGCGTTTTGTTTTCGTACTGTAACCTTGGCATTTGATGTCTGATAATCAATCAGTTAAAAATTCACTTTTTTATTTATTTATCCTTTATATATAACTTTCCTCGATATTTTATTTATTTATGAATCAGTTAGTTACGTTTTGACTTTATTTATTATTTATTTATGACTTATTTATGACGCTCTTATTTATTATTTATATCGGGGTTTTATTTATGAATTGAACTTGTCGGAATTCCCGACTTGTTGAATTATGATCGAGTACTGGAATACTTTAATACATTAAAGTAATTGAATACTGAAATAGATTGATCTAAATTAAACCATTAAAGTAATATAATACCTAATTGATTGATACTATACTATTTGGAATGTTTCTCAATAGAGTTTTAAGGCTGTTAAGAAGCTATATAACGACACTTCTCTGAATCTTATATATATATACCAAAGTAAAAAGATAATTAAAAACCCAGTATCAATAAGCATTACAGAAGCTATATTATAAACTTGGTTTAATTAACTACATTTTAGGCTAAATTATATATTATATAGAATTATTATAAATTAGGTATGTTTGTCGAAACGTATCAATTTTATATTACATTTGTAATGTTAGGAACGACTGACGGAAGCGCGGAGAACTTCGGCGAAACGTTTAACAGCTGGTTAGACTGGTTTAAATACCAAGTGAAGCACCCAAACCGCCGCAAGCCTTATATAAAGACCTTGCGAAGAAAGAAAGACACAAGCGGCGCAGCCTTGCGCTAATTTCTTTTTTAAACCAATTATATAAAACTTTATAAGATGAAAAATTTAAAAACATTCTCAACAGAGAAAGGAATAGTTACTATATATATAGATAGCAAAAACAGATTAATTTTTGAACTTCCAACAGGCTTCACGGGTGCAGACCTAAGCAAATTCAAAAGAGTGAACGAAACCGAAATAAATAAATTAAGATGAAAAAAGAAACAATTTTTGACAAGATAGTAAAAGCCAGAAACGGGCATTATTGCCACTGTATAGAAGTTAGCGACGTGTACGAACTAGAAATCATAGCAGAGGCGATCATTCAAGAGTTTGAAGAGGACCACACCGAAAAAGAAATAATTGATTTTTTGGAAAGTTTAGAAGTTTACAGTTTGGACGATGCAAACGAAAAGCAAATTTTTGCCTTCTCTTTTACAGAATTTATAGAAGGAACGATATAATAATTAAAAACTAAAGCCATATGAATACACTAGCAACAAACCCAGAATTAATGGATATAATTTGTAATATCCAAGCAATGAAATCAGTAATTTGCGAAGAGTACGACAGTCACAATGACTTTAAAAACCTCGAAAAAATGTCAGGGGACGACCTTTGTAATTATCAAAATTATCTTATCCCATTATATAACCAAGCATTAAAAAATAAATAAGCCATGAACGAAACAATAAAAGAGTTAAAAGAGAATGCAGGAACGATCATAGCGGGAACAATAGTATGTTTATTCATTCTAGCCTGCCTAACAGTCGGATACATTGAGCAATTTACAAACATTTTAATAAAATAAAGCCATGAAAAAGATAGAAAAGATTGAAAACTTTTTAAGTGAACTAAGTACAGATGTAGATATTCTTAACTGTATTGATGTAGATGAAATTGATACGTCAGACGCTTATTATTCGATATATGAAATGATTCAAGAAAACGGGGGATTTGATATTGATATAATATATTATTCGAGAGCAATTGAATATTTGAGTGAAAACGATCCAAGTTTACAAGAATCTTTAGGTATTGCGAGTGAATATGGATTTAGCGTTGATAGTTTAAATAGCGAAACCCTCGCAAGTTTATTAGCATCTAGGGATATCCAAGACGCATTTTCTGAGTTAGAAGATGAGATAAACGATTTTTTTGAAGAGCTTGAAGATATATATTTCTGCGAAGAATGCGACAAAGAACACGAAACAGAAGAAGAAGCAGAAGAATGCGACCACGTACAGTAATTTAACCAACACTAAAACAATAGAGCCATGAAGATAAAAAGAAATAAGTAAACAATCACAATTCTAAAAGAGAATAGGAAACAAAAGCCGCATTTCTCATCCGTTATAGATGTTTTAAACTCAGATAGAAATACATGGGGTAAAATAGATATACAAAAAAAATCTAATTGTAATCAAATGGTAGTTGTTTTTGATACAATTAACATTGCTAAGTATACAAAATCTTTAATAACTCGAATGAATCTATTTTATAATAATTAACAAACATAAACAGACAAGCCATGAGAGAAGAAACAATTAACATATATCAATTTGACGAGTTGTCAGATGATGCAAAGAAGAAGGTAATAGAGAATGAATACGATATTAATATAGGTGATGACTGGTATGAGAACGTGTACTATGATGCAAAGACAGTACACATTAAGCTAACTGGATTTGATACAGGTAGGGGTGATTATTGTACTGGTGAATTTATTCACTCAGCAACAGACTCAGCAGATGAGATAGCCGAAGAACATGGCGAACACTGTGAAACATTCAAGACAGCAGCGGAATTTATGAAAGATCGTGATAATTTAGTGTATAAATACTCTGATAAAAAAGATACTGAGAGAGTAACAGAGGAGAATGAATACGACTTTGATAGTGAATGTGATGAGTTGGAAGATGAGTTTTTAAAGTCAATACTTCAAGACTATCTCAAAATACTAAGAGATGACTACGAATACCAAACAAGTGAGGAAGCTATTATTGAAACGATTCAATGTAACGAATATGAATTTACGGAAGATGGAAAGATGTATTAACAGATAACCAACCAATCAAAGCCCGTCCATTAAGTTGAGCGGGCTATTTTTTGTGCCTTCTTTGCACCTGACACCACCACAACAGCCCGACACGACACAATAAAGAGGAAAAAAGCCCGAAATAAAACGATATGCCAAAACAGAAAGAAAAAAAAGCGAAAACGCTCGGGCATTATTACGGCATAAGAAATCCCACCAAATTTCGAGAATCGCTTTAACACATTTACATTGGTTATATATGTTCTCCCCTTTTGGCGAAATTGGAATTTATTCTATAGTTTATTCCCAAAAATTTTCTACATTTTTTTGAGATACTGAGGTTAAAAGTTGCATTATAGTGGGGGGTGTACTACATTTGTGGTATAAAGCTAAATAGATATGAATTTCAAAGAATACGTAATAAACACCCATCCTGACCCTGATACGCTATTTGGAAGGAATACCGAGGAAGTTTTCGATCAAATATGTAGGCTTGCTGACGGATTTGCGTTGTATAATCGAGGCACAGACATGGAGTTTCTCGAAAACTACTCTCTATGGCTCACTAAGAACGGCTATATTGACAGGGATTGGCAAGATGAATGCAGTGCTATTGATGAATTTATGAAACAAAATAAATAGCTATGTTAAATAATCACTAACTTTGCTATCTAATAAAAATTTATGTCAGAAAATCCATTCAAAGGAATAAGTTTACGTGATTTAGATATTGAGTTGGCTCGAAAGAGCTTTTGGGAGTATTGTAAATTGACTTCTCCTGACTTTTATAAAGAAAGCCGACCTCACCTAAAGAAAATATGCGATACTCTAAACGATTTTCACCACAACGATTTACTAGATAAGAATGGTGATCCTTTTAGTAAGCTAATGATACGATTTCCACCTCAATTTGGTAAGGCAATCGAGGATAATGTTCCAGTATTAACAACCTCTGGATGGAAAAGACACGGTGACCTAGAGATAGGTGATTATGTTTATGGTGCTGATGGAAAACAGAAAAAGATACTGAATACACAAGAAAGCTACGAATATGATTGTGCTAAAGTTACGCTTGATACAAAAGAAGAAATAATATGCTCTGTAAACCATTTATGGAAAACAGAAAATATGCGTGATAAGAGAAGAAATGAAAAGATAAGATACATAAGAGATACGGAAATTGTTGAGACTAAAGATATTTTTAATGGCTATCACGCAAAAAGTCCAGCAATAAAAGTATGTAAGTCATTAGAAAACGAACAAAAAAGATTATTAATAGACCCATATTATTTAGGATGTTGGCTGGGTGATGGTAATTATAAGGAGGGTGCTTTTACGTGTCATAAAGATGATTTTTATATCTATGACGGATATGTGGATAGGGTTATTGAAAAAGCGAATAAACCAACAACATATAAGGTAACTAAAAAGGGGTTAACAAAAAAACTAAGGTATCTCAGATTATATGGCAACAAAAGAATACCTTCATTATATCTTACATCAAGTATAGCACAGCGGCTTGAGTTATTAAAAGGATTAATGGACACGGATGGGACTGTTAGTTCTAATGGGTGTAATGCTAGCTATACTTCAATAAAGAAAGATTTTGCATATGATGTATTTACATTAGTAAGGTCTCTCGGTTATAAGTGTACAATATTTGAATACGATGCTAAATTATACGGAAGGTTTATATCAAAACAGTATAGAATAACTTTTACCCCAACAATAACTGACGAGTTATTTAAACTAAAACGGAAGCAAGATAGAGTAAATAACAAAGAAAAGCCAGGCAGAAATGATAGATTTTTATATTTTATAAAGAGTGTTGAAAATTGTGGTAGGCATTTTGTAAAATGTATAACCGTTGAAGATGGAATGTATCTTATTGGTCGTGGATTAATACCAACACACAATTCTCGGACTCTAACAAAATACACACAATGGGCGTTAGGTCTTAATAATGAGGAACGTATAATCACAGCAAGTTATGGTGAATCCACAGCAGTTGACTTCTCTAAATATACTAGGGATGGTATAATGGAGATTAAAAACACGAAAGACCAAATTGTATTTTCAGATATATTTCCTAAGACAACTATAAAAAAGACTGATGCTTCTGCTCAAAGATGGGCTTTAACTGGTCAGCATTTTAACTATTTAGGGGTAGGTTGCGGTGGTGCTGTAACTGGTAAAGGGGCAACGATTCGTATTATTGATGACTTGATAAAAGATGCTGAACAAGCCATGAGCGAAAATGCTCTTGAAAAGGCTTGGTTATGGTTCAGTGGTACGTTTTCCTCACGTTCTAGTGCTATCGGTGGCGAGGTTAAAGAAATATTCTGCGCTACATTATGGGGAGAAGGTGACCCTCAAATGATATTAGAGGAAACTGAGGGTGATGAATGGTTTGTTTTGGCTTTACCGATTTACGATGCGAAAACAGACAAAATGCTTTGCGATGACTTTATGAACAAAAAGGCATTTGAGAAGCTAAAGAAAAGAATGTTAATAGATTCTCGAAGTAGAATGATTTTCTATGCCAACTATATGTGCGAGGCAATAGATGATAACGAAACGAAAGCATTCCCACGAAGTTCGATTAAGACCTATCGAGAGCTGCCGATGGAAACGATTAATGAAGATGGCATTGATAGAAAAGAGCTTGCTGGATGGTGTGCTGCTTTTGCTGACACCGCTGACGAGGGTACGGATAACTTTGCTATGCCGATATGTCAAATTGTAGGTAAATACGTATATTTGAAAGATTGTATTTTTGACCAAGAGAATTTAACCTACCAAGAAACTGCTGTTAGGATAAAATGTAAAGAGCATAAGGTAAATGACCTCACAGTAGAAACTAATCACGCAGGGCATTATTTTAGAAGGTCTATTGCTGCGTTATTGATTAAATTTAACATTCCAACGGAGGTTTTTGGTCAGTGGAGTAAGGCTAATAAGATGTCACGGATATTATCTATGGCTGGGCTAATAAAACTATACTTTCTATTCCCTGAGAATCCGAATGCCGACACGCAGCGTTTTATGAATCAAGTCTATAAACTTAAAAAAACATCCAAAAAAGAGGACGATGCGCCCGATGCTTTGGCTGGTTTGTGTAGTCGTTTAGAATCATTCTTCCAACTTTTCGTATAAAAATGTTGCATTTCTATTGGAATTGTACTACATTTGGTGAATGAACCTAATAAATAAAATTATGAAAAGAAAAGTATGTGATTGTGATTCGTGTAAGAATGCGTGTAAATCAAAACCTGGCTGGTTTCTTCCTAATGAAATCGAAAATGTTGCTGAATTTCTAAATATTACAACTAAAGAGTTATTCCAAAAATATCTTGCAGTTGATTTCTTTGAAGGACGAGAAAATATATTTGTTATATCACCAGCAGTAAAGGGAAATCTAACTGGAAGTATGTTTCCTTATGACCCAAGAGGCGAATGTGTGTTCTATGAGAACGGGAAATGTAAAATACATTCGGTATCTCCTTATGAATGTAGAGAGTTGTTCCATACAGATGATTCTGATATTTGTGGTAAAAGGCATAAATTTGTTGCAGATAGCTGGGTTGGGAAAATAGATAGCATCGAAAAATTATTAGGAGAATATCCAACAGCACCAGTTAATTAATTTTTTATTTAATAAATAAAACCATGATAAAAGGAGCATTAAAATTAGCAGAAAAAATAGAGATTGAGATTAATAAAACATCATCTGGTGAATTAAGAAATTTATTATGTAATGCAAATATTATGATACGAGCATTAACAACTGTTTATGTTATGCCAGAAAAGACTTTAATTACAAAATGGAAACATATAAATAAATGTAGTACAAGGTTGCGACATATCCTATGTTCGGATATTGAATGTTTAAAATTTATTGAGGATATAGATATGATATTGTTTTTTAAACAAAGGAATGCTGGTAAAAAGACTTGGAATGAATTTATTGAATTGAGGGGATATTAAATATAAAACTATCATGAAAGAAGTAAAATCAAACAAGCATATCCCACTAACAGAAGATTTACTAATTAAATTAGGATTTAATTCTAAATATAAATCAGTACATACTTATTGGAATATTGGTTCATTTGGATTAGATCAAAAATCAGATGAAGATGGAGAAGGGAATAGTATAGAACAAGAAGATGTTTTCTATTATGATAATGTAGAAGTAAAGCATTTACACCAACTCCAAAAATTATACTTGAAAGCTGAAAATAAAGAATTAGCTATTAACTAAATTTGATTTTGTTCTTTTTATTTTGTAACTTTGCGGAATGATTGACGAGAGAATCAGACATTTCAATTTCTGTAACAATAATACAGCGGGTTTCGTTCCTACTTATTCCATCCTTTTCTCGTTAATCAGGACATAAGTAGGTTCGTCACTCCAAACCAACGTACCTGATTATATCGAGGTGAAAACAAAATAGGAGTATAAAGAAGGTAAAAACGATAAAAGAATTTGACAAGTAATTCGAGGGCTGAATTTGGAAGAATAAGACTAAGCCTAGTATCGGGATAAAATAAAAGTAAGGCGCAAATAGACGGATAGAGGCGGTGTACTTACTACTCAAAAATGAGTCCAAAGGTTTTGTTTCACTTTCTAGGTCATTAAGTTGATACTAATATCCTATTCCAAAGGTAAGAGACTTGAATTAAATAATAAGAAATGTTCTTTGAATAATCGGCTTTAGAAAGCGAATGGTAAAATTGCTCAGTAGGTATCTGAGATCGGAGTGTAACAGCATAACACGTTGCATTAATCAAATAATCCATACCAATAGTGTTTTCGCTGAATAAAGTAACAAAATGGACTGATGGATTTCGGTCGGCTATGAGAAAAGATTTATGGCAGAAAGTTATCTCTTAACACACTAAATAGAGACCGATTATAAAAAGGACGCTAAAATAAACTACATGAAAGAATTTTATAAAGTAACCATCGAGAGCAAGGAAGGATTACCAGTAACAAAGCTAAAATTCAAAGACTTTGTATCCAACGATTTTCTACTAAATAACAAAACCTGTTTACTTGAGGTAAATCTAGGAGAATACCTATTCTTTAAGGATAAAAGTGAATTGATTGACTACAAACTGTATAATGACATTAAGTTATCCCTAAAAGATAAAATATTCGTAAAATTCAATAGATAAGCTATGAAAATCATTCCTGAGATAATAAATGCGTTTGTGTTACTAATCTGGACGGCCTTTTTCTTAGCACTTTTCTATTTTGAAATAAAACACATTTTAACTAAAATAAAACATTGATGGTATCAATATATTTCTTAATTTAGCATTCTACCCTTATGGCTTTGGGTTGTTTTTATTAGTTTATTTATTAGTTTAGGAAAGACCCTTTTGAAAGATTGGGTCTTTTTTTTGCTTTTATAATTATAATGTTGTATTTTTGCTGTATTAATACAACTTAAATTTAAACATATGAAAACATTAATCTTTATTCTACTCAAGATTGGAGAGTCTGTACTATTCCTAACAATACCAATACTGATTGCATATTTGTTTATATATATTGTAAATGATTTACTTCACATAAACGGTGCTATCATTTTTATTTTTCTTATTATTATGTTGATTATTAAAATTAGAAGACTAATTATAGATTGGAATGAGCTTGTTGTTAAGTATAGTGAATGGATAGCAAAAAACAAAGAGTGGTCAGAAAAGATTTACAATAAACTCAAACGATAATGACAAAAAGAACCCTTAGTGAAGCAGAAAAAGTAGAACCGAGACAGAGTAAGTATAATATTGATGAATTAGTTGATTTATGCTCTCGAAAGGATATAAACAGCAATAACGGTACTGATGATGATTTAATCGAAGTTACTTTGTGCCTTGCGAATGAGATTAAGCACCTAAAGGCGTATATTACAGTATTAAAGCAAGTAGCTGTAAAGGGGTTAGGATTATGTGATGCAAACGGAGTATTTCTAGCATTAGAACAAATGATTGCAAAAGGTAAAGAAACCGAAGAAGAATTAAGGAGAACAAAATGAAATACATATTTATAGCATTACTATTCATTGCACATAATACATTTTTTGCTATGTTATTCTTTGTTGAATTTCTATGGGATTTTAAAATAACAAAGTATGAGAAATTTGATTTGGAAAAAATAAAGGCAGATTTTAACAAATCTCTTAATAGTTCAAGACCAGAAAAAGATTAAGCATATGATATATTTCATCGAGAAAGACCACAAGTGGTTCACAAGTAAACAAACATGGACAAAGTACTATACAGAGGCTGTTCCGTTTAAAACGCCAGAGATAGCCTATGCTTGGGCTAAAGACTTAAATATATCTGGATATATTATAACCGAGCACGAATTACCTGGAAAGATTTTTAGTGATGAAGATCACAAGCACAATATTATTGAAATAGCAAAAGTATTTGGAATACCAAAAGAAATGATGGAAATGCAAGTTAAGCCTATGTATTCAAAAGATGTTCAATCAGATATTGATGAGATAAATGCTCTTTATGTGAATAGATTTATTGAATTTATATATAAAAATTATGCTCCAAAAGACAGTATATTCAAAAGAATCAAATCATTTTTCACAATAATAAGCCAAAAAGAAATTAACGAAGCAGTCGGACATGGGTTTAAAGAGTATATCAGGTAAATTAATATTCTTAGCATTAGTATATTTCTTTTGTATATATCCTATTGTAAAATATGGATGGTGTGGTATTTTAATACCAATCGGAATGATAGTTTGTTTTTTAATTTTCTTAGGTCTTTTGATATTGATAATAACAAAATTTTAATATGGCGAATAAGGTAGCACTGAAAAAAGGGAATGAGATTATAATTGGTCACTCTACGAAGGTTTATAAAAAGCTTGGATTGAAATGGGCTGAGACTGTTCGTAGATGGATAAGACGGAATAAAAAAGAAGATAACCATACTCCTATAGAGAAAAATGGTTATGAAGTATTCACTAATGTAACTGAATTATGAAAAAATTATTAGCAATACCTTACGGAATATGGATGATAATCTGTATGATACTGTTTATAATAACATTTGTACCAGTAGCTATAATCGCATCTATTACATGGAGATCAAAATGGTTTTGGTTTTTCTTCCAAGTTGGAACTATGCAAAATAAAATAAAAGAATTATGATTCTAGTAAATAAATCAAAAGGAATAAAAAAGGAAACTGATAATCAAAGCGAAGTAGCTAGGACTATTGGAGTGAATAGGAAAACTATCTATAACTGGAAAAGGAAATTAAAGACCAGCAACCATCCTCTACTTGAGATTTACAATAACTGGACGCTTTATTTTGATGAAACATTATATAAACCTT
>Ga0222628_1000669_pt1 | contig 13146 bp, 11 predicted proteins | sample AntAcemetageno95_FD_179860 | JGI IMG/M metagenome (GOLD analysis project Ga0222628, IMG submission 179860) | Saline water microbial communities from Ace Lake, Antarctica - #95 | ecosystem: Environmental > Aquatic > Non-marine Saline and Alkaline > Saline | place: Antarctica: Ace Lake | collected...
AAACATTTAGAAGAGTATTTCACAAATTCACCTTATTCAATTATCTTAATATGACAAAAGAAGATAAAGAGATTATGATTGACGAGGAGTTAGACGATTTTTATTCTGACCAAGAAGAATCAGAGAAGAATTTTAAACTTTTATTAGAATTTAGTAGTTCTAAGTACGAATATAAGGGAATGTTGTTTGAGATACCTAAAGAAACAAAGAAGAAGGTAGTACGAGGAAAGGAAATCGATTTGACAAAGCGCAAACGTAAAGGCAGTAAATTATTTTAAGATGGCAGATTTAGACAAAGCAGTAGCAGCAGAAGAGAGATTAGTAAAGTTAGATAAATTTCTACATATTAAACGCGTAGAATGGAAGGATAGAATTAAAGTTCTAGCCGAAGACTTAAGGGATATCAGAAACGTATCTGAGATATCAGTTCTTGTTAGTTCTTACAGAGCGATGTTAATAGAAAATGTTGCCGATATGGCAGTTAAAGTTCGTCAGCGCTATTCTGCTTATAACGCTAACTTCAAAATTAAGTATCATAGTTATAAACACTATGACTTAAAACTAACAGATAAGGTAATTGAAAAAATGATACTAGCTGACTTGCGATATAAGTTAGAAGAGATTGGATATTTAGAAGTTCAATTAGAGTATTATAAAGAGGCAGTAAAGACTTTAGACCAAATGACTTGGGCTATTAAAAATAGAATCCAAGCGGAAACAATAATGTAGACACAATGATATTTAACTTATCAGAAGATAAAAGATGGCTTATTCTTGAGCAGGCAACTTCAATTGAAATTGACCAGCTTAATATTTCATTAACGAAAAGAATAAAGAACTGGAAGTTTCACCCACTTGTTAAGAAAAAGATTTGGGATGGTTACTTCAGCTTTTTTAAGCATGACAAATATGTTCAGTCAGGTTTATGGCGCGAAGTATATGACATAGCGAAAGAACATGAATATCCAATTCAGCTTAAGAATATAAGTGCGATATTTAATAATGGTTTGACTTACGAATCGTTCAAAAATTGGTGTGATATATTTTTTGCAGACAATCCACTTAAACCAAGACCTTATCAATTAGAAACAGCCTTTAAAATTATAAAATATAGAAGATGTATGGCAGAACTAGCTACTTCAGCTGGTAAAACATTCATACTTTTTATCATATTCGCTTACCTTAAAGCACATGGTATGGCTAATAAATTCCTTCTTATTGTACCTAACGTAAGTTTAGTAATACAAGGGACTGAAGATTTTGCCGAATACAATTATAGAGGTAAAGTAAAATATAAAGTACAACAAATTTATGCAGGTCAAGAAATCAAAGACGACTGCGACTTTGTTATCGGTACATATCAATCACTTGTTAAAAAGAAGGAAGAATATTACGATGACTTTGATGTAGTAATGGTAGATGAGACTCATAAAGTAAAAGCTAAATCAATTAAAGACATTCTTGATAATTGCAAGAAGAATGATTACTGTTTTGGACTGTCTGGAACTATCCCTAAGAAGGGAACTCTTGATAGACTTACACTTATGTCACATACTGGACCATTAATGTCTGAGATTACAGCCAACTTCTTACAGAAGAATGATTACATCGCTAAATGTAAAGCTAAGATTATTCACATGGATTACATTGATGAAAAAACTAAAGATGCATTTAAGAGTCTAGCGAAAGACCCAAATACGGACGGTAAGAAAGTATTTAATCTTGAACAAAATTATATCATTGAAAGTGAAAGTAGAAGAAATTTCATTTGCAAATTAATAGGTAAGTTAAATAAAAACGCACTGGTGCTTTTCCACAGGAGAGAACATGGTACAGCTATTTACAACCAACTAAGAAACGATACAGATAAGCAAGTATATTATGTAGATGGTCACACTGATAAACAAATGAGAGAAGTTTACAAAGCTAAAATGGAAGCAGGTGAAGATGTAGTTCTTGTAGCTTCTTTTGGAACTTTCAGTACTGGTATATCTGTTAAGAATATCCACTACGTATTATTTACTGAATCATTTAAGTCTGATGTAGTTGTTAGACAAAGTATTGGAAGAGGCTTAAGAAAGCTTGAAGGTAAAGAACTTCTTATAATCATTGACTTCGTTGATGACTTTAGATATGAAGGCTATGAGAACTATTTGTTCAAACATGCAAAGGAAAGATTAAGAATCTATAAAGAACAGAAGTTTCCATACGACATTAAAGTAGTGAGATTTTGATATATAAAAAAAATAAACTTTAAAATATGGAACATATTAAATCTTTTCAATCTTTCACAACTTTTATGTCTGAAGTACAGACGAAGAAAGTAGAAGAAGACAAAGCAGCTAAACAAGCTCAATATGGTGAATTTTTCAAAACTAAGTTACAAGAATACGGTGTAAGCACACCTGCTGAATTAGACGAAGAAAAAAGAGCTAAATTTTACAATGAAATTAACACTTGGGAAGGTGACGGCGTTAGCGAAGCTTTAAACGAAGCAGATGTTAAAGACAAAGAATCTTTTAAGGAGTATGTATATGCACTTTATAAGAAAGCTTTTGGCGATGAATTTGATGCTAGCAAAGCAGACAAAGTAATTAACGGTCTTATCTCAAAACATAAAGACGATTGGGGTGCAATGGTTGGAGCTGCATCATCTACATTAGGTGAATCAGTTATAGAAGAATCAGAAGATATTGAATCTCTTTTAGAAGTAGAACTTTCTCCATTACAGAAAGAATACAAAGAATATTTCTCAGCTTTACTTGCTGAATTTGGCGTTAAAAGTCAAGGAGAATTAAGTGAAGAAAAGAAGAAAGAATTTTTCACAAAGGTAAAGAACGGTTGGACAAAAGGTAAAGGAAAAAAAGCATAATATAAATGAAGCTATTATCATTCACAGAGTATGTCAATGAGAATTATAATGTAGATGTAGCTGATTTTATTTTAGAAGGTGGGGCTTTTGGACACATGAGCCATCCTTACGATGATACATCACTTACATTTACACAAATCAAAGACATTATTGACCAGGCTTTACAAGGTCAATTAAACAAAGAAGTCGAATCTACTGAAAAACTTGATGGGCAAGCAATTGCTATTAGTTGGAGAGATGGCCACTTAGTTGCAGCACGTAACAAAGGTGACCGTAAAAATGGTGGTGCAGCTGCAATGACTGTACAACAAGTAATAGATAAATTTGCTGGCAGAGGAGACCTTTCAGATGGTTTTACATTTGCTATAGAAGATTTAGAATCGGCTATTTCAAAAGTCTCTGCGAAAGATAGAGATTTAATTTTTAAAGATGGGTATGCGTTCATGCATCTCGAGGTAATTTACCCGCCATCAACAAACGTTATTAACTATGACGCTCCACATTTAATATTCCACAGTGCAACTACTTACGATGAAGAAGGTAACCCTGTTTCAGACGATAAGGAAGCTGCGAATACGCTACAGAAACTTATTAAAGGAGTTAATAGTGATATACAAAAACATTATGTTATCAGACCTCCTGCAGTAATAGATATGCCTAAGGTTATAGACTTTGAGAAGAATCAAGCGAGATTCATGAAAATTGTAGATAAAATTCAAAAGAAATGGAGCTTAAGTGCTACTGATACTATTGGAGATTACATTTACAAAGAATGGGAATCATTCCTTGAGAAGAAAGCTCAATCTTTAGATTTAGAAGTAGAAGTTGCAGAAGAGAAAATACCTCTTTTAATTAAGAGATTTGGATTTTATGACAATGGCTACTCAGTAGGTAACATGAAGAAAGATTTTAAAGAATCACCTAAATTCTTAAAGTGGGTTGTAGGATTTGCAAAGAAAGAATTTAAACAAGTCGGTAAAGACTATATTCAACCAATTGAAGAGTTATTCTTATCATTAGGAGTGGAAGTACTTAAAAACGCTACAGGTTATCTTGCAGCTAATCCAGATAAGGTAGTACAAGACATTAAGAAGCAATTAGAAGATTTACAGAAGCAGATTGAGAAGTCTGGTGATTTAACATTGATGCACAAGATGAAGTATCAATTAAGTAGACTTCAAGCAATTGGTGGTTTTGATGCAATTTTACCTACAGAAGGAATAGTATTTCAATATAATGGTAAGACATACAAGTTAACAGGTGCATTTGCAAGTGTTAATCAAATATTAGGTACGCTTAAGTACTCAATGCAAAAATAAGAATTAAAGATGGACAACATTAAAAGCTTCGAAGAATTTCATAAAGTAGAAGAGAATACTGTGAACGAAGGTATGGATTCTAGATATTTCAGTATAAAGATTAAAAATATCAAATCTGAATTAGATGCAATTCAACAATGGGTTGATGATGGAGATGCAGACAAAGCTGAAGAATATATCAATGACCAAATCAAAACTCTTAAGGATTTAAAGAAGAAATTATAAGATGAACTACAAATTACAGACATTTAACGAATATTTAACTGAAGCTGAAAAGGAACTTAATAAAATCCAATTCGTAAAGTTAATGGACACTGTGACTACTGTGACTAATACTAAGTTGATAGGATTAAATCAATATGCCTTATCAGAGTATTATATTCCTGTAATAAGGGAAATCTTAGGTTCTGAAAATTATGACAACTATAAACTTGATAAAACATCACCTGTATTGTATTATGCAAATATGAGTGAAGACGGTATGAAGATATTAAAGAACAAGCATAATAAGAGCATATCATATTCGAAGATTTATAATTCTCCAGATAAGAGAATGGAAGAAGTTTCTTCGAAGGTTAAATTCCATGAGATATTAGATGGCGTTGAATATGTACCTAAGACTGTATTTTCAATTGAAGATACAAAAGACATAGAATTTCCAGTTGTTGCAAAGCCTTCAGCTGGTCAAAGTGGTGTTGGAATAGAAGTATTTAAAACTATAGAAGATTTACAAAAGAGCAAAAATAAGTTTGATTTATTTAGTGAGTTTGTAGATTTTGATAGAGAGTTCAGAGGATTATTTTTAAAAGATAAACTTGTTACATTAAACGAGAGAATCCCTATTATTTCAGAGAACAAAACTATTTCAACAAAGGGTACAGATGAGAAGGTTAAGTTTACATACATCGAACAAGATGTAGATAAATCTAGCTATGCTAAAGAATTAATGAAGATGAGAGCAGACTTATTTACGAAAGTAAATCCTGATGCATTTGATTTTTATTCATTCGACTTCTTTTTAAAGAAAGATGGTAAGCTATCTCTAATTGAAATAAATACTGGAAGTGGCTTAGGAGCTAACAATTTAGTTAAAACATATGAAGCAATCTACGAAGATTTTTACGGTAAGAGCGTTTCAAAAGAAGTGAAAGCTAATATTGAACTAATAGCAAAAGAGTATTCTGATATTTTAAAGGAAGATTACCCAAAGGAATATAAACAATCATTAGCACCAAAATATTAAAAAACAATGGCTAACTTAGCAACATTTAAAGACATATATGCAGAAAAAGGAGCGTCTTTCATTGAAAAGCTTCTTAATCAATACGTAATAGTAACTGAGATGATTGATGGTAGTCGATTCAGAGTTCAACGAAAGGGAGATAATTTAATCTTCTTTAAGGGGAATGATAAGAATCCTATTAATTTGATTGACAGAACTATTATGGTTTACTATGAAAGACCAATTACATTCTTTGACTCAATGTCAGTAGATATTAAGAACATCATGCCCGAAGCTTGGGACTTTTGTTTTGAATATGTTGCAAACACAAAGCCAGTTACAGTAACTTATGATAGTGTTCCTCATAATAATTTAATCATCACAGACATTCTTATTAGAAATGAAGGTGGTAATGTAGTTAAAGTGATAAGTGATACAACAATCTTAGAAAAATGGGCTGAGACATTTGATGTTCAAGACCCTGCTGTTATATTTCAAGGAAAATTAAACTTACAACAGAAGCAAAAGATTAAAGATTATTTGAATACATCATATGCAGATTTAGAATCACTATTTAAGACTCAATCTTTTACCAGATATGTTGTAAGTATTCTCAATCCAAATCTGAAGAAGACTGCTCTAAATAATTCTCTAGACAATATGGTAGAGAGTATTGTGTTTAAGTTTATAAATGGTAAGAAAGTTTATAACGCACAAGTAATTGACCCACTTTTTCAAGAAATGCAAAAGACAAACTTAAAGAAAGAAGATAGAAAGTCGAACGACACATATCAAATAATCATGCTTGATATAATTGAGTTCTTATCTTCATTAGACATAAATGATGTTTCAGTTGAAGGTGAAACAGCTGACCAAAGATACATCAATTTAATATCAACAATATTTAATCAGTATGTAGCAACGAACGGTTATAAATATGCTGGCATGGACTTTCAGACTCCTGATTTTGCAAAGCAAGATGTATTCCAATTGAACCCAGAATTTATAGATAACGAAGTGACTAAGAAGATTCTTAAGAATCCTGCTATGCATGACCTTTTTAAAATTATGCTAAGTTCTTTTAAGAAAACTCGTAAACATGCAACTGATTTACTTTCAGATGAATCGATCAAAATTATCAATGATATTGTAGCTTCAATACAAAAGAAAACAAACGCAATGCCAATGGAAAACGAAGTATTAGATTTTGCGTCGTTCTTAAGAACAAGTAGAATCCAAGAAGAAGAGAATGATATTTTCGAGAGCCAAATATTTGAAGCACTTACATTAGACCATAAAGAACCTGGTAAAGAAAAGGTGAATATGTTTGTAGGTCGTTTCCAACCATTTACATTAGGTCATGTTAAAGTACTTGAAACTATTCACAAGAAGAACGGTTTACCTGTAGTTGTAATGATTGTAAGAGGTGGAAAGCCAGACCCAGAAAGAAGACCTTTCGATGATAAGATGCAATTAAAGATGTTTAAAGGAATGCAAAAAGAATATAAATTCTTAAAGGATGCTTTTATTACACCTAACGCAGCACCTGATACATTATTCAATTTAATGCGTCCAAAGTACGAACCAGTTTTATGGGGAGCAGGTACTGACAGATATGCTCAATATCAGAAGATGATTGATAAGTACAGAACAGAATTAAGCGCAGGTGATGACTTCAATGCATTTGAAATCAAACGAAGTGGAGAAAACATATCAGCCACTAAAGTAAGAGAAGCTATTAAAGACGATAACGATAAAGATTTTAAGAAATGGACACCTAAAGGGGTATGGCCATTATATAAAGATATGCAAAAAATATTACAAAAAGTGGGAGAATCAAATTCATTCCAAGTGAAATCATTCAATGATTTTATAAACGAATCCAAAGACGATGAGATAATAAATGAATCATTAAACTCTCAAACAAGAAACACATTTATTAAACAGTTCATTGCAAGCTATTCAAGTAAGTATAGTTCAGCAAGTGCTAAAGATAGAGTGAATAATATAACAAAGGTTAGTGTAGAAGAATTTACAGAAGATATAAATACATTCATTGAAAGCCATTCTGAATATACATTAACTGGCCCAGTTACAACTATTGAACCAGGTGAAAAACCAAACATCGCAGGTTTACCTTCAAGTGTAACAAAGAGAGGAGCTTACTCAGGTAAGTTTACTACAATTGAATTTGAAGTAAATGATGACGAGATTTATATGATTCTAGCAGGTGGTTCACAAGACTCAGCAAAGACATCTACTGACTTTAAAGAGAGTTTCGTAAACTATTACTTTAAGAACAAAGGTTATGGCAGAATTGATAAAGAAAATTACATTGAAAAGATAGCTGAGATACTTAAAAATCTTAAATCAAATGGAATTGAAGGTACATCAAAGAAAGTATTAGATGACAACATTAAAACATTAGCTTCTTCAGAAGAAACATTCTCACCAGGAATTGTAAAGTCATTGAACAATGCAATGTCAATTGGTGAATATTTAGCTAACAGTAAATATAGCAAATGGAATATTGAAAGAGATAAGATATTTGACAAAGTAAAAAGTGCTGGTGCAAAAGTATCAGGTTTATATTCTGACAAATGGAACCCATCTGACATATTCTTAGTTAAGCCAGGAACAGAAAGTTCAATCAACACTGAAACTGCAAAAGCTTTAGCTGAACCAAATGAAGAACTTGCATTAGGTTACATCAATGGTATTTTTGTTAATACATGGGGAGATACTTCAAACCAGATATTAGGAATATCACTTAAAGAACAAAATGCTCAAGCAGGTAAAGCCAAATCATTCTTGAAGTCAATGAAAAGAAGAGAAGGTACTGAACTTGATTCATATAACCTAACAAAGAAAGAAGATAGTCTTAAGATTGCACAGTACTATAAAGAGATTGGTAATTTTAGAAATAAAATTGCATCTCAAGTTAAGAAGCACTCTGACTACTTTACATATACAGTTGATAAGGATGCATTCCAGAAGAATAACAAAGCTAAAGTATATGATTATACAAGAGCGAAGTACGCTGCCTTAAAAATGATGTATTATCTTCTAGAGAACACTACTGCTGAAAAGAATATCTTTATTTCAATAGCTTCTTTCGGTTTAAGTTTAGGTAAGAACCCTACGTTCTTCAAACTTATTGGTGCCAGTAAAGGTGCTATTCATGAACCTGAAGCATTCCCAGCTCAGAGTGGTGTAGAAATCATAGATGATAACAAACTTATAAATATAATTGATAAGAATACTGCAAAGGGACTTAACATTGATTATAAAGTTAAGTTCAAAGATGAAGTTTACCAAGTAGTATTAATGATTAGAACTAACATATCAGGAATATCTACCGTAACTTTGGAGATAAATAAATTTAAGAAAGCATAAAATAAACTCAATAATATGAAACAACACGTAATGTTATTCGAAGACTTTAAAGAGTCTTTAAATGAAGCTAAAGATTATAATTTTTTAAGATGGCGAATGGTGGTTACTACTGATTGGAAATACGCTGGTAAAGTAGATTTTGTAAAAGGTGACAAATTAGCAATTGAGCTTAATTCTGAAGGAGATTCAGTAAAATATAAAGCTAAAGATGTTTATGTTATAGATATGGATGAAGAGGACATTATTGATATCATGATTGACCATAGGCCACCTGGCGAAGAAGTTATAGATGGCGATGATACAATGCCAGAACCAATGCCAAAGGAAAACAAAGCTTTCTTTTCAAAATACTTTAAAGGACATTTAGTAAATGCATTGACTATCAAAGAAGCTGATTTAGGTTCTTTTGAATATTTAGAAGAATGTATTAATGAAGGCACAACTCCTCAGTTCAAAAAGCTTATGAAGCGTGCAAAATCTTTAGGTATTGAAACAGACGATGAATTACGTGATTTAATAGCTGATGAATTTGATGACGAAGAAGCCATAATAACTGGTGCAGATTATGAAATTGCAAGAAAGAAACTTAAATTAGAATCTCTAGCTAACAGTAGTGTAGAAGATTTGAACGAAGCTAAGAAGGTACAATACAAGAGGCAGTATACTGAGAATCACCCTTCAAAATCAGCAGGTCTTCATGGTAGAGTAAGAGATAAGATTCTAGAAGTTATGGCTGATAAGAAAATGAGTCAAGTAGAATTTGATAAAATCGTAGCAGAATTTAATCTTTCAAAAAGATGGGTTAGAAATAATTCAAGCTTATTCAAAGTTAAAGGTGGTATGGTAGCACTTTCAGAAACTGGTAGTAGAATATGGAAAGCTAGAAGTAGAAAAGTTAATGAAGCGAAAGAATACGAAATGTCAGAAGATGATATCCGTCAAGCAATGGCTGAGTCTGGTAAAATGAAAGCTAGCGATTTAATGAAGTATATGAAAAGTAGACATGCTGGTAAATATGACCCAAAAGTAGCTAAAGAAAATGCTAAGGAATTAGCAGATGAAATGAAAGGCTTATAGTATGAAAGACACTAAACCAACCTTTAAGTTATTCACATTTGAAGAATTTGCAAATGAAGATGTTGTAGGTGGTGCAAGTCTTAATCCTGGTATGACAGTACCTGGCATGGGTAAAGTTTCATTGCCTGGTGCTCCAGATGGTCCACTTTCATTACAGAAACCTGGTTCAGGTGACAGCCCAATGTATATTCCTCCTGAAGAGGAACCTGTCAAGAAGAAAAAGAAGAAGAAAAAGAAAAAGAAAAGCGAACTGTAGTTCGCTTTTTTAATCTCTAATTTCTTTGAAACTATGGCCGCCATACTAATATAACTTCTAAACAATTAAATTTATAAATATGAGATTAAGCTTAACAAGAGATGTTAAAGTTCCAGTAAGGGCACATCCTAATGACGCAGGAATGGACTTCTATGTCCCTGCATTTGACGAACAGTTCTTAGCAGATTTAAGAAAGAAGAACGAGCAAGAGATATTAGCTAATAATATCGAAGTTACGTCTGATTCTATAGTATTAAAACCACAGGGACGAATACTTGTACCAGCTGGCGTACATGTAGATTTAGATTCATTAGCAAATTTAGTTGCTGATAATCAAGGCGCAGAGCCTGATGAACTTCGTGCAGGTGTTGCATTGTTAGTTCATAACAAATCTGGAGTAGGTAGTAAGAAAGGTCTTGATAGACTTGCTGAAGTAATTGACCAACCTTATCAAGGTGAAGTTCATTTGAACCTTGTTAATACAGGAACAGTAGACCAGACAATCGTAGCAGGTGACAAATTAGTACAGATGCTTTTAATACCTGTATTTTACTCACAACCTAAGGTAGTTCCTTTCACTGAACTATATGCTTCTGAATCTGATAGAGGTACAACAGGTTTCGGTGATTCAGATAAGAAATAAGAATTTTATAAATACATAACTATATGCTACTTGATATTGAACAGGAAGATAAATCGCTAATTATATCATATTTCAACAAAAAAGGTGTTGTTGATTACAAAACTTACAAATTTGATGAGTTTCGTAATTGGTACATTACAAATGAGAATGATAAATGGAAAGCAAAGAATAAGCGTAATTGGGATGGAAGACCTGTTAAATTAGGAAAAGCACGTTCACTGAATAAGTATTCTGTGTATAATTTCTTAGACCAATTAAAGCCAGAAGATGCTGAATTGATATTCGGTTATAATTTCCCAAAGGCATATTTCGTAGATATAGAAGTAGAAGTATTAGATGGTTTTCCGCATGCAGACCGTGCGGAAAGCCGTATTCTTACTTTATCAATTATCACCCCAGATAATAAAGTAATCGTTCTCGGACTTAAAGACTTAAGTAACGATGAGAAAGTTAAAATCGAGGAAAACACAAATGAATATTTTGCAGACTTAAACGAAGAATTTGGCATTAAGAAATGGGAGTTCAAGTACTTTAAGTTTGATTCTGAGTATGATATGATTTACACATTCTTAAGTAAATTCGTTAGAAAATTTCCAATCATGTCAGGCTGGAATTTTATAGGGTTTGACTGGAAATATATTGTAAATCGTTCAAAGAGACTTCAGATTGATGCATCTATAGCTTCACCTTCAGGTAAATTGAATGGTAAGGATATGCTCCCACTTCATGTTGGAATCGTAGATTATATGGATTTATATGCGAACTGGGACAGGACTGTTAAGATTAAAGAAAATAATAAATTAGAAACTGCAGCAAATGCAGTACTGAAGAAAAGTAAGATTAAATATAACGGTGGCTTACAAGAGTTATATGATGATGACTTTCAGAAGTACGTTTATTATAATGGTGTTGATAGTGTTTTAGTATATTTTATTGACAAGCGATTAAAGACGTTACAAGTTGCTCTTACACTTGCTAACATTTGTAAAATCAGTATGTATAAAGCATCATCACCAGTATCTATTACTGAATCCTATCTATCAAGATATTTCCTAACAATGGATAAAGTCCTTGGTAAGGAAAGTGGTAATGGTGACTTCGGTAGTAAAAAAGATGGTAAGTTCCAAGGAGCTTTTGTAAAGGAACCTATTCGAGGTTTATACAGAGCGGTAGCATGTTTTGATTATGCTTCACTATATCCATCTCTAATGAGAATGTGTAACATCTCACCAGACGTACTTCTTGAAAAAATACCAGCTTCTCAAGTGGAAGCAGAAAGAAAAAAGGGTGATAAAGATAAGATTATCACTGTAAACGGATGTGTATACAGCACAGAAAAATCCATTCTTAAAGAAGTACTAACTAATCTATATGCTCAAAGAAAAGAGTATAAGAAAGAAATGTTTCAGCATAAAATGAGAGTAGCTGAGATAAAAGAAATGATAAAAAATAAGTAAAAATTAATGGAATCGTATAACAGAGAAGAAGTATTTACATCGTCTTTAGCATATTTTAGAGGTGATGAATTAGCAGCCAATGTTTGGATTAACAAATATGCTCTAAAGGATAGCGACGGGAACATTTATGAATTAAACCCCGACCATATGCATCGAAGAATTGCAAACGAACTTGCAAGAGTTGATGCTAAGTACGCGAATCCAATGGGTGTTGAAGAGATATACGACCTTATTAAAGACTTTGAATACATTATACCACAAGGCGGCCCAATGTCAGGCATAGGTAATACCATGCAGACAGTGTCACTTTCTAATTGTTTCGTTGTAGGTAATGAAGCAGATAGTTATGGGGGTATTACCCAAACAGACCAAGAACAAATACAGTTGATGAAACGTAGAGGTGGAGTTGGTCATGATTTAAGTCACATAAGGCCGAAAGGTTCACCAGTAAAAAATTCAGCATTAACATCAACAGGTGTCGTTCCATTTATGGAAAGATATTCAAATTCAACAAGAGAAGTAGCACAGGACGGTAGAAGAGGTGCACTAATGTTGAGTTTATCTATGAAGCATCCAGATGCAATAGATTTTATAGATGCAAAAACAGAACAAGGTAAAATTACAGGAGCAAATGTTTCTATTAAAATTGATGATGATTTTATGCAAGCAGTTAAAGCAGGCACGGAATATCTACAACAATTTCCAGTAAACGCAGAAGTTCCTAAATTAACTAAACATATAGATGCAACTGAAGTATTCAATAAAATTGTTTACAATGCATGGAAATCAGCTGAACCAGGAATCTTATTCTGGGACACAATTATAAAAGAATCAGTACCTGATTGCTATGCAGATATAGGTTACAAAACTGTAAGTACAAATCCTTGCGGTGAGATACCTTTAT
>Ga0222628_1000671_pt1 | contig 13129 bp, 20 predicted proteins | sample AntAcemetageno95_FD_179860 | JGI IMG/M metagenome (GOLD analysis project Ga0222628, IMG submission 179860) | Saline water microbial communities from Ace Lake, Antarctica - #95 | ecosystem: Environmental > Aquatic > Non-marine Saline and Alkaline > Saline | place: Antarctica: Ace Lake | collected...
TCTATCTAATAAAATAGATGCATACTTAATATAGTCATCTCCTTCCGTATCCTTAATATTCCAAGATTTAATATAGTCTGATACGTTAATACCATCTACTTCTACTCTTGTTAATACTGGTTGTCCCTGACTCAATTTCTTCTGCCTCTTTTAGTTAAATTATGACAATCTAAGCACAGTGTTACACCATTCTCTATTTGCCATATTTCTTCACAATTTCGTGCATCTTCTAATGATTCTATATTATATTCTTTAATAATAGTTATAAATTGTTTAATATGATGTACTTCTAAATAACATCCACGCTTACCACAAGTTTGACATGTCCAATTATCTCTTTCAAATATGTCTGAACGCCATTGAATATATTCTTTCATTCGTCTAATATATCTATCTTCAAACTTACCACCATTGTTATTCCAAGCAATGCTTCCTTTTATAAATTCTGTATTAATGGAGTGTCTTTGACCTTTTTGTTTGCTTGATATATTTTCTATTGCTTCTTTGGTATGATGTTTACCATAAAAAGGATTATTCTTACCAGTCATTCTAAGAGACCTTTTCTCTTTTTGTTCTTTAGTAGCCTTATATCCTTTTGATGTCATATTTATTGTCCTATCATTAAAGCCATTCTAAATGGTAACTGTAATGGATTACCACCTTCTTCATCAAAGCTCATACTTGATACTTTACATTTTGTTGGTACAAGATGTGCTTGATTTGGTGATACTGCTCCTGATGATATATCTACAGTGTATTCTTCATAATTACTTACAAATGTTATTATTCCTTGATTACCATTAACTAAACTTTCTAAAAAGTGTTTCTGTGCCAATATAGTCTTACAAGTACCTGTACTAGTTCTATCTGTTGTCGCTGGAGTTATATTTCCACTTATTTCTATTGTTTTACTACATCCTTCAAAATCATAATTATAAGCTCCCATAGGTCCCATTCCTGTTACTAATGAACTCTCAATATTACTCATAATTGAAGATTTACATTTATCTATATCTCCATCTTGGAAAGTAAATGTTACTGAATCTACTGTTAATGTTATATTAGTCATTTTATACCAACGCTCCTAATGAACTGCTACTAGCATTTGCTCTTGCTTTACTAGCTGAACTTGCTGCACTACTTGCTGAACGTCTTGCCGCTCTTGCCGCATCTGCTGCATCATTTGCTATACTTTCTACTGTTCTACCAAATCGTTGAAATGAATTTTCTGCTTTCAATGTACTATTATATAACTCAGTTAAACCTTTTTCATATGCGTCTGGTATTAAACTATCTCCCATATATAAGTTCATACTTGTTAACATTTCTTTTAAGCCGTTCTTCTGAGCTTCTCCTACTGTTGGAAACATTGCTAAATAATCATCTGTTACTGTTTTTCTTGCTGCTGCTACATCATTAATCCATTTACTCTTATCTTCTTCAAAACTTCTCATAGTTCCTGGTAAAAATCCAAGTGTCACAATTTCGCCCATATTATGAGCAATTCCACCTAATACATCTTTTACTTTGTCACCAAATGTTGTTTTTTCTATTCCTTCCAGTTGTTCTCTTAAAGCTTCTGAACCAGATAACATAAGACTAGCTTGTTCTTTAATACTCATATTATCAATAGCTTCTTGCCATTCTTTCATAATACCCATAATTCCAACTGAAATCATATTAGCTGTTGCCGGAAATGTATCTGATAAATCTTCCATAATTGTTGTTGCTTGTGCAACATATGTAGACAAATCTCCACCTTCTGTTATAAATTCTACAAATGGTGCGAATACTGAATCTAAACCTGATTGAATTTGTTCTAAATTACCACTGAATTCTTCTATAGTGAATCCACCAACACTTTCAGCCATCTCATCTACGTAAGTATTAATTATTGCAAATTGTTCTTGTATCGTAGTAAGAGGTACATCTCCTATATTAGACCAAATATCGTCTATTAATGCTGACTTCTCTGATACTTTATATACGCCTGCTATTGCTGCACTTTCCCAAGTTGCCATAGCGTTTGTTATTGCATCTCCTATACCGAATGCTTCAATACTCTTTAATGGAGTAAATAATACGTCCATAAATCCACTTAACATTAAACTTGCTGATTGCATTGAACCTTGAAATCCTGCTGATACTAGTTCTCCACCAACCTCTCCGCCAACTGCCATTCCTTGTGCAATTAGTTTCTGTCCTGCGGCTATACCGACCATCGCTGCTTGTTTAAACGGAGCCATTAAAGCTTTGAATGTGATTAATAAAGGTCTCATAAGTGCTAGAATTGGTGCTAGTAACATCATAATTACTTCTGCTATTGGTCTTAAAAACTCACCAATCATCTTACCAAGTCCTTTAATCATAGGCATAATTGGTCTTAAAATAGCGAACCCAATACCAACTAATGCTAATATTGAACCCAGTTTACCACCAAGTCCACCTAATCCACTAGATGCTCCGCCTGAACCACCTTTAGAGTTATCACTAACACTATCAGGTACAATTCTTATTACGTATTCATCTGCCATTTTATCCTTGTGCTCCTAGCCCTAATAACTGTGGTGATGTTGCCATCATCTCGTTTATTATTATGGTGTATTTAATCTTATCTTCGTAGGGTAATCGTTTTATACTTACTGGTGTCATATTCAAATGCTTTATTAAAAGAAACTCATTAATTTCTTTCATTGCTTCTGGATTGCTACTACGACCTTTCAACACCAGTTTTATTTTTTTGCGAACTGGTCGTCATACTTAACAGCATTAAAATCTTTAATCTTGTTAAATATTAAATCAACTGCTTGTGGTGGAATCTTTCTAAACTCTTGAAGTCTCTTATTAACTACTGGTTGTGCTCCTCTTTCTTCACTAATACTTTGTGTGAAAAATGATGCACTCTTAATACCTAATATAATATTCCACTTCATCATTGAACCTAACTTCATATTGATTGATTCTTTACCAGTTACTGTATCTACTGTGGTATCTAATCCTTCATTTCTTAATGTCATTAAGTCTTCTGTATCAAACTTTCTCATTGTTATCTGACCTTCTACGCCAGGTATATCTTTTACTACATTGGTTGATTCTTCAACCTTTTTTATTTCATTTTCCATTTTCAATTACCTCTATTTATGCTGATGTGTTAGTCCAAACTACTCCAACTGCTTTAGCGTTTAAAGTGAAATCTTCACCAATTAAATCGTTTAAGTTAGCTGTTTCACTAAACTCTTCAATAAATCCATTGCTTATTGTAAATACTAGTGTCTTAGTTCCATTAGTGAAAGTTAATGTTGAACTTGATACTGCTGTAGGTGAACCTGTTGCTGTTGGAGTTGTTGCTCCTAAAAGTTGTGCATACAAAGTGTCATCTAGATATTTAACTGTAAACTTAAGACTTACATCTCTTGCCTTTGGTATTGCTGTTGCTACTAATCTTGAACCAAGTCCAAACTTAGTTTCCCAGTTGTTACCAATTGTTAATTCTACTGAATCAATAATGTTGCTTACTGCTCCATCTATATTTAAACTACCGTGTTGGAAAGTCCAAATATCGTTTGTTGCGTTTGCTACATTTGCTTGTGTTGAACTATCATATTCTACTAAGCTTGATACACCAGATAAGTTTACTGAAACTGCTTCTCCAACTGCTGCTTTTACACTGAAGTTATTGATTACATTTCCTGCATAAGTTTCTTGTCTATTAGTAGTATCGTTATTAATATTATGTGTCAATGTAAAACTTGAAGGTCTATCTATTGTCTCATAAGTTGTAACGTCTGTAGTTCCATTTGTAGTTGCACTACCAAGTACGTACTCTAAAAATTGCCAGTTGTTTGGAATTACATCCATACTCCAACTAACATCTAGTTGTCCTGGTGAAAATTTTGATACTGCTCTAGCATCATCTGATGTGCCAACAAATCCTCTTGTTGCTATCATATTGTTCTTTACTGTAGGGTTGAAACTTTGAATATAAGACCAGTTTGACGTTGTAGTACCGATTGGAGTACCATAAGTGGTTTCTGTGGTATATAATACCCAAGAGTCAACACCTGCGATTTTTTGTGTGTTTGCCATTTTGTTTTTTACCTCTAATTATTCTCTATGTTAAAGTACCCTCTTACGTCAAAAGACTTTGAGAATAATTTATCTTTTGCTTTACCGTCTTTTACTGGTACAACGGGACCTGTTCTTCGTGGTTTAACTAATTTTAAATAGTATAGTCCACTTTGATTGTTAACGATTGCCGTTCTAATACTTGTCACTATATCTGTGATGTTATCTTTGCTATCGTCCATAACTGTGAATGATATATCAATATTTGAATTGTTAACATTGTTGAATCCATATGGTTCAGAATCTATATCAATAACCTCTAAACCTATTCTTGGATAACTAGCTAATGTCATATCTGTTCGTGGAAAGTTTGGATATATCTTTTCTGTTGCTCCCCAATCATATGATACTGTTGCTACTCCTGTTTGTGCTACTGTATAATCAATACGACACTTTCGTGTAGTATCTAAATAATAATAATCTACTGTGAAATCTACTCCAAATGTTAATGTAGTACCACCAACTATAACGTTTCTAATGTTTCTAATGTTGGATTTAGCAATATAACTGAATGTATCTGCATCTAATGTACCGAGACTTTCGTTTGTTACAGTAGTAACTCCTCTAGTACTTACGCTTAATAAGTCCTGGTTCTTAAGAAATACTGCAATTTCATCTCTTATATGTTTTTCGTTTATTGTTGCCATTTTATTTACTCAGTTGTTTAGTTACTTTCTTTAATATGTCTTTCATTTTTGTGTTTAATGTAAATCTAATAAAGGGGTTTTCTAAATATTCAACTTTCTTCCAGTCTTCTCTCATTGTGATTATATAGTCATTTCTAACTTTTTTAATCTTGATTGATTTTAGCAAGTCAATATCTGATAATATTAAACTTCGTTGTAACTCAGTTTGTAGCTCTATCGCTATCTCTTTTGCTAAATCTGTTGAAATCTGATTTATGTTTGTCATTGTAATTTTAACCAAAGCCCCTGCTTGTGATTCTGAAAAGTCTGCACTCAGCCCCTGCTTTATGCGTGTTTTCTATCTATTCTACTTTGAATAGATTGTAATATGTGTATAGCTTTACTGATTGATTGTTATCAGAGTAATATGCTATTTTATCGTGAACTCTAAACACTTCACTATCCACTGTCACTCTGTCGTCTCTTGATAGGTCGTTTGCTGAGCTAGTAACGCCAAATGCGTCTCCACCCTCTACAATACCTTCTTTATCAAAATACCATTTTTGGTCTGATTTATAAAAGACCATAGATATTGTTGTAGCTGTAGCTGCCGTTAAGGTTTCTTCACCACTAATAGGATGAATAGTTTGTGTATTAGTAGAATAAGACACGCTTCTTTGTAGCCTGTTTATAATACTATTTGTCCAATCTCGTTTAACGAATGTTACTGCCATTTATTTTACCTTGATACGTTTGCGTCTGAGCTTAGTGGTTCCCAAAGTATGAAAAACTTGATGCTTCCACCGCTTACGTTAGCTGATGTTGCTTCTAATTTAATATCTTCTGAAACTAATTTAATTGCTCCTAGTAATGCTGTTGAACCTAATACTGATGCTTGTCCACCTGTGTACCAGAACTCTCCAGAGTCTATATCTGTTGCTGTTGCTAATGCTAAAAATGTTGCGTCACTTGAATCTACTCCTACCTTTAAGCCTGCTGCTGTTCCTGTTACTGTGCCTATAGCTAGTCCGAATACTTGTGCTCCAATTACTCCTGTTACATTTGCTAATGTTACTGGATTGCCTGAACCATCAAAATCTCCAACTCCGCCTGTACCTGTGTTACCATCAAATGTGATAGTTGTACTAAAGACATTACCCGGTAAACCTAAGTTTGATGAATTGTAAGCTACTCCGTCTCTATTAACTAGAACGACTTTCTTACAAAATTTATCAAAGTGATTTGCCATTACTTTGTCGTTTGTTGATGCCATTATTTTTTACCTCTTATATTAATACTACTACTAAAAATCCTAAGACACTCATAGTGAATCCATAAGCTCCATATATCAGTTTTGTATGCATTTTTACTGTGCCGTTAGTTTTTGTTGTTTGTGTGTGAATAATCTCTAACTTATCCATTATGTCCTTATTAGTGTATTCCACTATGAATTTTTTGCTCATTTTAGTTCCTGTGTTACTCTATTGCTAATAAGTATTAAAACATATGATTATAGATTATTAATTTACTTCTTATTCTATCTCTTTCTGCTATTAATCTCATAACTGCTTCTCTAATATTTGTATAGGGTTCTCCTAAACTACCTTCCATAGGTCCTAATTTGAATACTGTTACGTCATCGTATGTTCCACCAATCTGATATATAAGTGACATTAGTGTTGCTACTACTGCTACATATTTTCTCACTAGAAGTGGTACTGTATTCTTATACTCATCTTTTACTCCGAACCAATAATTTATATTGACTGTTTGATAGTCAGATTTGAAATTACTGTATTCAGCACTTGATTTTAATGTTATTTGACCAACATCTTTATATTGATATATATAAGATGGTGTCACACTTGTTGAGTCTATTGTTAACCCTTCTAAGTTTACTAATGGATAATTGTCTAAATACATAGTATATTGACCGTCACCATCTGTTGTTCCGTGTGAATATGGAGGAGTTCCACAATGAAATATTTGATACGTTGATGTACTAGTAGGTACTGTTGTCCAATCTCTATCAACTGATACAGTTGTACTAGTGTTATCTGTTATGATACGATGCTCTGTACCTGTTCCAGAAGTTATTTTAATAACATTCCCTATGTGTTCATCTGCTGTAAGACCTGTAGTTTCTAAACTTGCTGTAGTTCCACTTACTGCTGTACTAGAATGTGCTAGTTGCCAGTAGGTAGTTTGCGTGATTGCATCTACTTCAGCCTCTGCTTCCTGAATAAATCCAGTTACATTGGTTGTTGATACTACACTTGAGCCTATTCCTGCTTGTCTGTATACGTCTGATGTACTACAATAGTATTTTGTTGTTGCCATTTTTTGTATCTCTTATTTTATCGTGTTCCTCAATAAAAAAAGGAACTATGATATTTACCTTTTACCAAATACCATTACTTTGATTACGTCAGTTCCACCTGCTGTGAATACAAGTTTATTCTTTGTTGTTGCGTCTATAGTAACTGCTTCGTCTGCGTAAGCTCCTGCTGCTACTGATTTACATACTACAAATAATATCTCGCTAAACTCAGATAGAATAATCCAATCACTATTTTCTGTACTAGTCATTGTGTAGATTCCCCAAGCTGCTCCTGGTGCTCCTGCTGAAGCTCCTGCTGCTGCGTAAGGTCCGCCAATGTTGCTATGTACGATTATGCTTGCTGTCATTTTCTAATTACCTCGTTTAAGCTGGTGTTCCGAATACCAAAACTCTTATTGTGTCTGTTGACCCTGCTGTAAAAACTAATTTAGTCTTATCTGTTGCGTCAATTGTTACTGCTTCTGCTGTTAATGCTCCGGTTGATATTTTCCTACATACAACGAATTTAATCTCTGTATAGTCTGATAATACAATCCAGTCATCATCTTCTGTACTTGTCATCTCGTAGATGCCCCATACTAATCCGCCTAATGTGCCGACTTCTGCTGGTGCGTTATCTAAAGGATATCCAAGTACTGTTTCTACTATTACTGCTGCTGTCATCTTAGTTACCTCTAGTTCCTGCTACAAGAACTCTTATTGTGTTTGTGCTTCCGCCTGTGAATACTAATTTGTTTGTGCTTGATGTGTCTACTGTTACTGGCTCTGCTGCTAGTGCTCCTGTTAAGATGCTACTGCAATCAACGAAAAGAATTTCGCTAAAGTCTTGTAATATAGCCCAATCATCATCTTCTGTAGATGTGACTTCGTATATGCCCCAAACAATACCAGTTCCAGAGTTAGATGCGCCATTATTAATCGGAAAACCGACCTTTGTGTGTGTTATAATTGTTGGTGCCATTTTATCTATTTACCTCGTTTGTTTTATTATATTAAATATAAAAAAGAGTGGTATTGCTACCACTAAATTAAATTATCTAATAACTTGTTGCTATACCTGTAATTGCTGCACAAAATGCGATGTTCTTTATAATAAAAGTCTCATAGATTTTCATCATAAATTTCTCACTGTCGTTTGTTTTAGCAAGTGGTTCGTATGTCATATCTTGCAATACTCTCATTTCAATAACTGATAAGTCAAGGAAATATAAAGTCTTTTCTGCTGTAGTGTTACTCATCTGCATACTAGGTATAACTGGCATTGTACCAACCATAGTAGATAGCTGAATTGTTTCATAACCCCAAAACACATTCTTTGCAATAGGTACGAAACCTTGTTTTGCTTGAATTAATGCTTCTATGTCAGCGTAAGTCTCTGAACCGCAAGTTGCGATATTAGGTCTTCCACCGTCATCAAATGCTAACTGAATAGCGTGATTAATATCTCCTAAGTCAAATGCTCCAGTACTCATTGCAACGTTGTTTCCAGTACTATCTGTAAACTGTTGTACAAGTCCGTCATATTCGCCTGTAGTATCAACGTCACCATTAACGATTAAATCTTCTTCTAACTCTTTGATAGCTCTTGCTTTTGAAAGAACTTCAATTTGTTTTGCTGTTGCTGCTGAACTATCTGCTCCGAAACCGCCATTAAATCCTGATGGACTCATACCTTGCATCATAAATGATGGAGTTGCTGCGATTGCTTGACCAGTTACTCTTCCAACTGCGTATAAGTAACGAATTGCTACTGATTCTCTGCTGTAAGTGTCATTAGTTTCTGCCATAGCTGCGTCTTCTGCTGCTACGAAAGCTGCGTGTTTGCTAATAGTTGACCACTCTGCTGTAAGTCCTCTATTTGATACTCTTGGAATAATTTCCACTAATGGAGTATATTTTCTACTTATGTCTATAATTTGTGGGTCTAAGTATAATGGAATTAATAGTTTTCCATAAACATCGTGAGATGCGCCCGGTCCTGTAGTCACGTTAAATGCTTTTAATGATGCATTATATGCTTGTCCTAAAGTTCCTTCTTCGCTTCTAAGGTCTGTTGCACCGATTCTTTGACCGGAGTAACAAGTATTATCGCCAAGAGTACCAAAGGATTGTTCATATGCACTGTTTGCATTAACACTGACATTTCCTAAATTTGCTGTCATTTTATTTTTACCTCTATTGTCCAATCATATTAATGATAGTGGACTTCTTGTTTTGTTTTCTTGTGTTACTTCTGTTGGAGTTTCTTCCACCAGAGCTTTTAATTTAGGCATATTGCCTAATTCGCCTTGACGCTTTTCAAATGCTTTTATCATTCCTAAAGGTGTAATTGGCTTTGATGGGACCTCTTGTGAAGCTTCTGGTTCTTTTGGAACTGGTTGCTCTGTTATTGTTTCCTTTGTAGGTTCATCATCCTTTTTCAAAAATTTAGTTTCCCAATCTTGAAGTTTTGCTTCCATAATCTTACTAATCATATCAGATAATTCTGTTTCTTTAGATGCTACTACTGGTTCTGCAACCACTGGTGCTTCTATTTCTTTTTTAACTTCTGCTTCTGTCTCTTTACTTACTTCTGCTTTAATATCTTCTTCTGATTTTAGTTCGTTTGTAGGTGCTTCAACAACTGGTGCTGGTGCTTCTACAACTGGTTCTTTTACTTCTGTTTTAGTTTCTTCCATTTTTGGTTCACTCTCCGTTTCATTTAGTGATTTTAAATATGCTACTGCACTCTTTAATACTGGAGTAAATGTTGCACCTGCATTAACTGGTGTGCCTGTTAGCGTTAAGTTCACGATATTTAAATCGCTGATTACATTGCCGACTTGTGTAATTGGGAAAAATCCAATGCTGAATGCATTAAGAAAATTGCCTTTAATACTTCCCCATACTTCATCAAATCGTTCAATGTTGCTGTTCATTTCTGCTTTAATCCAAGTACCTTTTGAGTCTTGTCTAGCTTCTACTACTTTTGCTACTGGAATCATAGTACCTTTTGGTTTAGGTAATTGCTTACCATCGTCACCATACCATTCTTCGTGCTCTACATCAATAGTAATATTTCTATTTCTAAATTGTTTGAGCATACTTGCTTGAGCTTTATCATTAATAACTTCTCCAGCTAAATCTTTATCAGTAGTACTAGCATAACCTTCTATATAATATTTCTTTTCGCTCTTTAACTTACCTTCAGTTTTAAATTGAAGTTCATTTGAACGAAATGTGAATAGTTTGTTTTCCATTTTTCTACCTCTATAAGCTGTGTAATATATAACGTTTGATTTTTCGTTTTAATCCGTCTGTCATTTCGTCTTGTGATAAACACCATACTAAGTGTTTGTAATCTTTACCTCTAAACTCATTAATGTGTGTTGGTACTGCTTTTGGAGCTGATACTTTAATATCTAACTCTCCAGTCTTCTCAACGTTCGCTTCATATTTGATACCACTTTCGCTTACAACAACAACTTTCTTACCTGTTGCTGGTAACATTTCTGTTAATGCTTGGATTTCGTTATCAAATTTCTTTTGAAACTGTAAGTTTAAATACTCTTGTTCAAAATATTGTAGTTCTGTAACCCAAGGGGAACCAGTTCTATATTGGTGTGAATTAATCCATTTATTGCTTAGGTCACTAACATCTTCTTCTGTTAATTTATACTTTGTCACTAAAACACTCTTTGGAAAACCTCTTTTTAAGTCTTCTAATGTTTTAATCTCGTTGTTTTTCATACTCATTTTTTTATACCTCATTACCATTCTTATGGTTTTTGTTTTTCTTGTGTTTGACTTTGATTTTTAATATACTTTCAATAAAGTCAAGTCGTTTCTTTATTTCAGTAATATAATCTACACTACTTTCACAATCATTATTACCAATAATCTCTATTTCGTAATTTGGTGTGTGTGCCATTATATACTCTTAATAGTTAAATCAGCTGTTGCTGTATTATATTCATCAACACATTTGAATTCTTCATCAAATACTCTAATGAATGACTTATCTTTAAATCTTACTTTGTACACGAACTCGTTGTTCTTGTTGGTTTTAATCTGTTCAATATGACCAACTAAACCAGTGAACCCTGGATTGTCCATCATAATCTTTACTGAATCTCCCTTTTTGTACTTAAATGCTTTTAACTTCTTATCTTTCTTTTCCTTCTTCTCTTTGTCTTTACTTTCGTCTTTCTTTTCAGGAAATCCAGAATTCTCTGGCATCGGGTTATTCTTTTGTTCTTCTACTGCTGCATCTGCTTTTGATTGCTTTAACTGTGCTGTATCTATTCCTTCTTCTTCTGCAATCATTTCTGATGTTTTTATGCCCAACGTTAATTCTTGCTGGTATAAAGATAATTTCTTAACCTCTTCATCAACATCATAATCATCAAATACAAACTCTAGTCTACCTTGTGGGTCAAACTCTGTTAATATCTGAGTAGTGTAATGATATTGTAAAGTATCAAGAATTGGTTGTACAGCTTTACGCTTATGTACTGCTGATTGTGATTGTGCTACTGCTTTATTTGAATCTTCTGTAAATCCCATTTCATCTGGAGTTACTCCGAAACAAGCCCATACTAGTTTAATGAACCATTTCTGTTGTTCAAGAATCTGCATATCTTTAGCTGATAACATAAATGGAATAAGACTTGGTACTTGTTCTCCAGACCACACAGGGTACTGGTGTCCCACTCTTGTCTTATTACCAAGTTCGTCAACTTTCTTAAATTTTGATAGTAATCTTGATGCAAATGATTTTGCTGTTGCTTTATCTGCGTTAGGTAAGTGAATTATTCCATCTGGAACATTACCATTCATATAATAGTCTAAGTTATACTGTTGACCATAAATAAGCATATAAATAGTTTCTGTTAGAATTTCCATTGGACTAGTTCCATAAATAGAATAAGTCTTTGGATTGTGCATTATATACATAATCTCTCGTTTACCGAAAGGAATAGGATGTCCACCTGTAGTCCATCCATATTGGAAGTATGCTGCATCTGAATAAGCTGAGCCATATTGCTTAGCTGTCATAGTATCATTACTACCTGGAAATCCTTCTGGTGTTATAAAATCTTCACGTCCACCCATATATCCATAAATATCTGGATTCTTTAAAAAGCTTCCTGCGTCACGAGCGAATAGCTGAGATAGCTTTCCTTCTTCATTGAATACCTTTACGATAACACCTGAGTCTAGTTCAAGCACGTCTTTTATAACTGCTTTGTTAATAAATTCAAATGATTCATCGTTCCCGTTAGGGTTAGATAAGAATAAAGTCGCTTCTTGTGCGAGAGACTGGGCTTCTTGGTCGTCTGCGTAGTCTTCTTTGACTCGGACTTCCCAACTTGTACCAGCTGCTTCATCAGATAGAGTTTTTACTATACTAAACACATAAGGTGTTTTAGCAATATCTCTAAGATGTGGAACATTAAGTTTTCTTGGATATCCGTATGGAGGTTTATATAAAAATCCAGGGATATTTGCTTTCATAATGTCGTTAACTGGTGGTGAAAAATAATTCATAAGCATAGGTGCTGGAACCTTTTCATTACCTTTTGTTTTTTGTTTCTCTACCATCGTGCACCTTTTATAAGATTATCAACTGCCCATAAAGGCTGTAAAGTATAAACTCTTATACGTTTTGTCATAGCTGACGCTGTATTGTTAGAATTGGTTTCTGGTTGTTTTTTGTTTATTTTCTTTGCCATTTGTTATCTAGATTAACCTGTCACTCTGAAATAAACTGTGAGATTGAATAAAAATTGTATAGTACTCTCTCTCTTCACTCATTAGTACAACTGATAGTTTCTTTATAAAGCTTTCTATTATGTAGCTCATTTTCTTGGATTCTTAGCATAATATTGCTTTTGATACTTCAATTGTGCGTCTCTATCGTGATAATTCTCCCAACTTACTTGAAATTCACTCAAATATTCTAAGTTATCAAGATACCATCGTGTATTTTTTTGAATATCATCAAGTACATCATTATATATCTTCTTTTCTTCCTTATCACTGTAGCCATTTGCTT
>Ga0222628_1000672_pt1 | contig 13124 bp, 7 predicted proteins | sample AntAcemetageno95_FD_179860 | JGI IMG/M metagenome (GOLD analysis project Ga0222628, IMG submission 179860) | Saline water microbial communities from Ace Lake, Antarctica - #95 | ecosystem: Environmental > Aquatic > Non-marine Saline and Alkaline > Saline | place: Antarctica: Ace Lake | collected...
CCTTAGTTGATGATAGGTTCAATTATGATGTATTAAACCACACCGATTTATCTAGAGAAAACGGATTTTCAGGAGATATAAATTTATCAAAAATTAATTGGGGGAATTATGATCTCATCGTTATTGATGAATCACACAACTTCAGAAATAATCCAGCTCTTAAAGGTAAAAAAACCAGATATCAAAAATTGATGGAAGAAATCATAAAGAGTGGTATTAAAACAAAAGTGTTGATGTTATCTGCTACTCCAGTAAACAATAGATTGGCAGATCTTAAGAATCAAATCATGTTTATCACAGAAGATAAAGATGATGCTTTTAATGATAATCTAAATATTGAAAGTATAGAAAGCACATTACGAATCGCTCAATATCGATTTGGTGAATGGTCTAAACTTCCCAAAGAAGAACAAACCACAGAGAACTTATTACCAATGTTAGACTACAGCTTCTTCAATCTATTAAATACTGTCACAATCGCAAGAAGTCGTAAGCATATTCAAAAATACTATGACATGAAAGATATTGGAGATTTTCCAAACCGGTTGAAACCAATATCTGTGAAAACTGACATTGATAGAAAAAATCAGTTTCCTGAACTCAATGAAGTGAATGGATTAATCGCAAAACTTAACTTACCGATTTATTCACCTCTTTTATATGTAATGCCATCAAAAATGGATGAGTATGAAAAACTCTATGAACAAATTGTAAAAGGTGGACAAGGTAGTTTTAAACAATCAGATCGTGAACGAAATCTTGTTAATTTGATGCGAGTAAATATATTAAAACGTTTAGAGAGTGGTATTCACTCTTTTAAACTAACTGTTGAACGCATTAAAGATAAAATGGATGTTATGATGTCAAAAATTGAAGTTGGGTCAGATTATCAAGTTGATCTTGATGAAGAAATAGATGACGATGAAGTTGACGATTTAGAACTGGGAACTAAAATAAAGGTAAAACTTAAAGACTTGGATCTTATTCGACTTAAAGCTGATTTAAAAGAGGATCAGGTAGCTTTAGAATATTTACTTCAAGTTGCTTCAAAAGTTACTGTAGAAGATGATGCAAAGCTATTGAAACTAAAAGATCAAATCAATGAAAAGATTAAGCATCCGCTTAATGCTGGAAATAAGAAGGTTATTATTTTCACCGCTTTTGCGGATACAGCTGTGTATCTACATGATAATCTTTCTGATTGGCTCTATACTGAATTTGGAATCTATACTGGGATTGTAACTGGATCTCAAGCAACGAAATCAAATGTACCAAAAGCTCGAAATGACTTTGAAGAAATACTTTGCCTGTTTTCACCAAAATCAAATAAAGCTTCTGTTAAGCATCAAATTGATGTGTTAATCGCTACAGACTGTATTAGTGAGGGACAAAACTTACAGGATTGCGATTATTTGATTAATTACGATATCCATTGGAATCCAGTGAGAATAATTCAACGTTTTGGTAGAATTGATCGAATTGGATCAGAAAACAAAGATATTCAATTGGTAAACTTTTGGCCAAATCTTGACCTAGATGAATATATCAATCTTGAATCAAGAGTCAGAAACCGAATGACAATGGTTGATATTTCTGCTACTGGTGAAGATGATTTACTTAATCCTGAAAGTAAGAACTTAAAATATCGTAAAGATCAACTGAAACAACTCCAAGATGAAGTTGTTGATTTAGAAGATTTATCAGGAGGCATTTCAATTACTGATTTGACATTAGATGATTTTGTTATGTCACTTGATAAGTATCTAAAATCACATCCAGGGCTACTAGAGTCTTATCCTACAGGAATTTATGCAGTGACAGATATCAATGACAAACTCATGAACGATGCAAGTTCTGGAGTAATTTTCTGCTTGAAACAAAAGAATTTCACAGAAAGCGAAAAGGGGCAAAACTCCCTATATCCTTATCACTTGGTTTATGTAAAAGATGATGGCAGCATATTGATTAAAAATACTAATCCAAAGAAGATACTTGATATTTATAAAGCGATTTCTAGTAATAAAAATGAAGTCCTTAAACATTTGGTTGATGAATTTAATCATGAAACAAAAAATGGAAACAAAATGGACAAATATACTGGACTGCTTGAAAAAGCTATCTTTGATATTAAGGGATATATTGAAGAAAAAGGAATTAAGTCATTGTTCAGACTTGGGAAATCTACAATATTAGACAATAAAGTAACTGGATTGGATGATTTTGAACTTATTACTTTCTTGGTGATCAAATGAGTAATATTCTAGAACACTTTAATATTCCCAAATCAGGAAAAACAAAACAAAGGATTGCAATCAAAGATATCATAGAGCAATTAAATCCAACAACTCAGGATAAGAAAATTCTGTCATCAGAAATTGACTCTATTTATCTAGTTGGCGTTTTGGATTTAGATACTATAAGAATTCAGTCCTATATTGATGAAGATTATCTTTATGAAGCGATTTATGTGATTCAAGTTGTGCTCAAGACTAACTCTCATTTTTCTACTCTTAATGAGAAACTACACATGGCATTTCCTAATCCTTTGGTGATTGTGTATCAGTTGGATGAAAATATGATATTATCAGTTGCTCCAAAACGAATTAATAAGAATGTCAAAGAAAAAAGTGTAATTGAGGCCATTTATACAACGAACATATTTTTTGGAGATATTAAGCATGAACCATTTTTAGAGTATCTAAATCTTCAAAATATCAAAGCATTGAATCTTAAAGGATTCTATGAATTGCTAACAGATTATATTTATTCTGAAAGATTAATTGATTTGCTTGGAGAATATCCAAAACAAATTCCAAACACTTCAGAATTAAAGCAAACAATTAAGCTAATAGAATCTGAAAATGCAACTCTTAATGCATATAATGAGAGTTATAAACAAGCATCAATGATGGCTGAAAAGATGGATATACATATGAATATTCAAAAGATAGAAAAGAATATTGAAAACATTATTTTAAAATTAAAGGAGGAATTAGTATATGAATAAAATGGAAGGTACAAGTCTAGATTTAGAAAAGTTCAATATAGAGAAAATTAAAGAACTGTTTCCTAATGTTGTTACTGAAAGTAAAATAGACTTTGATAAATTGAGAATCATATTAGGAGATCAAATAGATGATCGAGTGGAAAAATACCAATTCACATGGAATGGAAAAGCGAGCACAATTAAATTAGCTCAAACTCCGTCAACAGGAACACTAATTCCGTGCAAAGAAGAGAGTAAGAATTGGGACACAACTGAAAATCTATATATTGAAGGCGATAATCTTGAAGTGTTGAAGCAACTTCAAAAGACCTATTACGGGAAAATAAAAATGATTTATATAGATCCTCCATATAATACAGGTGGAGATTTTGTATATAAAGATGATTTTAAAGATAATATCAAGAATTATAAAGAACAAACGCAACAAACTAGTAGAGCGAATCCTGAGACTAATGGGAGATATCATACAGATTGGCTGAATATGATGTATTCAAGACTTATGTTAGCAAGAAACTTATTATCTGATGATGGAGCAATACTTATACATATTGATGAACATGAAGTTTATAATTTGCAAATTATATGTGGAGAAATCTTCGGAAGTGATAATGAATTAGGAGTGATTATTTGGGACAAAAGAAATCCAAAGGGAACAACAATAGGTGTTGCATATCAACATGAAAGTATTTTAGTTTTGTGCAAAAACAAAACATTATTTGCCAATAATAATTTTACTAAAAAGAAAGAAAATGCAGAATCAATGATTAATGTTGTAAGAACGCTCTATTCCCAAAATGGTGGTATAAACAATACAGTTAGAAATAAATATAAAGAATGGCTAAAGACGAATAAAAATAATATGAGTGGAGGAGAATTAGCATACAATCTTATTGATGAAAGTGGTGATATTTATAGAATTGTATCTATGGCTGCTCCTGATAAACCTGAAACTAGATCTCATCGTCCGCTATTACACCCAATATCAAAGAAGCCTTGCCCAACTCCAGCTAAAGGATGGCGATTTACTGATACAACAATGGACGAATTGTTGAATAAGAATAAAATTGAGTTCGGCATTGACGAAACCACTCAACCGAACCAAAAATACTATCTAAAAGATAACATGGAAGAATCAGTTTCGTCTTTATTTTATTATGGTGGAAGCGATGATGCGCTTGGTTTACCATTTGAGAACCCTAAACCGATTTATATAGCAAAACGATTGGTACATACAGCAAGCAAAGATAAAAATTCTATAGTGCTTGACTTTTTCTCGGGTTCAGCTACAACAGCTCATGCAGTAATGCAACTGAATGCAGAGGATGGTGGAAATCGTAAATTTATTATGGTACAACTACCAGAAATTACAGATGAATCAAGTGAAGCTTATAAAGCAGGATATAAAAACATTTGTGAAATTGGTAAGGAACGTATTCGTAGAGCGGGAGACCGAATCAAACAAGAACTTATTGACAAAAAGAATAAAGCTGGACTACTAGATTTAGATATTATTGATCCTGAAACATTTGATAATGGATTTAAAGTGTTTAAACTTGAATCCACAAATATTAATCCTTGGGATGGAACAATTAAGTTGAATGAAGATACAATTTTCTCACAATCCGAAGTCATCAAAGAAGACAGATCAAATTTTGATGTACTATATGAAATCATGCTTAAATACGGAGTTTTTGATAAACCTGCACAAGAAATCAAAGTGAATACAAAAACCATGTATAGTGTCGCTGAAGGCTATCTAATCGTTTGTTTAGATAACAACATCACACTTGATGACGTAAAAGAAATTGGGAAACTAAAACCAAGAAATGTAATATTTAAGGAATCAGGATTTACTAATGACAATGATAAGATTAATGCAACCTATACATTAGAAAAACTTGGAGTAGAAGAAATAAAAAGCATCTAGGAGGAATATTGATGAAATTAAAATTTATCGATCAGCAATATCAATCAGATGCTGTCGAATCAATTGTTAATATATTTGAAGGGTCTAAAGTTAAAGACTCACTTTTCACTATAGATATCTCAAAAGGCCTTACTGAATTGACAGATTCTAGGCTTGAAGGAGAAGGCGTCACCTATGAGCTAGGTTATGCCAACAAGCTACATCTTGACAATTTTGAACTTTTGCAAAATGTTCGTAAAATTCAAGAGAAAAATGGAATCCTTAAAAGCACGGAGATTAATGGACGCAATTTTACTATTGAAATGGAAACTGGAACTGGTAAAACTTACGTTTATACAAAGACGATATTAGAATTACATAAAAGATATGGTTTTACCAAGTTTATTATTGTTGTTCCAGGTATCGCAATTAAAGAAGGCGTCAATAAGAGTTTTCAGATTACTGAAGAGCACTTTAAGCTTAGATATGATAATGATATTTATAACTATTTTGTGTATGATTCAAGTAAACTAACGCAAATTCAAACATTTGCTACAAGTTCAAATATTGAAATCATGATTATCAATATAGATGCCTTTAGAAAAAGCTTTGATGATCCTGATAAAGAAACAAAAGCGAATATCATTCACCGTGCTAGTGATAAGTTAAGCGGAAACAAACCAATTGACTTGATAGCTAGTACAAATCCAATCGTAATTATTGACGAACCACAATCTGTTGATAATACAAAAAAAGCTAAAGAAGCAATTAAGTCACTGAATCCAATGTGTACATTGCGTTATTCAGCTACTCATCGTGAATTATTTAACCTCATGTACCGATTAACTCCAGTTGACGCTTATCAAGAAAACCTTGTTAAACACATTGAGGTTTCTTCACTTCAAAGTGATGAAACAACGGCCAAGCCATATGTAAAGCTAATATCAATTAATGATAAAAGCGGTTATACCGCCAAATTAGAGATTAACACACTGAATAAAGATGGTTCTATATCAAAAGGTACTGTAACAGCTAAAATCAATGAAGATTTATGGCAAAAATCAGGCGAAGTTGATTACTATAAAGATATGAATTATATTCTTGATGATATAGGAACATTTGAAGATGTGGATTATATCTATTTTACAAATGGGATTACAGTTAATAAAGGTGAAGCAATTGGTGAAATTAACCAAGATGCTATTAAGCGTGCTCAAATTAGAGAAACGATTGAACTTCATCTAAAAAAAGAAGAAACTTATTTAAAACAAGGAATCAAAGTTCTTAGTTTGTTCTTTATTGATCAAGTGGATAAATATCGAACATATGAAGGAGATCAACCTGGAAAAGGAATCTATGCTACTTGGTTTGAAGAAGAGTATGCCAAACTAATCAATGGACGTTTTAAAAGATTAAAGGAAGCATATAGTCAAAAAATGTCTTTTGATCCTGAAAAAGTTCACGACGGATATTTTTCAGTTGATAATAAAGGTAGAGTAAAAGACACTAGAGGAGATTCATCAGCTGATGAATCAACCTATGAAAAAATCATGCGTGATAAAGAACGCCTTTTAAGCATAGAAGAACCACTACGCTTTATCTTTTCACATTCAGCCTTAAAAGAAGGCTGGGATAATCCTAACGTATTCCAAGTTTGTACATTAGTTGAGACCAAGGATACAATGACGAAACGTCAAAAGATCGGACGAGGGTTACGTATTTGCGTCAATCAAGATGGAGAGCGTGTCAATGAACCAAAATTCAATATCTTAAGTGTAGTCGCAAATGAATCATATAAAGATTTTGCAGGAAGCCTTCAAAAAGAACTTGAAACAGATGCAGGATATAAATTTGGAATCATTGAAAAAATCAGTTTTGCAGGTCTTGAATTAACTACAACTTATGGACAAGAACTTACACTATCTCAAGAAGATTCCGCGAAGATATTTGCTTTCTTAAAGGGGAATGACTACTTAAAAGGCAATGGGAAAATTGAAGATAAGTTTTTTGTAGATGTTCAAAATAATGAGTTTAAACTTCCAGATGAATACTCTTTGTTCCAAGATAAGATTATCTTTACCATTAAGAAGTTATCTCGTGAAATTGAAATTAAGAATGCGAATGAGAAAATTAAAGTTAGTATTAACAAAAAAGTATTCTTGTCGGATACTTTTAAAGACATGTGGAATAGAATAAAACATAAAACTTTATATTCGGTTGAAATGGACTTGCACAAGTTAAAAGATGATGCAGTCGAGAAAATTAGATTAATGCCAAAAATCGTCACAGAAAAGATTGAACGAGAAAGAACAAGACTTAATATTACTGGTGCAGGTGTAGTTCAAGAGGGAACGACTAGATATGGTTCTGTTGGAGATATTAACGAATTTGAAACAATTATTTATCCCGATTTTATTAGAAGGCTGCAAGATGCTACTCATTTAATGCGTACAACAATAATAGAGATAATTAAGGAGTCAGGAAGACTCAGTGAATTCTATGATAATCCTGAATCATTTATTAAAAATGTATCTTCTATTTTGAACTCTGTCAAAAAATCCAATCTTAACAAAGGATTAAAATATTATCAATCGGAAGATTATTATGTTCAAGAAAATGTCTTTGATGATACAGAGCTTTATGGTTATAAAGATAAAAATGTTATTGATATATCTGATGAAAAAAATATTTATGATCATGTTATTTTTGACTCAATAGTGGAAAAGCAATTTGCAATCGACGCTGAAGATGATGAAGATGTCGTACTTTATGCGAAACTACCAAGGAGATTTGTAGTTGATACACCATTTGGAAACTACAATCCAGACTGGATTGTTGTAATTCAATCAAGTGTTGAGGATAAGTTGTATTTCGTCGCAGAAACAAAAGGTTCAGAGAAGGATGAAGAGCTTAGAGAACGCGAAAGCAATAAGATATTATGTGGTAGAAAACATTTTGAAGTTCTTAACACAGAAGTCAAATTTGAAGTTGTAAGCAAACTTAGAAGTCTAAAAAACTGAGGGATATTATAATAAAACAATAAGTTTTTTATTTTGCATTACACTATTATTTCTATAATATAGGAAGAGGCGAACATTTTTATGAAAAAAATTGATTTTCATATACATACAATTTCGACTGATAAAGACGAAAGTTTTGAGTTCTCCATAGAAAATTTAGAGAAGTATGTTTCACTAAGAAGAATTGATGCAATTGCGGTAACTAATCATAATGTTTTTGATATTATTCAGTTCAATGAGATACAAGATAAGATAAATGCAAAAGTATTTCCTGGAATAGAAATTGATGTTGAGAAAGGACATATTCTAGTAATTTGTTCACATGATAAATTTGGTATCGAAAGAATCAGATTATTAAGTGAAAATATTAAAGATAAATTACTCGATACAAAATATATTTCGCTAGAAATCTTAATTAAACTATGTTCAAATCCACTAGAATATCTTTTTATTCCACATATTGAAGGGAAACCTAAATCATTGTCACTTGAAGTAATAAGAGAGTTTCCTGAAGGTTATATTTACTGTGGTGAAGTACCAAACCAATCAAAGTTTAATCTATTGAAGAGGGGAAAAAACATTGCACTAACCCCAGTTTTATTTAGTGATTCTAGAATTTGCAATCATATGCTAATAGAACACTTTTCACTTAGACAAATATATTTGAACATTGAAGCGTTAGAACTTGATACTATAAAAGCAGCACTAAAAGATAGATCAAAAGTATATTTAGATATCGAAGGAACTGACTTGTTTGACGCAACAGGTGAAGGGGACTTTATTTACCCTGGTATAAATGTTATAACAGGAAAACGATCAACTGGGAAAACTGTTTTTTTAAAGAAAATTAATTCAGCCAACGAAAACGTGAAATATATTCGACAATTTGAGTTAGTTCAAAATCAGGATGATGAAGACAAATCTATAGAAGAATTTCAAAAAGAGGTTAAACTGGATGAGCAAAAGTTCATAGAAAACCACTTAAATCAATTTAAAGATATGGCTTCGACTGTTGCGCTGATTGATTTGCAAATTAACCATAATTCGCTTGATAAGTATATTGATAGTTTACTTAAATTTGCAAATGATACAAAGAAAAAAAACAGTTATGCAAAAACCAAATTATTCAACGAAGAGAAATTTGTAAAATTGCCAGACTCATCGCTGAAATCTAGTATTGAAGCTATTATTACTTTAATAGAAAACATGAAAAAAGATGTGACTTTAAAAAAATATCTTTCAGAAGTTAACTTCGACGAATTATTAAAAGAATTAGTGAGTAACTTCAGAAAAGAGAAATATAATAATAAAATTAGAGAGTATGTTAATGAGACATTAGATTCAGTTCAACCTGTTTTACAATCCAAATCAGATTCACCTACAATCTCAAATTACGACCAGCTGCTACACATGAAAAACTTGCTGACTGTTCATACTTTTAATAAGTTAGTGAAATCAATGAAAGAGAGTAAAATAATAAGTTTAACAAATATTGGTAATTTCAGCATACGAGTTACCAGAAATGCTATTGATTCAGCAGCTACTTTAAAAAAGAAAATTAAGAAGCCGTCAAAAGTTACTCACATTTTTGAACTATATGACAAACCATATGATTATCTTATCAAAATGAGTAATGAAGGATTAGCTAATGATGTTGGAATCGAGAAAGCATTCTTTGATTTTCAGTATGATGTCCTGAATAAATATGGCAATCCTGTATCTGGTGGTGAAAGATCAGAATTTAGGTTAATGAGAGCATTAAAAGATGCATATAGTTACCAAATGCTGCTTATTGATGAACCAGAATCATCATTTGATAATATGTTTTTAAGGGAAGAGATAAATAAGACTATAAAGGAAATGTCAGAACATCTACCAGTGGTAATAGTTACGCACAACCATACTGTGGGATTGTCTATAAAACCGGATTATATATTTCATCTAATCAGGGAAGATAAACCTGATGGAAGCGAATACTATATATTCTCAGGGTGTCCTGATGCAGCTAATTTGAGTGATAAAAAAGGAAAGATAATTAAGAACTATACTGCATTGATGAATAGCTTCGAGTCGGGTGAAAAAGCTTACGAGGAAAGGAAAGTGGATATATATGATGTTGTTAAAAATAGAGGATAATAAAGTTTTTTTTAGAACAGACAAAGATAAAGAATTCGTAAATCTCGATGAAATAGGTAAAGATGACATTTTATCTATTTTCAAAAAAATATTCTTAGCTAAAGAAGATGAAGAACTTAAGGATTTTGCTGATGAATTTAATAAAGATTTAATAAGCAATGATGCACACAAAATTATATATGATAGATTGTATAATAAAATAAAAGAATTATGGGAGAATAGAACTACAATCATTGGTGAAATTAAGAATGAGTTTAAAGAGGCTGAAGAGAAATATTTTACAAAGTAATATTTGCATTTTTTTGATTTCATAGATGAATACTTTTCTGATAATCCTTATATTTGTTAAGAGAAAATATCTCTATAAGAACTATTCTAATCAAAATTATAAGTTTGAAAAATTAAATCATTATACGTAAAGGAGGCAACAAATGAAAAATATTTTTGATGCAATCGACTATAAATTCTTTCAAGTTTTTTCAGGAGAGAACAGACGAATACATGCAGAAGTTATCATGGTTGTCTCCGATTTTTTTAAGCGTCATAATAATGCACCATTCGTAGAAAAAGAAGATTTAGTAAATCACTTAACTGATTATATAAATCAAAGAGATTTTGATAAGGTGTTAGATGATGAAGGTAATGATATCTCAACATCAAGTTCTAGAGAGAAAGCACTTAACAAACTAAATCTATTCAAAAGAAATGGCTGGTTAATTGAGGAAAAAGTTGAAAACTATGTTGACATTATACAGTTTGATGATAATGCATTAATAGTGCTCAAGGCACTTGAAGACATTAGTAGCAATTCGGCTCCTAAAGAATATACAGGGTATATTTATGTAATTGATAATCTATTGAGATATTTTGATTACAATCAAGGGATTTCAATCATAGAGCAAGTTTATGATAATACCGAGACCCTTATGAACCGTTTGAGAGGACTAAATTCAAGCATAAAGAAGTATTTAACTAAACTACTAAATGAAGATAACGAAGACGCGGAGAGGCTTCTTAAAACGCTATTAAGTGACTACCAAGAAAATGTTATTAACAAAGCCTTTAGCAATCTAAAATTAAGTGATAATCCCAGCAAGTATAAAAATCAAATTTTAAGCAGATTAAACGAGCTTAGATCTAAAGAAGGTATGGAAAAACTCATTGCTAACTTTCGCAAAACGAAGACATCAAAAGATAGCGATGAATTGATTGAAGAGCAATTAATTTATCAAATTGACTATATTTATGATAACGTCGAATTTCTACAACAGACAATTTTAATGATTGACGTTAAAAATGCGAAGTATGTTAAATCCTCAACCTCTAAATTATCTTTTATCTTAAGTGAAAATTTTGACGTTGAAGGAAAAATAGAAAGCATTTTAAAATTGATGAAGCATCAAAAAAACGAAGAACTTTATTCTCACGCATTTGGGCTTTATAAGATGGGAATAGTGGACTCACAATCCTTATACAAACCTAGAACATACCGAAGTCTCGTTTCTGAAACACCACTTGAAACGATTACAGAGATTGATCAAGATTATGTCGATAAGATTCGATTGAACTTGTTTAAGGACAATCGATTTAGTACGAAGACAATTAATGAGTATGTTAAAAATATTTTATTACTGCGTTCAAAGGTTAAAGCTTCGGAACTTGATTTTAACAATAATGAAGATTTAACAAGATTGATACTAATACAATTGTATGCGCATCATGAACATATGTGTTATCAAACTGTTTCTGCAGATGAAGTAGTTATGCGTAATAGTATTGAATATAATGATTTTTGGATAATGAAACGGGGTGAGCATAGTGCCAAATAAGCAAACTATTGGTTTGGACTTCTTTAACCAACTTCAGAAACTAACTGAAACTGAAAAGGAAAAATTCTCTAGAATCTGCAACAAGATTTTGGATAAGAACTTTATAATTAGACAAAAAGATTCTGATAAAGAAGATTACTTTTTTATCTTAGGACATTTAACCTTATTCCAAAGTTATTTTATGCTCATGGATTATGCAATTACCCATTACGAAGCAGATCAAATTATTGCACTCAACACAGAAGCTGATAGAAATCGAGTAAGACTAAAACGTACCGATACAATTATGTTATTGATTTTAAGACTTCTTTATCAAAAGAAAGCCAAAGAAGCAACTCAACTGAATCAAATTTTAGTTTCAGTTGGAGAAATACATGACGAAATTGAAAAAACCGGATTAATCAAAGGTAAAATTTCGAAGACTGAATTACAGACAACGATGAGAACATTAAAAAGCTATTCTCTTATTGATTTTCAATCGTCAAACCTATTTAATGATGATACAGGGGTTGAAATATATCCCTCTCTTTTACGCGTTGTAAATATAGAAGACATGAATAAATTAGAGACGCAACTCAATGCATATTCAACTGGAGGTGATGATGATGAAGACGATGACCAAGATTAAACTAATTAATTGGCATATTTTTGATAACCATACGATTGATATTAATAAAAACACGTTAATAACAGGAGAAAACGGTCACGGGAAGTCAACATTACTTGATGCAGTTAATTTCATACTAAGTGGAGCATCCGGAAAATTCAATCAAGCTGCTAATGCGTATACCAAAAGAACTGTAGAATCATATATAAGAGGGAAAACAGGACTTGAAGGAAAAACATTCTTAAGAGATCAGGATAATCTAATTTCACATATTGCCCTTGAATTTTATGACCAATTCTCAAAGAAGTATTTAACAATTGGGGTAGTGTTTGAACTACCGCTCTCAGCGAGAAAGAACCATGGTATTTTTTACCATATAGCGGATTCCAAACTTGAAGAAGAATACTATATTAGAGATAAAAAAATATTAGGGTTGAATCAATTTAAAGCCGCAGTAAAAGTAAATGGTAAAGAAGTGCGAACTTTTGAAACGAAACGCGATATTAAAAGCATGATTAAGAGTACACTTGGTTTATCAAGTGATAAGTACTTTGAATTATTGCCTAAAGCACTTGCCTTCCACCCAATTAATGAAGTAAATAAATTTGTTTATGATTTT
>Ga0222628_1000674_pt1 | contig 13054 bp, 11 predicted proteins | sample AntAcemetageno95_FD_179860 | JGI IMG/M metagenome (GOLD analysis project Ga0222628, IMG submission 179860) | Saline water microbial communities from Ace Lake, Antarctica - #95 | ecosystem: Environmental > Aquatic > Non-marine Saline and Alkaline > Saline | place: Antarctica: Ace Lake | collected...
CGTTTATGGTGGGTGGCGAAGTGTCTTTCTTGTATACGGTCTTAAAACCTAATGCTGTTTAAGCAAACCCTATAAAGAAGACGTCAGGACAGTTAAGATACTTCCCGCCCCCAACACTCGTTAAGGATATTAAGAGAAAGGATTTAAAATGTGATAGAATGACTGAAGAACGGATGGAAATAAAAACCTGTGAAGTAAAGGAACAAAGAATGAAAGCATTAGATTTACTTAAGAACAATAAGCCACCAAAGATTCTCATTTATGGGGCGGGTGGCACTGGAAAGACCGCACTAGTTAGTCAGGCAAGTCGTGGTTATCTGATGGACTTTGATGATGGTATGCGTACAGCAGCCCGACTTGAAGACCAATGGTCACCTCTCAGACAAGAGATTGAGTTCGATTGTTATGCTGAGGAAAACCCACAACGTCCATTGGCTTGGTTGAAAGCTAAGGCGAAACTGATTAGTATTATGAATGAGTGTAATAAGGGCACGTGGAGTTATGATTGTCTGGTCATTGATAGTTTGTCTGGTCTGGCTGAAGTAGCCCAGAATCAAATCATGGCAGCCTGTAATAAACCTATGGGAAAGCCAGAGATTAGAGAATGGGGTATGATTGTTTCTGAGGTTGAGAATGCCATTCAGATTATCAAATGTATTCCGACACTTGTGCTTATCACGGCACATGAGTTACCTATCGTTGTCGATGGTGACACTCGAATGAAGATTCTTGCACCGGGTACTAAGTTACCTGCAAAGATTCCGACGTGGTTTGACGAGGTCTGGTATGCTAAGACACGTAGAGGTGCGGGGCGTAACCCGAACAACTACATTGTGTCCGGCAGAAAGACTTCGAGTATTGAGGCCCGCACTAGGTCGGGCATGGATAGCGATGTAACCCACAACGAGTTGGGTCTCGCTGGTGTATTAAACGAAATTGGTTTCACTTACTAAAATTGGAGAATGATTATGAGTTTGATTAATGTTGACACAACCGAAGAAGCACTAAAGCGTCCTGAGTACCAGCCCCTCGAGCCCGGTGAATATATTCTTGAGATTAACAATGAGCTCAAGGTAGAGCCGTCGAAGAACCCGAATTCCCAGTATGATAGGATTGAAGTACACCTTAAAGAAATGGATACCGGGAAGACTGTCAAAGATTGGCTGAGCATGAACCCAAGCATGAAGTGGAAACTGTCACAGTTTGTCGCTTCGAGTGGTGTAGGTGAAGATGAGAACGGACAGGTAGACCTTGAAGAGTTCAAGGGTGTTACCGTGACTGCACTCGTTACGCAGGAAACCTACGAGAAGAAAGACGGAACACAGGGTCTTAGCAATAAGGTCGACCGTTACGTATACGAAAACTAAATCCTTTCCAGTGGCCTGTGGGGTGGGTCGTACGACCTGCCCTACTTTTTAGGAATAAAGAATGGCGAAGAAGAACATAGCAATACCGGAGAATAAGGGCACACCCACGTTGAATATTCAGAGAGATTTTCTCCCTGTTATAGACATCGAGCCCTATGATGAAGAGCAACAACTCTTCCGTGGTAAAATTTTAAACGCTCATCTTGCAAATTTGCAGAACGCCAGCGACAGGGACTTCGTTTACTTTGAACGTAACTACAACCCTGAAGTTAACGACTTGGATAAAGTGTTTAGAGAAATTAGATTTGATGATAAGCTTGTAGGCGAATCGTTTACCTTGATACCTATGAATAAGGTGAGGGTATTCTGGACACCGGCATCGCTCATACAGATGCCGACCCAAAAAGCATCGCATAAGCTTAACATCTAGTGATGGATGGGGCTGGGTCACCTAAGACGGTGGCTCAGTCCTTCTCTATTTGGAGACTACAATGGGTAAAGGCGACAAGTACCGACCGGTGAACAGACGTAAGTGGGAACTGGCTTGGAAAAAATTCGATGAAGCAAAGAGTAAGGAACACAAAGATGAAACCACCCGTAGCACAGATGACGAAGAGAGAGATACTGAAACTGTGGAGATATAAATGTAAGCATGGACACTCAGGATTAAATCACTATAACTGCTATCTCCGAGAGACCGGCACACCTGAGAAGATTGGGTTCATAGATATTGAGACGTCTAATCTTAGGGCTAACTATGGCATTATGTTGTCGTACTGTATTAAGCCTGCTGGTTCTACAGTGAAACAGATACTAAAGAATGTGGTTGGCAAAGAAGAATTGATTGCTGGCTCTATGGATAAGAGACTGGTCAAGGATTGTATTGAGGATATGAGAAAGTTTGATAGGATAATCGGACACTATAGTTCCCGGTTTGATATACCTTTCATTCGGACTAGGGCTATCATGCACAACGTGGAGTTCCCTCAGTATGGTGAGCTTGTACAGACTGATACGTGGCGTATGGCTAAGAATAGTCTGTGCTTAAATAGCAATCGGCAGGCTGTTATTGCTGAATCGTTGCTTGGTAAGACTGTTAAGACTAGGATTAAGCAGACGTTCTGGATTAAAGCCTTGCAAGGTGACGAAGAAGCTCTGGCCTATGTACTTGACCACAACATCAAAGATGTTATTGACCTTGAGAAGAACTATTTTAAGATGCTACCGTACTGTCGTAAACAACAGACCAGTATCTAAGAAAGGAAAAACCGCATGGAAGAAAAAGCAAAGAGATATAAATTGGTTGCAGTACCGTGGGAAGATATAACGACTATACCCGGCTGGACTTCCGAGGGCGAAGAAATGCAAGACGCCATGAAAGTTTTGAGCGTGGGGTACTTGGTTGATTCGACACCGGATATGGTGTATCTGGCTAGTGCTATAGCTGTGAACTATGACCAAGTTAATTGTATTACGATGATACCCCGTGGTGCAATGACAGGAACCTGTAGAGTTATTGAACAGAAAGAAGAGGATTAGAATGTATACGATTGATATGTTAGAGTATGATATTAAAATGCTTGTAAAAGAATTGTCTAAAGTTAGAGCAGAAAAAGGACACGACTACTCAGGTACTAAGGATACCTTTGCTAACCTGAGACAGTTCGGTAGTTTCGGTGTGCTTGTAAGGATTGGTGATAAGTTTAATCGGCTAAAGAACTTCTACGAACAGGGCACGCTGGCTGTGAATGATGAGAAGGTTGAAGATTCGATGCAGGATTTAATCAATTATGCTTTATTCCTGCTGCTGATGTATCGCCAAGAGCTCGGCCTCGGTGTAGTGCCTGCAAAGGTAGTTCCGCCAGACGCATTTGACCCGATTAGAATTGAACAAACTAAGGCCGAAGCATGTGGTTACACTGAAAATATAAAACCCTGTGGTATATACAATCCGTTTGAGAAGAACGGTGCGGGTGATACGGAGACTGGGGGGAGGAAGGCTAATGTTAGTTAGAGATATTGGACCACCGGATGCACGGATAATGTTTATCGGGGAAGCACCGGGTAGAAAAGAAGTCAGTGCGGGGGTTCCCTTTGTGGGAGCCTCCGGTTCTGTCTTAAAACAGATGTGTACTCACGCTGGAATTGAATGGAAGGATTGTTATGTTACAAATTTGCTTGACCATAGACCAAAACGAGGCGACTTCGGCGGATTATATGAAGATAAGAAACGACACAAACCCACTCCCGAACTGCTCAAAGTGTGGGAAAAGGTTAGAGAAAAAATTAGAAGCGTTAAGCCAAGAGTCGTTGTTACCTTGGGTGCAGAAGCTTTACGCGCTGTTACAGGACGAAGGGGAATTAAGGAATGGAGAGGATGTCCACTGTTATTTGAAACTACCCCCATTATCCCTACATATCACCCCGCCAACGTCCTCGCTCAGTACGAACAGTTGCCCGTCTGTGAACTCGACCTCGCCAAAGCAAAGCGATGGAGTAAAACTGAAAGCAGAGGAAGCCAGACTAGCCTTGCTTGGGAAATCATTAGAGAGCCAAAGCTTCCTGATGTAATTGATTGGTTAGATGGGTGTCATGGTAAGGTCGTGGCGTTTGACCTTGAGAGTATTGGAAGAACTGTTAGGTGTCTTGGGTTTGCGAGAGATAAGACGAGTATATGTATTCCGTTCTTGAAGCTGAAGTCCTACAACCCATCGGGGATTAAGGGTTCAAGTATTGTTTCTATTGGGGCGACGGCTGGTCCAAGTACTTCGAGTTACTGGAGTCCCGAAGATGAACTGGTTGTGATTGCTAAGATAAATGAGGTGCTGAATGCTGATGATGTTATTAAAGTCGGACAGAATTCTATTGGATTTGACCAGCCTTTTTTGGAACGAGAATTTGGCTTCATGTTTACTAATCACTCATTTGATTGTATGCACGGTTTTCATTTGCTATACCCTGAGCTACCTAAAAGCCTCTCGTTCCTTTGCTCGATACTCACAGACTACCCGAACTACTGGTCGGACAAAGATACTAAGGATGATATGTCTGAGTGGTTGTATAATTGCTGGGATACTATCGTTACTCTTGACGCTTATCACATTATATCGAAGGATTTAGAAGAGTCTGGTCTGATGGATTTCTATAAGACCAAGCTTCATCCGTTAGCTGTAGCTCTGGCTCGGTGTCAAGAGCGTGGTGTTAAGATTGATGTGGATGTACGTGAGAAACTGGCTACGTTTTATATTGACTTGGCTAAGAAGAGATTGAGTGAGGCACAGAGTCTATCTCATTGGGACTCGTTGAATCTTGATAGTCCTAAGCAGTTGAAAGACCTGATATTCGGTGACATGAAGTGTAAGCGAGTACTTAACAAAGACGGTAAGGTCTCTACGAATGAGGAGTGTCTCAAGAAACTGACCAAGATGTATCCGGCTGAACCTATCTTTGGTAAGATAATTGAGTATCGGAAAGCTAAGAAGTTCCTTAACTTCCTGACTACGACTATCAATGATAAGGGTAGAATGCAGACTTCATTCAATGCCAGTGGTACTAAGACAGGTAGGATAGCTAGTTCTAAGACTATCTGGGGTACAGGTATGAACCTTATGAACATACCTAAGAGTATCCGCCACATGTTCGTTGCCCCTGAGGGTCGAAGTTTTGTGAAAGAAGACTTGTCACAGGCTGAGACGAGGGTAGTTGCTGAGTTGCTGAAGCGACACGGTGACCCGACACTTTGGGAACTGTATCAAGACCCGACGTTTGATATTCATAGTTGGTTGGCGAGTAGTATCTTCCAGAAACCTGAAGCAGATATTGTGAAGTTTGAACGACAGGTTGGAAAGCTTGGCAATCACTCCGGTAACTATCGAGCCGGACCTAAAGTGCTGGAGACTACAGCTACTAAGTTGGGGATTCCCGGCATCACGTATGAATTCTCTAAGGAAATACTGCGGGTGCGTGGTGAGATATTGCCGGGCTTAGAGAAATGGTGGAAGTGGATTGAAGAAGAATTGGCAAGAACACGTGTCCTGACAACGTGTCTAGGACGACGGAGAATCTTTTTTGGAAGGTTAGACCATGCTACGTTCCGTGATGCTACTTCTTATGAGCCCCAGAGTATTGTCGGGGATGCTAACAATATTATATTCACTGGTCTCGATAGGGAGCTTGATAGCGATTGTTTTCCTGTACTACAAGTACACGATGAAGTTGTAGTTGAATGTCCTGATGAGAAGATACAACATACCATAGACACTATGAACCGTGTAGGTCATATTGAGCTGTGGGTTAACCCTGACCAGCCCTTGGTCATCCCGATGGACATTGAAGTCGGGAAAGATTGGCAGAACTGTTTGGAGATTTAGAATGCGTTTACTGGAAGATGGATTTTTGAAAGGCTACTGTAAGTACAGTGAATTGACTGAAGTACCTTCAATATTCTCACTCTGGGGCGGGATAGCCACTATTGCTGCTACCTTGGGTCGAGATTGCCACATTGATGTGGGCCACTTTACTGTGTACCCTAATCTTTATACTGTGTTTGTTGCTGGCTCAGCTAGGTGTCATAAGTCTACGGCTGTAGGCAGAGCAGAGAAGATTATGAGGAGGGTCGAACCGGCTATGAATCTTACTGCACAGAAGTCTACACCGGAGGCACTCATTCAAGCGTTGAGTGAGAGTCCCGCTAGTATTAATGGGACACTCATGACACCCCGGTCTGAGGGTGTGGTTATTATTTCTGAGTTGTCTACGCTTGTAGATAAGAATAGTTTTCAGAATGGGATGATTAGTTTGTTGACTGAATTGTGGGATAGTCCCGGTGAGTTTGAGTATAGGACACGAGGGCGAGGTAAAGAGACCCTAAGGAATTGCTGCTTGAATGTTCTGGGTGCAAGCACGGCTAATTGGCTGAAGGAAGCTATTCCTGTTGTGGCTATTGGCGGTGGCTTTACGTCAAGAATTATCTTTGTGTTTGCTCAGAACCCTGAACAGTTGGTCGCCTTTCCTCAGTTGACTGAAGAACAGAAAGTTTTGGATAAACACATTATACATGACATAAATGTTATTGCTAAATTGCAGGGTGCATTTCATCTGACACCTGCTGCTAAGCGACTGTATGAAGCTGACTATATGGAGTTTCATAATAACTCTGAGATGCTAGAAGATAAAAACTTGTCGGGTTATGCGGGCAGACGGCATACAATTATGCTGAAGCTTGGTATGTGTATCTCGGCGAGTGAACGGGATACCATGATGGTGACAGAGCAGGATTTGCAAATTGCGGTGCGTATGCTTGAGAGTGTAGAGCTTACGCTGCCTAAAGTCATGCACGCTATCACGAGTGAGTCACAAGGTGAGGTGTGTGAAGAGGTGTTCCAGTTTATTAAGCGACGTAAGATTGTTAAGCGAGCGCATGTGATGAGCAAGTTTGCTTCGAGATTGACGAGTCGGGAACTGGCTGTAATAATTGAGACGCTAAGAGAGATGCGGGTTATTGCTATCGATGGTACGAGTGAGAGCCCAATGATTGTGTACACAGAAAGGAAATTAAAGGTACGGTAATCAGAGCGGGTTTTTAGTAGCAGAAGCAAGGCAAAAAATCAAAGAAAGGAAATAAAATGAAGTACAGAAAGAAACCAGTGGTAATAGAAGCGGTGCAGTTTGATGGAGAAAACTTTCAAGAAATCTTAGAGTTTGCTAAAGGTAAGTCTATGTGGTGGATAAATCATCCCAGTCATGGAATGGTAATCACCACACTTGAAGGCGACATGAGAGCAAGTAAAGGTGATTATATCATTAAGGGTGTCAAAGGAGAGTTCTATCCCTGTAAACCTGATATATTTGAATTGATTTATGCACTTGTAGAATAGAAAAAATGAGCCGTATAAGTGGGGCAATACTTATACGGCTCTAGCAAAGAGGAGAAGAAAAGAGTGTCCGATTAAGGACGCTCAGTTATTTTAGTTCGCCCAGTCCCACATCTTTTTCATCTTGCTCTTGGAATAATCTTCGTAGGATTCGTCAATGTCTGTATTCCCCGTCTTCTTTCCCTTCACAGCCATGTGCCAGAATTTCTGGTTGGCGTCACGATTTACGTACTCTTCGGCGCCAGACCCTAGCTCAAAGTATTTGTATGGCTCACCTAAGATGTAGCGATTAGAGAATGAACGCATAGCTTCAACTCTGGTTATGCCTTGTGTATCATCTATGGTTTCCATTCCTGTTTTTAAACCATCTAGAAGACCTACCAAAGCAGGGGCAAAGTAGAAGCCCAGAGAATTTATACCGAAGTCTAGAGTTTTGGTTAGTTTTTCTTCGAGGTCTTTGTCTGGGTCCTGCAATACTTTAAAGAGACGATTACCCATTTCGATTGTATTTAAAATTGTGTCTACTTCTGGGGATGAACCGGGGAAGTAGGCTATGGAATTAAATAAACCGTAGAGGTCGTCTTCCCCACCTGTCAGCCATTTGTAGAATGCTGAAAGGCCAGCAAATGAGAGGGCAAATTTTGTGTAGAAATACACGCCTTGCCTGAACATCTGGCCGTCACCGTTTTTGTATCCGTTAATCATGGCTTGCCCGGCCAAGTTGTATTGCTCTACTGCTGAGCGTGACCATGTCATAACACCCATCCACGGTTTGTTGCCTACGGTTTGTTCGTGTGCTGATTTGGCTGTGGTTTCGTAGCTGTACTGGATGTTTTGTGTTTTAAACTGGGCGTAGCGACGGACAAAAAGGTCATAGTCTTTTTCTACTAAGAGATTCTGAAGCATGGTACGTTGAGGGCCGGGTAGAATGTCCAGCTTGAGGCGGCGACTGAGTTCTTTGTCGGTGATTTTTCCGTTGGCAAATTCTTGTACGGAGTTGTAGCCACCTTCATGAAAGATCCGCCATGTTAGCATACGGTTTATTGTGTCGGAGGCAGCAAATTGTTTTGCCCCGAAGTCCTGCCACCCCGCCCAGCTACCAGAGTATAGACCTACTGTTGAGGAGTCGAGGAGACCCATCTGATTGTAGTAGTGCATACGGTCTATTATTTCTCTGTGTAGGTATGTGTTGAAATCTTCTTTTAGATTGGGATTTGGGTTGACTAAACTTTTGATTAACCATGCTGGTGCTCGGGCTAGGTCTATGTGTGCCGCGCCTAGGCCACTTTGTCCTAAGTTTCGGATTGTAAACCGGGCTAGGAACGTAGGGTCAGCACCCTTCATCTGCCAGAATTTGTGCTTTATGGTACTTGCTACTCGGGCAGCAAGACCTGCGTGCTCAAAGACATTGAGTAGATTGTTTTGGTATTTTAGGAGTACATCTCTCTGGTTGGGCGTGACACGTACACCACTAAATTCTTCGTGTAAAGATTGAAGCGGGTAGTAAGTGGATTCCAAGAGAGATACACGCTGGAGGTGCTGCATGACTGCGTCTACTGGGTTACGGTTTAAGAGCATGTCAGCGTCACCTTGTCTGGAGTTGACTGAACGGTCACCAAACGCTACTGAGTTTACGGGTACGCCTGTGTCGCCCTTTTCTTTAGTGGTGAAGTCTAGGTTTGTGGCATTAAGGAGAGCTTTTATTGCTGCTCCAAAATCTGTGTCCGTCATGTAATAGGATTTACGTGTACCGAAATCTAGGCGGGAGAGAGCGGCCATGTATGAGCCGTGACCTTTCTGCTCTTCGGCCATTAAGACGTCCATCATATCTAGCGTGGCCTTTGGGGGGAGGTTGGCCTCGTCTGTGTCAATGTTCTTTTGAATCTCTGCTGCTATTTCTTCTTGTTGTTTTATGTTAGCTTTTTTTGCTCTATTGATTTTAATTTTATCTTTAGTTTTTGAGCGTTTCCTTGTCTCTTCTAACTGACTTTGGAGAATGGTGAGTGCGTCAAGTTTGGCTTGGAGTTTAATGTTTGCTGCTTGCAGTTTGATGTGGGCTGTTTTCCAGATTTTGTAGCGGTAGGAACGCACCATCTTTGCAGCTATGCCTGTGTTGTCTGGAGATAGCGGGTCTATGTGTACTATGTCTGAGAGGGCGGCAGCTATTGCTTGTTGTTCTTTGGTTAGGGAGGCGAAGAGCTCGGCTTCTTTCTCGGAACCCGCTTCGGCGTCTAAGTACCCGCCTATTATGTTGGCTTCTTCTCGGCTTATCCGACCTAGTTTTTTGGGGTTGAGTCCGTGAGATTTAAATATGTCCTCAAAGATTTTGCGTGAATCTTCGATGGAGTTTCGGCGAGCCATCTCTAGGTCGAGATGTTTTTCGTAGGCTCGGCGTCCGTACTGGGAATCGAGGCCCGCCATCCAATAACGCATAGAACGAAAATCGCCAAAGTCATTTTGGGCTCTGATGACTATGCGGTCAAAGGCTGTGGTAGAGTTTGTTGCTTGTCTTTGGCGTAGTCCCACACGATTTGAGATAGAACGAACTAGATTTTTCAACTCATTTATTTGTTGCCTACGCATGTATGGGAATTGTTCTGCGTCCGGTAATTTTTGTCCTGCCATATAGTGGTTAAGGACTGTGTCTAACGCTTCACCTTGAAATTCGCCTTTGGTTGAAGAGGTGAGGTTGTTTAATTCTTTTTCAGTTAGTCCTATCTTTTCTGCACCAGAACGTATACCCTCTTGGGATACACGCTTGTTCATTTCGACTGCTACTGTTTCGAGTTCTTTCTCTGTCATCTCACGGGTAGATGTTTTGCCTGTGATGTCGAAAAGAAAACTTCGGTAGGCATCGTCGGAAAGATTGAGGACTTCTTCGCCCTCGTGAATCCGGTCGATGTGTCCTTGCTCGGTCTCGTTACGTTCTACGGTTTCGGGATGGTCTGATAAACCTTGTGAACGCCGAGTACCTACTTCGGATAGACGCGCTTTGACTACGTTCTTTGCAACAGAACCATCTTCCATGATGGACTGTTTGATTTGTTTTACTAGGGTGTCCCGCTTTTGGAATGCGTTGATACCACGTTCACGGGCTATGCGTTGGACATCGTGCCCGTTTAGTTTGTCAAGATTTTCTAAGAGGATGATGTGACGCATGTTTTTCGCCCGCTCGTAAGCCCACTTGTTTATGTAGTTGGCTTGTGTTTGGGGTGAATCATCGAGACGTCCGGCTAGTTCGGCTTCAATTTCGGCGAGAGCATTTAGATCGTTGTTTTGGAAAGCTTCTTCCGCTTGATTATTTAGTTCTGTTACATCGGCTAGTTGGAGTTTGGTCGGCCCGTTGGATTGTTCCTGTTTTTGAAGTTCGGTGAGTGCCCGGTCTGATTGGGTGGAGGGAACTAAACCTGTATCATCAAGGATGAGATAACCTACTGAGCCGGGGTCATCAACTGAGTCATGGTATGCTACTGCTTTGTAGCCTTGTGCTTTTAATTGTTCGGCCAGTTGTTCGTTTTCTTCGTAAGCTTGTAGAGGAGCTCTGGCCGGTTCCCCTGTTTGTGCGCCCGGAGTCTCTTCGGTTTGGGATAGTGGATTGTCTAAGAAAGCCACTTCAGATTTGTCGAGTTCATACGTTGCTATGTTTGGAGTACCAAGGTGTTCGCCTTGCTCAGTTTCTTTATCGGATAGACTTTGGTCTGCTCCTTCTGCTGTGCCATGAGCTCTGTTGGTTGTGGTGTTACCTGTTTCTTTGTTGGTATGTGTGCCTTGGTATACTTGGATTTTGTTGTCGGGTAAGACACGGGATGGTTGCTGTCTGTTGGTCGGGCTTTTTTCTGGGGGTAGAATGTTTGCCTTACCTGCTGCGATGTCGGTGAGTGCTCGCTTTTTCAGTTGGTTATCTGAAAATTTTGCCATACCATCGTAGAAGCGTGAGATACTGAAACGGACCGCACCGGGAATCATGAGTACTAGGGCTTCGGAACCTATGTTGGAGAGTTGTGCGTCTTGTTTTAATCCGGCTCCTATGCGTGCCCATGTTGACGCATCTTTGGTGAGGCCGTAATCTTCGGTCTCGGCTATGGAGTGCATGATTGTGGCTAAGCGTTCCTCGCCGAGCTCACCTATGATACCGTGGTAACCTGCTCTGGTTAAAGTCTTTTGCGCCCACAATGCTTTTGTATTTTCGGGGTCAAGTTTTAACCATCCCGCTTTAACGAGGTCTTTAAATTTGGAACTGAATGGCAGAGCATTACCGACTTTACTGAGGTTGCGGGTTATCGCACCACCAGCAGATTCGGAAGCTGTTTCTATAAAGACGTTGGCCCAACCGTAAGCTAAGGAGGTCGCCCATCCTTCTGGTTCTGCTATGCCGAGTGCTATATCAGTTTGTCGGCGGGCAGTCTCTTCAGTAACTCGGGGAACTAAACCTACTGTGGTTCTGACTACCGCACCTGCTGTACCTTCGGCTATGCTAAGCCCACGTTTTATGATGTCTTTGCCTAGCTTGTTTGTTATAAGTTTTTTAGTTGTTGCACTGGTAAGTCTGTTTTGAAGAGCACGGTTCATGAGTTTAGTACCAGCTTTTTTGGCCGCCTCTGAACCGAATGAATTGAGCCCGCCTGTTAGATAGAATTCCATCATCCATGTGGGGAGAACGGAAAGACCTTTAGCAATTTTCCCGCCTATGGTGAGGGCTCTGCTCATCTCCTCTTCTAGTTTTAGAGTTGCATCTTCTACTAGTTTTATGTCTGCGGCTTTGTTGTGGTAGAGAGGAAGATATTGTGTAGCTAGTAGGTCCATCTCTGGGTCACCAGACATAAGCATATTGGGAAGAATTGGGTCTGGTTTAGAATAATCCCAACCACCTTTGAGCCGACCTACTGCTGATTCAAGATGGAGGAGTTGTTCGGTAGCGTAGACTCCGCCAATGATTGGGACTTTCTTTGCAACGGCATCGACTGATGTCCATTCCTCGGCTAAAGCTTCAAGAAACATTTTGTCCGGTTTACGCGCCGGGCCCGCTTGGTCTAGTTTTTCGGCTATGACAGGAGCATTGGCATCGGCTGGGTCATTAGAATCGGGGGTAAATGGTTCTTGCTCGAGTTGAGCTAAGGCAAACTCTTCCTCAAGAGCGGGCAGATTCGACTCCGGTTCTTTGGTACCCGGCTGGGGGGAGGACTGTGCTGGTTTCGTGTTAGGGTCATCGACTGGTGTTGATGTACGGGGGTCTTTAGTTAAGAATAGAGCGGCCATATCTTCTATGGATTGCTTTTGTTCAGGTGCTCCGTCCTGTTCAATTACAAACTGCTCAGCTAAAGATTTAAAATATCCTTCTCTTTCTTCTGCCATTTTATTTTAACGCTCCTGTTACCATGTTCCTACGTCTCTCGTCTACAATGAATTGCGCCGCCTCGTCACGACTGATAACTGGTTGATTAGCGTCTGCTTCATTGGCTGAAATGATTAGAGACATAAATTCGTCGACTTCTTCTGGCGTGACTGATGGTTGCTGTACTACGACTGAACCGTACCCTGATGGTTTGGTTATGTCTTGGATATGTTGTTGTGTGTTTTTAGGCCAGTATCTGGAGTCTGTGTTACCTCGTGCGTTTTGTCCTGCACTTTTGTCTATGCCGACACCTTCAGATATTTTTCTGTTTACATCTAATGCCGCCTGTATCTGGCTACCAATTATTTCATCTGCTTGTTCTTTAGTATACCCTTCCATTAGTAATGATTTCTTTTGTTTTGCTACACTACCCGGGTCTGCTAGGGTTTTAAAAGTTTGAGCCGCAGCAATGGCAGCCTGAG
>Ga0222628_1000675_pt1 | contig 13044 bp, 13 predicted proteins | sample AntAcemetageno95_FD_179860 | JGI IMG/M metagenome (GOLD analysis project Ga0222628, IMG submission 179860) | Saline water microbial communities from Ace Lake, Antarctica - #95 | ecosystem: Environmental > Aquatic > Non-marine Saline and Alkaline > Saline | place: Antarctica: Ace Lake | collected...
TACTAGGACAAATAAGATATAGGAAATTGTAGGATTCATATTGCTAATTAGATAGCGTTTTATGTTTTATTTAAGCCCCTAATAGAATTGATTACAGTTTTTATAATAAACGTTAACTTTATATAATAGCTTTAATCAGCCAAAAAATTGTATCTAATTGGCAGAATGATTGAAAATAGCATGAAATAAACTCCGATAATAAAAAGCATCTTATAATATTATGATTAGCGAAGAAGGACTACAAAAATTCATTGAATTATATGAAAAAAAATATTCCGTTAAATTAAACAGGCAGGATGCTTTCGTAATGTTTCTAAAATTAATAAATATAGTCAAAATTGCTAATTCACAAGACTTGGAATAAGTCGCTTTATGTTATATAATATAAGTGTACCCTAATTAAATAATTCACGAGTTTTATATTGTCCCAAGAAGGGGGCGATTCTGCTGACAATCACTCGTGATTAGTTAGGGTACCAGAATCGTCCTCTTTTTGTTAAAAAATAATTATATGGATAAAAAAATAGAAGATCTAAAATTTCTAAGCTACTGCCGAAAATCAAGCGAAAGCGAAGAAAAACAAATGCTTTCAATTGATAGTCAAAAGCGAGAGTTGAAAAGAATTATTGAAAGAGATGGATTGAATAATACTGATACGCTATGGGAATCAAAATCAGCCTATAAAATTGGCAGAGAAGAATTTAGAAAAATGATAGAAGCATTAGAATCTGGCAAGGCTAATGCAATTTTGGCATATCACTTAACCCGCTTAGCCAGAAACAGTCAAGATGGAGGAAAAATTATCTATATGATGGACGAAGGATTAATCAAAGAGATAAGGACTCCTGAAAAAATTTACCGAAACACTACTGATGATAAATTTCTTATGCAGATACATTTCGCTATGGCAAAAAAGAGTTCTGATGATACGAGTGATTTTGTAAAAAGAGATATTCAATCAAAGCTAGCCAAAGGCGAATATCCGAGCACTGTAAGTTTAGGATATTTGAATATTGATAAGGATGGTAAAATTGCAGGTAAACGATACACGTTAAAAAAACAAATTAAAATATCAGAAATAAATCGACCTTTAAAAAGAGTTGAGCAAGATCCCTTCATCGCACCTTTAGTTGTTAAATTATTTGAAGAATGTGCCACTGGTAAATATGGAATAGAAGATTTATCTCAAAAATGTTTTGAATGGGGCGTCACGGGAGGAAGAAATAATAATAAGCTAAGTAAATCTACCACATACGGAGTTTTAACTAATCCCCTCTATTATGGAGCTATACGATGGAGAGGAAGAATCTATGAACCAGAAGAACTCCCCGAAGAAACAAGACACGAGCCGATTATAAGTATGGAGCTTTTTGAAAGAGTTCAGGAAGTTTTAGGATTGAGAAATAGACCAGTTGGAACAAAGAGATTTTATTCCTTTTCTAATTTAATGAAATGCAAAGAATGTGGCGGTAATATTTCAGCATTGACCTCTAAGGGCATCACATATTATCGCTGTTGCAAATGCACAGGATTAAAATATACACCAGAAGATGAAATAACAGATCAACTTGAAGATTTTGCTAGCACTATGACAATTGATGAAGATTTTTACAATATTGCCATTGAAGAAATAAACAAAGCTAATGAGACAGAAATTTCAGGAAGAGAGTCAGTCATCAAGCAACAGCAACGAGAGTTGAATAATTGCCAGATAAGGCTTGATAATTTATTACGTTTAAAAATATCTCCTAATAATAAGAATAACGAGCTTTTGAGTGATGAGGAATTTATACAACAAAAGAAAGAGACTTTGCTTGAAATGAAAATTATTAAGGAAAAAATAGGAGACACCGATCAGCGAAGTCAAAATTGGTTTAACAATTGTGTTGAGTATTTTGATTTTAACAAAAGACTGATAGAAAAGATTCAAAAAACCACTCCACAAAAGAAAAGAGAGTTATTTGAGTTTTTCTACTATAACCCTGTATTATCTGAGAAATTGCTAGTGAATAGTGATAAAAGCCCGCATAAGTTCATTATTTCAGCTAATCTTAAAAAACAAGCCACTATAACCACTAATTTTGCCTCTATAAAAGCAAAAACAACCTCTTTAGAGGCTGTTTGTTGCGAATGGCGGGGACGAAGGGACTCGAACCCTCGACCTACTGCGTGACAGGCAGTCGCTCTAACCAGCTGAGCTACGCCCCCGTATATTTTATATTTTCTAAACAAAAACAGGACATCTAGTACCAGGAGTGAGAATCGAACTCACGACCTCGGGCTTATGAGTCCCGCGCTCTAACCAACTGAGCTATCCTGGCGCAATTTGGTGCAGAGTAAATACTGCGCTTCCTTACTGCCGACAGGCAGGTAATTAACTAAAATTCTTGTTGCGGGGCTCGGATTCGAACCGAGAACCTCGTGGTTATGAGCCACGCGAGCTGCCATTGCTCCACCCCGCTGCGTAAAATCAAAATACTTTTGATCATGCAGCAAGCTAAAAAATTCTTATAACCTATTGCATGACCACCTTGACCCGTGGGACTTGCAAAGCAAGTACTTTACGGGGACCGCTATAAAAAGACTATTTCGAATTCTAACAAGATATTTGACAAATGTCAACTAAACTTCGAAGAAATCTAGGAAAGTTTCATATTTATCCATAGCTTCTTTTACCTCATCTTTCTTAAGGGTAAAATCATCTTCATGAATAATCCGATTGCATATTTGATGAGCTTCTTTAACATTTTCAATACCATGGATATGATTAGAGTCAACATTTTTCAAAGCTTCTCCCATATTAGCTTCTTTATGCCCCAATCTTTTAAGTAACTGAAAAATCATATCATCGGCTTTAATAATCATAACCTTCCAATTATCTTCATTTTCACTTTCCAAGCCCCCAAGTAATTCATTCCATTTCTTACGCGTCTTTTTCTTTCCTGAAGTTAAAGCTATCGGGATGTTTTCTCCATGCATTAAATAACGAACATTAGCTCCAATACCACGAGCAATCATCAAAAGAATAATATCAACAACCAAAATAGCTAAATAAATTCCTAAAATAATTTTCAAAAAAAGGAAAGCCTGAGAATTATAAAATTCTATAAAAAAACTAACTACTAATACAAAAATATTATCCATATTTATATCTTACACCTTTTTTACCCTTTCATCCACATTGATTATAATAAATTTAAACAAACTACCAAATCTTTATAATAAATAATTTTGAAATACTTAATTTAAAGTTAGGATGTTAGGGCTAATTTTTTTCGTAAGCATCAGCTGCTCTCAAAAGAGTTTCTTCATCAAACCATTTAGCCATCAATTGAAAACCAAATGGCAATTCCATATCTTCAAGTTCTATTTTTTTTACCGGAACAGAAATAGCTGGCACACCAGTGATATTAGCCGCGATAGTAAAAATATCCGCTAAATACATCTCTAAGGGATTTTCAATTTTCTCTCCTAGCTTAAAGGCAGAAGTGGGAGCAGTTGGAGTTAAAATCAAATCAACTCTAGCAAAAGCTTTTTCCAAATCTTTCTTAATTAAAGTCCGCGCTTTTTGAGCTCTGAGATAATAGGCGTCATAGTAACCAGATGAAAGAGTGTGTGTTCCTAACATTATTCTTCTTTTAACTTCATCCCCCAAGCCAATCCTTCTTGAATCAAGATAGGTTTCTAAAAGATTTTTTGGTAATTCATCTGCTTTTACCCCTGAGTCTTTTTCATCATTTGCTCTAAAACCATATTTTATTCCGTCATATCGAGCTAAATTAGAACTAACTTCTGAGGGCATAATAATATAATAAGCTGGCAGTGAATATTTAATGTCTGGCAACTCTATCTCTTTAATTTCCGCTCCTAATTTTTTATATTTTTCAATTACCTTTTCCATCAATTTATTTTCTTTCTCACCCAAGCTCTCCAGATATTCTTTGATAATTCCCACCTTTAATCCTTTAACATCTCTATTAAGATGATTTTCAAAATTTTTATTAGAACTATGAGCAGAGGTAGAATCCATTTTATCCTCTCCAGCAATAGTTGAAAGGATGATTGCTACATCCTCCACTGTTTTTCCAAAGGGTCCAATCTGATCTAAGCTAGAAGCCATTGAAATTGCTCCGTAGCGAGAAACTCGACCATAAGTTGGTTTCAGTCCTACTACCCCACAAAATGAAGCTGGCTGACGAATAGAACCACCAGTGTCAGTTCCGAGCGACCAAACAGCTAAATCACCTGCCACTGCAACTGCTGAACCTCCAGATGATCCACCTGGAACTCTTTTCAAATCATGAGGATTTTTAGTCGGCCCATAGGCACTAGTTTCGGTAGAAGAACCCATCGCAAATTCATCCATATTGGTTTTTCCTAGAAATATCGCTCCCGCTTTTTTCAAGCGCTTAATTACTGTTGCATCATAAGGAGCAATATAATTATCCAGAATTTTAGAACCAGCCGTTGCTCGAACATCTTCAATGAGAATATTATCCTTAATTGCACCTGGAATTCCTTCAAGCATTCCAATTTTTTCACCTTTAGAAATTTTTAAATCAACTTTCTTCGCCTGTTTCAATGCTTCTTCTTTCATTAAGGTCAGATAGGAAAAATAATCCTTATCCTTTTCTTCAATGCGTGAAAAATAATCTTCTACCAACTCCGTAGCAGTAATTTCTTTATTTATTAATTTTTTGTGTAATTCTTTAATCATAAATTTTATTGTCATTTTGAGCTTTTCGATAATTCTAATTGTTAACCTGTAATAATTAGAAATCCTTCGACTTTACCTCGACTACACTCGGTATAAATCGCTCAGAATGAAATCAGTTTAAAGAACTGATTTCACTTTATTATAACGATCTTTTTTCTCAGGGAATAGATCAACTATCTTTTCCGTTTCCACAAATTCAACTGCCTTATCCTCTCGAACAACATCGTCCATTCCAGTGATGTGAGCTGTTGGTTCGATATCTTTTACATCAAGTTCTTTTAACTGATCAATCCAATCTAAGACATTGGAAAGATCCTTAGAAAGTTTTTCTAATTCTTTTTCTTCCACTCCGATTCTAGCTAGAGCCGCTATATTTTTTACTTCTTTTTTACTAATCATAAAAACTATTTAATTAAATCTCTAAATTTATCCTCATCTATAATTTTAACTCCCAACTCTACAGCTTTATTATATTTGCTTCCTGGATTAGCTCCCGCTAAAACGAAATTTGTTTTTCGACTTACCGACGAAGAAATCTCTCCCCCTACTCTTCTAATAATATCTTTGGCTTCGTCTCTTGTAAAGCCTTTCAATTCTCCAGTTAAAACAAAGGTTTTATTTTCTAATTTTTGATTTCCTTTTTTTGAATCATCATTTAATTTAACATCCACTCCAAAATCCTTCATTTTTTTCAATAGATTCAAATTATCCTCATCATTAAACCAATCTTTTAAACTTTCCGCTGATTTTGGTCCAATGCCAGGAATAGATTGCCATAGTTCTAAATTTACTTTCGAAAATTTATCAAGCATATCGGCTAAATTTTTAATATCCAGTTTTAATACTTTTTTTATATTTTTTTCTACCAAAACAGCTGTCTCTTCTCCGGTATGTCGAATTCCTAAAGCAAAAATAAATTTGGCAAAATCTATCTTTTTACTTTTTTCAATTGCACCAATTAAATTATCAGCTGATTTTTCTGCAAACCTTTCCAGTGGTTCTAAATCTCCCTTTTTTAATTGAAAAATATCGGCTGAATTAGAAATTAGACCATCAATCATTAATTGCTCAACGATTCTTTCTCCTAGACCATCAATATTAAAACCCTTCTTAGAAACAAAGTGAATTATGTTTTCTTTTTCCACTGCAAAACATTTTGGATTTAAACAATAGGTTGCAGCCTCTCCGTTTTTTCTGGCAACTTTTCCATCACAAATTGGACAATTTTTTGGCATTTTAAATTTTTTTTCTTTTCCAGAGCGCAGATTTTTCATCACTTCAATAACTTCTGGAATAACATCGCCCGCTTTTTGAATTACCACCGTATCACCAATTTTTACATCTAATCGCTCAATTTCATCTTCATTGTGAAGCGTTGCTCTTGAAACAGTTGAACCAGCAACCAAGACAGGTCTGAGATGAGCCACTGGAGTTAGGGCACCCGTTCTTCCAATTTGCACAAAAATATCCTCGACAACTGTCGTCACTTTTTCAGCTGGAAATTTATAGGCGATTCCCCAACGCGGAGCTTTTCCAGTATAACCAAGTGCATCTTGAATTATTCTAGAATTTATTTTTACCACAATTCCATCAATTCCATAAATTTGTTTATCTTTTTTCCCAATCCATTCTTGATACATTTTTTCGATTTCTTCCATTTTTTCACAAACTCGAAAATGCTTATTTACCTTAAAGCCCAATCTTTCCAATAATTTCAATTCTTCATTTTGATTTTTAGGAATGGGTATATTAATTTCATCGATATCATAAATAAAAGCATCTAGTTTTCTGGAAGCCGCTATTTTTGGATCCAATTGACGAATAGCTCCAGCAGCTGCATTTCTGGTATTAGCAAATTGAGCTTCTCCCTTCTTTTTTCTTTCCTGATTGATGCGAATTAATTCTTTCTTAGAAAGCCAACACTCTCCGACAAAGGTTCCGGAAATTTTTTTATTTAATCGAAGTGGAATACTTCCAATTGTCTTTAAATTTTTGGTTACTTTTTCACCAATAACTCCATCCCCACGTGTGGCACCTTGAATCAAAATTCCATCCACATAAGTTAGAATTATTTTCAATCCATCTATTTTTAATTCACAACAGTAATCCAAGTTAGTATCTTGTATATTGTGTTTTGTATTTTTTATTTTATCATTTGAATTTTGAGATTTGTTTGAAATTTGTAATTTAGAATTTGGAATTAACTTGCTTGCAAGTTTCTTGACTTTTTCTTCCCATTTTTTCATTCCTTCCAAAGAAAAAGCATCATTAAATGACCACTGCCTTGTAGCATGTTTTACTTTTTCAAATTTTTCCAATGGCCGTCCTCCAACTCTCTGACTTGGGGAGTCAACGGTTTTTAGTTCTGGAAAACATTTTTCCAACCCAACTAACTCCTGCATAAGAGAATCATAAACTTCATCAGAAATTTCTGGGTCATCCAAAACATGATAGCGATAGCGCAAACGATCAATTTCCTTGGAAAGTTTTTTTATTCGATTTTGGGCCTCTTTTTTATCCATTTTTCCTAATTTTAGCCTATTTTAAACAAAAAGACATACTACATATGGTAGATTATACTACCCATAGTATGTCTTAATTATAGCATACAAAGTTTTTTATTAGTCAAAAAAAGGATCATCAAAGGTGTAATCTAGAGAATCTAGAAAAAAATTGGAATTACTAATAACCCGAAAGCTAATATTTCCCGGTGTACCGTTAAGTTTAATATTACCAATATAGAAATAACAAACCCCACTTGTATCATCACAAATTAAATCATTAAATTGATCACTTTCATTTTCTGAAACATCTTCGAAAGAAAAAGTTGTTCTTGTGCCAGATGCATCTTTTATGATATTTACTCCTTTAATATCTCTTTCAGAATCATCATCTTCTTTTATATGGTCTGTTATATAAAGAAAATAAATCTTATAGCAGCTGCTACCACATTGAGTTGCATAATTAGTTGGACAATCAGCTGGCGTTGCAGCACAATCAACCGGAGCCATACCTTCTTGATCAATATTTACAAGCGGAGGAGGAAGTCTTTGTGGAAGATTAACACTGATAGATCTTTCTACAGAATCTTGAGTTGCTGAGCTTATTTTTATTTTTGATAAATCTTTCACTAAAAATGGTTCAACATCCCCTGCTGCGACCTCATCACTATCTTTATCATAAACTATAATATTATTTTTTTCACAAAAATTATTAGGGGAATTTATAAACTCATTATTTCCAGCTTCAATAAAATTAACACATTTAGGATCAGTTGCATCTTCTAAACAATTACAAATATCAGCAACTTCGATATCCTCAATTTTAGTATCCTCTTCCACTTCCATCTTCCTAAGCATTGCTAAAAATGATTCTGCTAATGCATCAACTTCTTGATAAGCTTCATTACTTTCTCTTGTTTCCATTGAAACATCCAGTGAAACTAAAGAACGCTCAATCACAGAGATGCTAATTACAGCGATCATCATCAAAATCAACAGGACTGCTACCACAACTGAACCTTTTTTATTTTTATTTATTTTCATTTATTGATATTAAAATAATAATTAAGGTGAAGTTGGAGCCTCATAGCCACTTCTCATTGAAACAGATGTTTTTATTGTAGTACCATTAATTAGAGTTTCACTTTTATCTAATTTCCAAAGTTTTATTGTTATTAAAGGAATTTGATCAGCGCCACTTCTAGTTATATAAAAAGCTCCACCAACATTATCAAACATAACATCCTCGTTTATTGTTAAATTATTAGTGCTAGCATCCAATTCATAATGAATTGCTTGTCCCTCATTTGTATCAATATATAAATCATTTGAATCACCACAACCAGTAGTTTGACAACTACTCATCCTAATCTTTTTTCCCATTTCATTCATAAGTATGGAAAGCTCCTCAACCGCTTGTTGCTTTTGTCTAATAACAGATCGAGTTTTTATAAAAGTAACTGCCACCATAATAGTAACGGAGATTATAAGAACATAAATATAAATATTTATAATTGCTTCAACAAAAGTAATTCCCCGCCTATTTGTCCCGCTTCGACTCGAATCGAGGCGAGGCGGATAAACTTTTTTATTTTTCATTATTTTTTCTAACATATTTTTCAACTATTTTTTTTGTCCCCAATTATAAAGAGTGGCTGTTATTTTTGCCATTTCCTCCGTATCATATGTAACCGTGCTAGTTACTTCAACACTTTCATCAACAGCCTTAAGTCCAACAGTTCTTGTAAAACCAGGAAAATAAGTATCGTCAGTATAATCAATACCCCCAGCAGTATAAGGTAAATAGATTGCTGATTGAAAACCGTATACCCCAGCTCCGATATTAAAACTATTATTAAAAGGGTCATAAGCAGGAAAAAGACCGCCAGAACTATAAATAGTAAATGCATCATTCCCTAATTTCAAATTATTATCCCTAAGATTACGAACCATTTCAATTCCTTCTTGAGCCAGACTGGTAGCAATTATAGTTCTTTGGGCATGAGATTCAGTTTTGATAGCTTGTGGAAGAATTGCTAAAAAAGTAGTAAAAACTGAAGCCACAATAAAAATTCCAATTATAGACTCTACTATAGAAAATCCCCGCCTATTTGTCCCGCTTCGACTCGAATCGAGGTGAGGCAGATAAACTTTTTTATTTCCCGCCTGAAACGCTAGGCGTAACATTGCGGACAGGTTTTTTATTTTTTCAAACATTTTTATTTTTTACTTATTCAACATATGCTCTATAATCGTTTATTCTTACTGTTTTTTGAATAGTGAAATCGGCATTTGATTCAACTATTATAAAGTCATCTCCGCCCATAGTACCATAAAGCCTTTCTCCATTAGGAACCTTATATCTAAATGCCTCATTACTAACACCAAATACACTCACAAAACCACTTAGAGTTACTTTTTGGCTTATTAGTTCCCAATCCTCCCAATTAGCTGCCCAACCACCACATTCATCATTAGCAAGAAATCTGTCATACCAAAAGGCTCCAAAACCAGACAAAATACGTATGGCAAAACAACCAGGGACAACACCATCAACTTTTTTTCCAGTTAAGGCGGCATTTCTAGCTTGATTAATGTTTGCAGCAATTTCATTCGCCACCGCCTCTACCTCTGCATGATGTCTATTATCCGCAAGTTGTTTATAAGAAATAACCGAAAAAATACTGATGATTGCAATTACAGCTATTACTTCTATTAAGGTTATGCCCTGCCTATTTGTCCCGCTTCGACTCGAATCGAGGCGAGGCAGATAATCTTTTTTGTTTTTCATTTTTAATATAAACCAAAATACCACTCTGTTATTATACCATAAAAAAGTATTGTTAAAATTGATCCGAGAACTAAAAATGGACCAAAGGGAACTTGAGATTTTAATGTTTTTCTTTGAAAAATAAGTAAGGCAATTGAAAAAAATGCACCTAGATTAAAAGCTAAAAAAAGCGCCAAAAGAATTTCTGGCCAACCCAAGAAAAGGCCAAGAAAAATTACCAGCAATGCATCCCCCATCCCCATCCATCTTTCTTTGGAATAATAGACTAAAGAGAAAAAGAAAAGAAAGGCCACGCCCGCGGCCAAAATTCCAGAAAAAACATCTAGTTGGAAAATAGAAGTAATTTTTTCCGCCTTATTTAAGTCAAAATAGATGCTAAAAATAATTGCCCAAATTCCTCCAATCCACAAAACCAAAGAAGGAATTTCCATATAAAGCCAATCATAAACAAAAATCGTCACTAGAAAAGAAACGATTCCTAAATAATAAAAAGTTATTAAATAGCTTTGTTCATTAGCTAAATTAAAAAATTTCCAACCAATCAAGGCAAAGACAATCCCAGTCAAAGCTTCCACCAAAGGATATTGCCAAGAAATCTTCTTCTTACATTTTCGACACTGGAATTTCAAAAGAATAAATGAAATTAAAGGAATATTATCATACCAAGCAATTTTTCCTTTGCAATGCGGACAATAGGATCGCCCCAAAAAATCTTCCGCCACTCGCAAACGATAAACAACCACATTCAAAAAACTTCCAATAATAAGTCCGAGAATGAAAAATATAATAGGCATATTTTTTTTGTTTTTAGATGTTTATATTATACCATAAATTTGATGAAAAACTATCTACAATAATGCCTATCGGAAATTTACAAAAAATATATCTACATCTTTATATTTTTAATTTTTTTTTGCAATAATAAACATATTATCACTTGTATCAATAGTTAAATTTATTTTTCCCAATCGATTTTTTGAGAGGTAACTATAAATCCATTTCCATAAAGAAAATTTTTGCCATCTTGATAATATTTTAAAGATATACTGTAAGCTAAATTTCTTTCTTATCCTACCAATATACAAAACTGTAAATCCATTTTTCGACAAAATACTTTCGATATTTCCAGGACTAAAATAATTAAGATGCTCTGGAGGAACAAGTAAATGCCATTTTTTACCAAAAATTTTAGCCACGACACTACTAGCATTCGGGGTGTTAATTGCAATAATTCCATTTTTTTTTAATATCTTATCAGCCTTTTTTAAAGCTTTTTCAGGATGAGGAAAATGTTCAAGAACATCCCAGAAAGTAATTACATCAAAAAAATCATTACCAAAATTATAATCCTCAAATTCACCAGTCATTAATTTTAATTGTTTATTTTTTCCAAGTAATGTTGCATCTAAAGAAATATCTATACCCTGCGCATCCCACCCTCTATCATTGACACTTTCCACAAAAATTCCTGTAGCAGCTCCGACATCAAGTAATTTACCTTTTTTTTTTGAAAATAATTCTATTTTATCTGTATATTTTTTAAAGTTTTCTAATAAATTTTTTTTATCTCCATCATAATCAGCATAACCAAAATCTCCCTTTCCTCCATGAAAATAATCGGAATTATAAATTTTTGCTAAATCCTTAATTTCAGGAAAAACAAAGACGAATTTGCATTTTTGGCATTTATAAATATTTATATTGTTTTTTTTTGCAAAAAAAACAGTTGCCTCATTTTCACATAATGGACAACATGGACTATCTGTTAAAATATTTACTATTTTTTCCATGAATCATTTTTTAATCTCAACTTTAAAACTTTCCAAAAACTTTCTAAAATTATTCCAGAATTCATTTTTGACTCACCTATTATTCTCCCAGAGAATACGATTGGAATTTCTTTTATTGAAAAATTATTTTTATAAGTATAGTAAGTTGTTTCTATTTGAAAAACATATCCAATTGAATTTATATTTTTATTAATTAAGTGCTGTATAACATTTTTCCTATAGCATTTATATCCAGTTGTTAAATCCTTTACTGGAATTCTTAATATCATTCTTGCATATAAATTTCCAAAAAGACTAAGCAATCTTCTTGAATAATCCCAATTTTTTATTTTTCCATTTGGTATATACCTTGACCCCACAACTAAATCATTTTTTTCAATATTTTCAATAAATTTAGGGATTAACGTGTGATCATGAGAGAAATCAGCATCAATTTCAAAAAAGATATCTGCCCCTTTTTCCAACGCATATTTAAATCCATCAAGATAAGCGGTTCCAAGTCCCATCTTTCTTTTTCTATTTATAATATGGATTCGATTATCTTTTAATTTAATTTTTTCAACCAAGATTCCTGTTCCATCAGGAGAATTATCATCAACAACTATTATATGTAAATTTTTTACATTCAAACTAAGGATTCCTCTTATAAATTTTTCTATATTATCTTTTTCATTATAAGTTGGAATAATTATAGCAACTTTCATAAAATTAAATTTTATCTATTTAAACTATTCCAAAAAAATGCAGGAGAGAATAGATGGTTATCAGAAAGGTTATTATATGATACTTTTTTTCTCCCAACAATATTCCAATTGGAATGATTGGAAGAACATACCAAGGAGATATCCAGCGAACCAAGGTAAAAACAAGAGTCAGGTATGTCCAAAAAATAAACTTAAGTTTATTGTCTCCATTGATGATAAATTTAAACAAAAAATATAAATAAAAAAATATAAATATTAAAATTCTAAGAAAACCACTTAAATCCCCCGCGATCATATCTGTTATTGAAATTATTGGTGAACAACGATAGAGACAATTTTGTAATTGACTTTTCATAATTAAAAAATTATTCAATACCACCTCAGAAGTAAAACCAAGTAACCAAAAAAATATTACAAAACTAGCCCCTAAGAACAAGCTTGAAAAGAAAACTTTTTTAAAATTAATCTTTGCTTTTTCATTCCAGAATACAGGCAAGAAGATGATTACATTATATTTAATGAAAACTGCAATCAACCAAAA
>Ga0222628_1000677_pt1 | contig 13032 bp, 13 predicted proteins | sample AntAcemetageno95_FD_179860 | JGI IMG/M metagenome (GOLD analysis project Ga0222628, IMG submission 179860) | Saline water microbial communities from Ace Lake, Antarctica - #95 | ecosystem: Environmental > Aquatic > Non-marine Saline and Alkaline > Saline | place: Antarctica: Ace Lake | collected...
TACTATCTTTTTTTGTAACAATTTCCCCATCTACGGCTGCTAATATTATCTGATTGCTTGCTGTTCCAAATACATCTTTCATATTATTTCTCCTTTTAAATTGTCTTTTGTTTATTCTTCAATGAGTGTTTGTTTCCCTTTTTAATTATAAAATGGTTTTTTGGAAAAGGCAAGACTAATTTTTGCATAGCTACTTACATTTTAATATCAGCTGGCGTAGGAGTCTTAGGGACAACAGGGTTCGAAGTTTGGGCAGTTTCAATTGGTTTCATATCCTTGTCAACAACGAAAGTAGCTTCCTGTGGTTTAGGCGCAACATTTTGGGCTTGTTGGTATACCACATTAGTTTTTGGTGGGTTTTGTAACGAAGCCACTTTCGACTTATTTTCTTCCATATTCTTTTTGTTAACATTCAGGGCTGACATTTTTTCTTCCAAACTAGTATACATCCCACTAGTTTTTTCTTTGGAAGTGTTCCCAACAACGGAAGTAGCTTCATTAATAGCATCTTCATATTTTATAAACGGAAACGCCGTAAGCCTGCTTTCTGGATTGCAATTTTTGACAATGAAATTTTCAGCAAGAAAGAAAGGTTGTAGTTTGGTAAAACGGTCAATTAATTTTTTGTAAGTTGACATATTGCCCCTTATTGCATTGGGAGTTCTTTCTTCGTCAAAATGATACTTTTTGTCTCCACTCATATATAAATCTACCCCAAGTAAATAGACCTTTCTGAAACCCAACAAAAATAATATTCTTAACGCCGCCAACATAACGCTCCTGCCGCCACCCCATTTTTTATGGTCGCCCCAGTTAATTGTGTCTTCGTATAAAAAACGTTCTGGTACAAACTTTTCATTTCTTCTGAATCCAATAATATTTGGACAATCACCAACAACAATATTTGAGGGACCCCATTGTTGCCCTTTATCTTCTAAAAATCTATTATCCCACAATGGTTTTTCAAAATGACCGCAAGGTATAAATTTGGTTATAAATGGGTTTAGCCACATAGATGCATTAAACCTGCACGGATCGTCAACAGTTATGGAAGCATTTGTTTTAAAAGAAACAGATGCATTGTTAGTAGCCATAGTCCACACTCCAGGTGTTCTTAACAAGTTTTTATCTAAAGACGCAAAACTTGGTCCAGAACATATTAGAAAAGCACTTGTTCCACGATAAATACCGACAAGTGGCAAAACAGCGGATTCTCTGGTAAAGAAGAACGGGCTAGGTTGATAGTATTCACTCGAAACTGTTGCACCCATATTGCGAAACCTCCCATATCTTAATTGGTTTATATCATTTTGATCTTTTGTTAAAGATTTCATTCTCATAATTACATCCTCAATTATACAAATTTATTAAATATATTATACAAATTATCTTTGAAATTCAAACTTCTTATTTCCCAACCATTGCGTATATGATTCCCAATTTTCTTTATAGACTTTCTCTGGGCAAACTGGAATGTTTTCTGGTTTTTTTCCAGAAGAACAGTATTTTCTCCAATCATTAAAGCTTTTTATTTTTAATTTAATAACGAAATTTCTAGCTTTTTTATATGTCCAAAATGGATTGCTTTTATCTCTAAATAATAATTTTATTTTATTTGCATTTTTAAACAATTCCCATTTTCTAATCATTTTTAATTTTGGATTATTTTTATACATAAAGTTCTTCAATCTTATAGTGTCATAAGCACCAAAATTAAGATTATATGCTGCATTTGTTTTTTTATATTTAAGACCAGAAATGCTTCCATTTAAACTTGGGGTTTCTATTTTTAAAATTTTATGCAATTTTTTTACAAAACTTATACTACCAGATGCAAAAGAAGTGCCATATCGTTTTTTATTAATTAGAAAATAAATTGAACCATCTCCATCAAATTCTCCTCTAATAAAGTCTGGTAAGTATTTTTTAGGAACATACGGAAAATTACAGTCTAAAGATTTCCTGTATTTACCACCAATCTTAATTATGTCTTTAACAATTGTCTTTGAATTAATTTGAATAAAACAGCAATTTCTATTTTTACGAACGGGATAATTTGATTTCATTGCTTTTAAAACATTTTCTAACGAATGCCTGTCGTTTTTATGCAAAGTAATATCAAAAACACGACCACCTGTTTTTGTTTTAACAATAGATCCATCAGCAAACCACAACCCAAAGACATAAGCCATATTATGTGACCACTTCTTAAAAAAGTTGTGATTAACTTTATATTTTCTATAACAATGTGCCTTAACGCCAGTTCCAAGCCAATCTCCCATATCGATCCATTCGGTTTTATATATTTCCATTGGATGAGATGGAATTTTTAAGATATTACTTTTGTTTTTTATAAATTTTTGCCAATCTTTAGTATTTGTTAATTTCAAACTTCTAACAAATTTTCTTGTTTTATAAAACGACAAAAAATCTTTTTTGTTAACAATATGGTTACAAATATTACCCGTTCCTAACCAATTTCCCCACCCCTTCCATTTATTGTTTCTCTTGGATTTGTGGGAATCATTATTGTATTTGATTTTCCCTTTATAAAATACTCCCACTCCGATCTGCTTTTTAATTCCAATCCCCTAGCAAATTTCCTAGCTTCTTTAAATGGAATCCACTTATTTTTCATTTTTTCCTTCTAAATAAAAGTCTACTATTTTTCTAAACATCTCAGAAAAGGTAATCCCCCTATCTTGCGATTGTCTCATTATTTTATCGTATTGCTTTACTGTTAAATACAAATTGGTTCTTCGTAGTTTAATTTTCATAGATTATATCCTTCTACTTATTATACTCCGTTACGGCTCATTATGCCTTTATTTTTATTAATCTATTTTGACAGAATATAGGTTTGTTTTATACAAAATTATCTTTGAATTAATAAATGTTTACAATTTTCTTCATTATCTCTTTCATGGTTCAAATGATATTGAGGCCTTGTTTTTATCGTTATTGTTCCACCTACTAATCGTCTGAATTGCTGGTCACTACGAGTCTTGTGGTAGCTCTCAAATTCTGCTTCGTCGTTGCAATGCTGAGGGTCAACATATACTCCATTACAATTTTCTTTGAGATTTTTAACATTTGCCAGCTGAAAATAGCCAGCACCACACGAGCGACTTATTTTAAAGATGGGCCATTTGGAAACAAATTGTGCTACATTAGGAACAATACAAGGGTAAATGTTTTTGTCAATTTTGTTGAAATAATCTTTGCTATACTCCTTAGATAATGATATTCTTTTGGCAGAAATGCATCTTGTTTCATTTTTTAGCTCCGTATTTTCCAGCTGGTTTTTTAAGTCTTCAAAAAATAATGGGTCATAAACCATATCAGCATCTGAAAACAATATCCAGTCCGCATCCGTTTCTTTTAACTGCATATTTCTCACCAAGCCTCTTTTCTGGATCTCCACTTCGTTTTTATATATGGTTTCTTTAACATTTAAACCGTTGTCCTTAAATAACTTACAAACGTTTTCTGTTGTTGGATTTCCATTACTTTGAGGATAAGCAACATTAAAAATAATGTTTGGAACATTGCCTTTTTGTTGAAGAATAGAACTCATCATCCAGCACAAGCGTTTTTGATACAAAGTACAAGAAATTGCTATCTCAATCTTAGTAACATTCATAAGGAATATCCGTTATTATGTGTTTAACCTTCAGTATTTCTTCCGATTGTTGTTTTAAAATTTCTCTATGATTTTCAAACTCCCTCAAAAAAGATCTTCTTTTTCGTTTTGTTTTGATTAGCCACCATGAAGGAGCAAACTGTGGGAATTGTCTTTCTTCGGTTGTCAAAAAGAGAAATTGTTTTTTTTCCATACAAAAACCATTTGTAACATACATAACATCATACCTATATTTTCTCCAATAATCGTGTCCTGCAAAAGTACCACCCCATTTTAACTTTCCCCACCAGTTAATTAGGTCAAGAGTAAACCCAGTGAACATATGAGATGCATCAAGATAAATAAAATCCAAACTTTCGTCTTCGAATTGCTTTACTGCATTCTCACTCAAGTCTTTTATTATTACAGACCTGTCACCAAACTTTGATAATTTTGCTGCTGTTTCTTGATAACACAATTCCATTTTTCCGTGTTCACATCTTTTTCTAACAGCTTTAGTTGCATCTTCATCTTCCATCCACGCATCAATACTGTAAAACTTCTCTATATTAGAATTAGCCAAAATGTGTTCCGAAAAGTGACCCTTGTGAACTCCAACTTCAACTCCTGTTTTTAAGCCCAATTCGTTAATTATCTTGGCAAAATCTGCCCTTTTAGTTATTTTTGCATTCATATATTACATCAACCTTTATATATTTGTTTAATTCATCTCCTTGTTTTTTTATATCAATCTTATATTGCTTGAATTCTTTTGTCCAAATTCCTTTATTTCGTTTTGTTTTGATTAGCCACCATGAAGGGTTAACAGCGTTCACCTTGCGACCAGCGTCACTGGTAGTTAAATAATAGAATTGTTTATGTTCCATGCAAAAACCATTAACGGCATAACTGACTTGATATGTTGATTTTCTTCTGAAATCGTGTCCAGCAAAAAGCCCACCCCATTTTAGCTTTTTCCACCAGTTGATTAAGTCAAGTGCAAAACCACTAAAAAGGTGGGAAGCATCCAAATATATAAAATCTAAACTTTCATCCTCAAATTGTTTTACTGCGTTCTCGCTAATGTCTTTAATCATTACTGACCTTTTTCCAAAAGTCGATAATCTATTTTGGGCTTTAATATAATAATTGTCCACACTTGCTACCAAACTAGAAGTTCTGTAAGCTCTCATTGCTTCTAAATCACTTGACCAGGCATCAATACTATATAGAACATCTAAGTCAGAATTTTTCAGCAGGTATTCAGAAAATTCACCTGCGGCAACTCCAACTTCAACTCCTTTCTTTAAACCCAATTCGTTAATTATTTTAACCAATTCTGCTCTTTTCTTAATTATTTCCATTGTTTTCTCCAATAATTTGTTACTGCCACGGAAAAACATAAAGCTTTGGTTGTCTTTTCAAATCCTTCCAAGACCATATTAGCCACTTCTCATAATAAGCCCTGTGTCGCAACTCCGTTGTTTTTTTTAATTTTGACAACGTGTTTATATATTCCGTTCTTGCCCACCAGAAATTTCCTACAAAAAACTTCCTTCTTTTATTTGTTCCACAACACATATTACCTTCGTCCAACTTCTCAACGCACTCTTTCCATCTAGTAAGGTTAATGTCTTCCAAATGTGCCCGTTTTCTTTCCTTAATACTTTTTATTCTTGTATACTTTGACGGAAAACTAACCCCTTTTGTGTGAAAATATAAAACATAACCGTCGTTATCTTTGGAAAAATCTTGAAGCATTTTTAAAGTTGTATACTCAAAAGAGTTTTCGTGGACATACTTGGTTTTAAACTTGTTTGGGTCAACATGTTTTTCTTCAATTAGTTTTTTTATAAAATCAACATGTTCATTTACCTTTCGTGGGTCACAAACAACGCCACAACTTATTTTCTCACAACTATCGTACAATCCAGACTCAACCAGTTTACAAAATTGACCTTTTACTATTGTTTTCCAGTTGTTGACCAGATAATTATGCCAAAATACGAAAAGTTTTTCCATTTTTTTTTAAACCTTATGATTCTTGTTTTCTTCATCAACATTTGCCATCACTCTTTTGAGCTTTTCAATGCGCGAAGAGTTGGAAAATCCAGTATATCTCTTAAAATTGTGTCTTTTCCATTTGCGTCCTAACCTTTCAGCAACATACCACAGATAAGTGTCATGGCTAGGAACTGGCCACCTTTTTCCTGCTATTTCTGCCGCTTTTTTTACAAATTCCGTCTTATGAAACTGAATATAACTTGCTATTCGATTATGACTGTACCTATTTCCATTTAAGTTTTTTGGGTCAAATATAGGTTTCGTCCCATTAAACACTGGTATTTTGTTTGCCCATACATCTAGCTCGCTAATCCACCTTCCAGGCTTTGTATACCCCCACTTGTGACCATAAATATCATAGTCCTTCATTTCCTCGTTAAGTAAGTCATTGTAGTTTGTGCAAAATGCGTCAGCATCTACTTTTATCCAATATTTAGTGGTTACATCTCTTGCTGTACCATACACAAAGCATGATAGCATTCTTTCCCTTTGGGATTGGGCTGGAGGAAAATCCCATTCTATGATTTTAATGTTTTTATTGTTTTTTAAAAAGTCCAAATCCTTACTTTTAGCTCCGTCCTTAAACCCGTTAATATAGACAATCATTGGAAACTGGTCTATTTTCTTGTATTTTACCCAGTTTGGGTAAGTCACCTGAAGATGCCCAATATATTTTGGGTCACAAGCAGTTACAATTGTGACATCTTGTATATTTTCCTTCAACTTATAATCTTTAGAATCTTTTTTTGATATACTTGTAACAACATTTTCAGAAACTATTTTCGGAACATCCTGCTGGATAATTGACTTTATTTTTGTTGCTTGGTCACGCCTACCATATCTACCAGCTAAAAATTTTCTTAATCTTTTGTCACCGTATTTTGGGTCTGCGAATTTTCTTATGTTACAAACATTTTCTTCGCAAGCTTGCTGGAAAGCATCTATCCACAACTGGCATAGGCTGTCAGGAGTTACATGTTTCTTGCCATGTAAATGTATAATTCTTTTGTCCTGTGTATTTGGGTCATGCCTAACGCTGACATTGAATTTCAGAGGCAAAATATTAACTTTGTATCTTGGAATTAGAATCTGACAAGCAACTTCATCGGGGATAAACATATGCATTTTTTCTCCAACTTTTGATACTTCATGCCATTCTTTCAAAAATATGCTGTTTTTTGGAAAAGCAATCATTCCACAATTAATGGCAGGGCCATAAGCTATGGCAGCATCCATATATTGTGGATAGGCATCTTTATACCTAAGAATCCTTTTTCTAATTGTTCCTCCATTACTTTTCCATCCAGCAAAATGAGCAAGAGTAAAATCATAACCACTAACACCCTCGAAAATCTCGTCAACCTTTCCAACCACCAACGTATCAGTGTCAAGCAAAATGGTTTTGTCATAGGATGTTTTATAGCATATCTCAATTCTTCTTACCATTGTACATGATTCTGGATTCATATTATACATAACATCAATACCAAATGTCTTTTGAAGGTCCTTAATTAAATCTGTGTCGTGTTCTCCATCTTGAACAAGGGTAATGTTTCCCTTGTAATGTTTCCTCAGCGATTGAATACAAACAATGAGGCGAACTAAACATCGTTGCCCCCTGTTGTAGTGCATTATGCCTTGTGACATATTTTCTCCTTTTCTTGTTTTAATCTATTTTTATAAAAATGTTTTCTTCTATATTTAATGAGATCAATAAATTTATTATGCTTTCTATTAAGTTTCAACATATTCTTTTGATTTATTCCGTACATTACTTGTCCTAATTTAATTATGTTTTTCATTCCAAAATATAAACGAAAACAACTATCTGAATAAATGTTTCTACCCAAAATTCCCCATGTTTCAAAAAGATGATTGTTGAGTTCGTCTAAGAATTTTTTACTGCCACTGCAAAAATAACAAGATGAGCTGTGGTTTTTGGAAGAAACTGAAATACACCCATCTCCGTCAAAAAAACCCCTAATAAAATCAGCAAGGAATTTTGTTGGTACATTTGGGAAAGTAGTTGTTAGTGATTTTCTTCGTGTTCCTCCAAGTCTAATAATATCATTATAAATTTTGTCAGAAGAAATCTCAAAAGTACAACTGTCTTTTCTAGTGCCTGGCGTATAAATACGACAATCGGATTTCATTGTTTTTAATATATTTTCTAACAAATATTTGTCCTTAATGTGTTGGAATATTAAAAAACTTCCATATCTTAAGAAACCACTCACTTTCCTTTTTCTTATGCATCCATCGGCAAACCAAAAGCCAAGAATATATGCCATATTGTGCGACCACTTCTTGAAAAAATTATCATTAACCATATATTTGCGTAAACATCCTCTTATATTCTTTGTTCCCAACCAATGAGACCAAGAGACCCATCCTTTGTTTTTATATATAACTTGAGGGTGGCTTGGTATATTAGATAATTTTTTCCCCTTTGCTATGTATTGATAATGCCATTTTTTTTCGCTATTTATATTAAATTTTTTAGCGTCTTTTAGAACAATTTTTAACGCATTAGTATATGGCATCCAATTAAATTTATTCATTTTTTTTCCTTCATCTTATTATACAAATCATTTAGAGATTTTCGCAAAAAAACTGCAATATTAACACAATAGTTATTTCGAAGTTTCGTAATAATATCTTTGTCTTGTTTGGATATTCTAAAATTATAACTATGTCGTTCTTGTTGGTTTTTCATAATCTTTGTCTACATTTGTCTATATTATTCCGTAAAAAAAACAAATACCTTTTATTTTAAAATATTTTTAAATTTTTAAAGACAAAAAAACCTTACTAAATTTTATTTTAGTAAGGTTTTTTGTTTTGTCATTTATTACATACTAGGAATTGAGCTAATTGAGCTTATCGAGCTTGAGCTTATCGAGCTAACCGAGCTTGAGCTAAGCGAGCTTAACGAGATTGAGCTTATCGAGCTTGAGCTAATTGAACTTTCTGAACTTGAACTAACCGAACTTTCTGAACTTGAACTAACCGAACTTTCTGAACTTGAGCTAACCGAGCTTTCTGAGCTTGAGCTAACCGAGCTTTCTGAGCTTGAGCTAACCGAGCTTTCTGAACTTGAGCTAAGCGAGCTTAACGAACTTACTGAGCTTGAACTAAGCGAGCTTGCCGAAGAACTGCTACTATTGAAATCAACTCCAGATTGTGTTACATATATGCTTCGGTTTGGACTGATAGCAATACCTATTTTGGTAACTAGAGGTTCTACAATTACTCCGCCAATACCTTCTTGATTGAACTTAAGTAGTCTGCTCAATTCAGTAATTGTATTGTAATCAACGACATGAATGAAGCCAGAGTTGTCAATTTCAAGATATTTAAGACTTCCAAAAGTAAATGCTCCACCAGCAAGGCTATCAGTACACGGAACATTATAAACCGTAAAGTCTGTTTGAATCATCTTAATTTTACTATTGCCACTATCAGCAACAAATATCTTTCCGCTTTTATCGCAGGAAATTCCGTATGGAGCATTAAATTGTGCAACGTTTCCTTTACCTATTACATCGCCAGCAACTCCAGTTCCAGCAATAGTAACCGTGTTTGCACCTCTTATAAGCCTAATCTTGTTATTTCCAGTATCGGAAACATACACATTGCCAGAAGCATCCACTTTAACATCTACTGGTGCGTTGAATTTAGCATCTCCATTGGCTCCATCAGTTGAACCAGCAACTCCTGTCGAACTACCAGCCAACAGACTCACATTGCCATTTGGATCTATTTTTCTTATTTGGTTGTTGTTGAAATCCGCAACATATATGTTGCCACTTCTGTCACAATCAACGCCCATAGGTTGGTCAAATCTAGCAACTGTTGATATTCCATTGGTCATACCAGGAGTTCCAGCTTCGCCAGCAAAAAGTGTTACAACTCCAGGTTCAGTAACTTTAATTATAATGTGCTCTTCCGCATCTGAAAGGTAAACGTTGCCAGACCAATCAGTACACACACCAACAACAGCTGTACTACCAACAGTCGTTAAGTTTGGAACTGGGGTAGTATCATTTGCAACCAAAGCTCCTGCGTTACCAGCCGCACCGTACCCAAGTAAATGTTTCAATAATTTGTTTGCCATTTGCGTTATCCTCCTGTATTGTTATTCTTATTATTCTAATGTTTTTCTGTTATTCCTTTTTTATATTTCAACAAAATTTTTAATAACCCTTTATAATTTTATTATTAATTATAATATAATTCTATAGTTATTATATCAAACCCTTTTTATTTTATTTTTTTCTTGATTTTCTGCTTGTTCTGACAAAAGAGGTATTCTTGTTGGTTCTTCTGGCTCTTCCTGAGTTGGTTTTAATTGGTCAACTTCAGGATCGACAGTTTCTACCGACTCCACCTTCTCTTCTGGAAGATCCTTGATTAATCCCTTAATTTCCCTTTCTTCTTCTGTTTCTTCTTCCCCAGTAACTTCTATGTTTTTAGACTCATTCTCATTATCTTCATTTTTTACCAACAAATCTCTGTCCGACTTCTTCAACATATTTTTCTTTTCCGTAAATACTGTTGGTTTAGACCCATGCTTTTTGGGAACATCTTCCGCATTAACCATTATTTCTTCTGTTTGTTCGACGGCCTGTTCGTGGTTATCAAATATTTCCAATCCGATGTTACCAATTTCATTTACATCCGACTGTCGGTTATGCCATTCGTCATATTCACCCTTGCTTCTGAATTTGACAAGTCCTTTTTCATAGGAAATCTTCAACTGATGACTATTTTTTATTTTTTGTGCGGGCATGGCAGAAAGTTCAATTATCTCATTTACATTCATAACCAAATCCAAATCGTCTACGCATAGTTTACCTTTTGTTTCGTTGCTAACATACACGCCAAGTGGCAACCTAACAACAGACTGCATAAGTTTCCCAAATTCAATTGCTTCTCCCCTACTCATTTTCTTATTCGTGGGTACTTGCGGAACCTTATCGTCAACACCTTTTACAGCTAATAAAATTTTTCTTAAGTCGTTGTAATTTGCTATGAAATTTCTGTTGGTATTACCCTTTTTAATGGGTGTTTGTTCTTGTTGAGTTTCAACCCTTTTGGCATTTTTGTATGTTTTAATTTTGGAATCAGGATTTGTTATTGCCAATTTGCTATTTTCCATTGCCGCAGAAGTGTACAGATTTTGAATTGGAGTTTCCTTTCCTAAATCTTTGACATCTTCTGTAATATCGTTGATTTCAAGCATTATGCTCAAGTCTTCAATTTTTTTAACAGCTTCTATTTTAGTATCATCTGGACAAGTTATTTTTAATCTAGCAACCATTTTGCCATTGTCCAAAGGTTGAATATAAAGAAACAAAGGATTGTCTAAACATATTTTAGCTAATTTTTTACTAATGACTGCGGAACAAGAAAGGTTTAAGTTCATGATAGTATTCCTTATTTTTAGAACATTATACTACTTTTTTGGAATTTATGCACATATTGATACCACTTTTCCAACCTTGATATTCAACCTTCAAATCAATAATTTTAGCAATCTTCGTTTGGTGATACATTTTCATAAGTTTATTTCTGACCCAAGGAAATGAATCTTCACTTGTTTGGCAGATAACAACACTATTGTCTTTGTCCACATTCATCCTTATTCCGCCATTGGATATAATGTAGAAGATAAGCTTGTCGGGATTACTAACAATAAACGCCTCAAATGTCCAGGGATTCAGACTAAGGACAGAACAAAATAAACCTTTGTGCTTTTTAGCAATGGAAAAATGGTTGAACCCAGCCAGCAGTATTGATCCTGGCAACATCCAATAGTTTCCAGACAGCAGTCTTTTTTCGTCTTCGTTTTCTGGAAGTTTAACATCATCCAAATCTTGATCAGTTATTTTTTTCCAAATGTCTCTGACAATATTATAAAGCATATTAAGTTCTACATCAGATGCCTTGTTTTTTATTATGTATTCTGACGGAAGAGACTCTATAGACTTTTTTAATTCCTTATTAATTTCGTCTTTGTGGTCATTATAATAAAGAAGAATGGAGTTTATCAGATGAACCAAATCTTCTGCATTAACATCTAATTTTTGATTTGCTGTTATTATTTTCATTTGTTTAAAATACCAATTAGCATATTCTTATTATGGTTATTCTCAATAATTGCCAATATATCTTTTATTGATTTTTTAGTTTTTTCTGGGTTCATCTTCATTGCCCTCAACAAGAATTGCTTATCACCTTCTTTCATTTCTTGACCACTTAACATTAAGGCAATAACATAATTCAAAATAATTTCAGGAACCAAAAAATTCTTTTCGGCAATTTTTTTACCAATATTTACTAAATCATTACCAATTAAAGACTTACGACTTAACTTTTTTGCTTCAATTGCGGTTTTTAAACACAACAAAACAACATCTTCATCATCGTCATATTTTTCCATTAAGTCTTTGGCCAAGGAAACTGCCTCAACTGGTTTTTCTTTGATGACTTCATTTATTTTATCTAACACGGAACGAACCAAAACCTTCGAACACCTAGACGCACTAACAGTTTTCTTAACAAATTCTGGAAAGTTTTCTATCATTTTTTTATGAGCATCTTCTTTTGACATGTTCGGTTCCTGATCCTGTAAATCAAGTAGCCAGTTCATAACTGTCTTAATCCAAGCACCAGATTTGTTATTGTTGAAGGCTTGCATTATTTCGTTACCATTCAATACTGGAGCAACTTTCTTTTGAGAAGAATCTTGTAATTGACCAATAGACGATAATGCTTCTTGTAATTTTGCCTCTAAATCTTGGTAATCTCTAACAGTTTCTTCATCCACCAACCTATCTTTCGCATAGGCATCAGCTACAGTTAGGTTAAATACATCTAACCAGTTAAGAGAATTTTGTCCACACAACCTTATAAACCTACGAAGACTTCTTAATCCAGCACCGTCTCTTTCTCGATGATGAAGTTGCATATGGTTTTTAACCAGTTCTGAAACTTCCTTAATATACGGTTCCATTTTTAAATACTTTAATATATAAGAAACAATTTTTGAGCTTTCAATTTCATGCCCATGATAACTGGTGTGCCCCTCATCTGTCTTTTTTTGTATGTCAAAGCAAAGTTTTCCCAAATCATGAAAAAGAGCAGACAATATCATTACAACTCTTCTTTCGTTATCAAAATCTTTATATTTACCAATAACATTTTTGACCACTTCCATAGTGTGTTCCCATAGGTTTAATACGTGGTGAGGATTGTTTTGGTTCATATCTAATCTAGGATGTATCTTGCCCTCATATTCTGTTCCTTTTAGAGATTCACTTAATATGTCTTCTAATAGGCCA
>Ga0222628_1000678_pt1 | contig 13032 bp, 9 predicted proteins | sample AntAcemetageno95_FD_179860 | JGI IMG/M metagenome (GOLD analysis project Ga0222628, IMG submission 179860) | Saline water microbial communities from Ace Lake, Antarctica - #95 | ecosystem: Environmental > Aquatic > Non-marine Saline and Alkaline > Saline | place: Antarctica: Ace Lake | collected...
GAGCCAAAATATGTCCATTGAGAAGAGAGGGGCTGGCGAATCTTTAAATGCAGCCATGGCCACATCGATTGCGCTCTATGAATTGGCAAATAAAAGGGGGGCTAGCTAGATGCAACTCTCCTTCGAACGAGGCAACTTTTCCAGGGTCTGGGTTGGCGTTGCCGCCACCCTGTTTTTTCTAATCAGTGCTATTCTTGAACCCGCCAACAGAAAGAATATGCTGTTCTTCGTGGGAATTGGATTGATCCTGACCTGGCAACAATACTCGCTCTACTTAATGAAGAAGCAGGAAGACCAAAGACCGGAATAAGGAACTCTGAGCCCTTTTTCCCAGGCTTACGTTATAAATTCTTTAGCGGATTGAGTCGTTTTAACAGACTATACTGTTCCATTATTTTGCTGTAACCATGACAACCACACCTAGGGGACCTACATGAAACCTTCCTTTTCTTCCATCGGCTTAATCGCGGTAGCATTGACCCTGCTCTTCAGCCCCACCAGGGGAGCAGATTGGGTCAGCCTGAATGCTGCACCTGAAGCCCCCCCAGTCCTCGATCTGACAGAATCTATCAATGGTCTTGACATGAGTTTTCAACTACCTGGATTCTTTAGTAGCCAAATGGATATTCAAGGGGTTCCTCATACCACTATCTCGGCTGAAGGAATGACCCCTATACTGAAAACCGGTGCTCCTGATCTCCCCAAATTTTACCGCAGTATTATCATCCCCGACGATAGGGAAATGAGCTTACAGGTTGAGGTGGTATCCTATGAAGACATCTCCTTAAAGAATCTGGTCCCTTCGAAGGGCAACCTGACTCGCGATATTGATCCTGCTACAGTCCCATTTATCAAGGGCTCCGAATATGCCCTGGACAGCTTTTATCCCGCAACAATCGCGTCATTGGGAAAAGCCTATGTCATGCGTGATAAGCGCGGTGCAGTCGTGCAGATCCATCCATTTCAATACAATCCCCAGACTGAAACACTGCGAGTCTATACTGAGTTACAGCTTACCGTAATCCCTGCCGGACCTGCCACACAAGGTCTGAAAAGCCGACCTACAACAACTATGGATCCTGCTTTCACACCCGTCTACAGAAATCATTTCATCAATTATGAACAAAACTCAGTGCTGTATGACCTACCCGCAGAAACCGGAAGACTCCTGATCATCTCTGCCGATGCCTATCTGGACGAACTTGCGCCCTTAATAGCCTGGAAACAGACCCGTGGTCTTTCCGTGGAGTTGATCGCTGTTTCCGAGATCGGCAATACTGCGTCAGCCATTCTGGAAACCGTTCAATCGATTTATGATTCGCCTGCAGGGCTTACCCATCTGCTCTTGATCGGTGATGCAGGAGATGTTGCTCCAGCTATATCCAGTGGCGCCGCATCTGACCCTTCCTATGCCCTTTTAGATGGTGGCAATGGGGATCAATATCCTGATATCTTTGTAGGCCGACTATCTGGAAGCAATCCGGGGCACATTGAAACCCAAGTGGCCAAAATAATCGGCTATGAAGCCAACCCAGATACCGAAGGAGACTGGTATGCCAAGGCTATCGGCATGGCCTCTGCCGAGGGAGCCGGTATTGGTGATGATGGTGAATCGGACATCCAACACATGAACAATTTGAGGGCAGATCTTGTGGGATATGGCTATGAGCCAGTTGATCAGATCTATGATCCTTCTGCCAACACAAGCATGGTATCCAACGCCGTCAATGAGGGCCGTGGTCTCATCAATTATGTTGGTCATGGTTCCAACACGGCCTGGTCCACAACAGGCTTCTCTAATTCAAATGTGTCGGCCCTAAACAATACGGGGAAGCTGCCGGTGATCTTCTCAGTGGCCTGTGTAAATGGAAATTTTCAAGGTCTTACCTGTTTTGCTGAAGCCTGGATGCAGGCTGGAACAGCTACAGATCAACGGGGAGCCGTCGCTTTTTATGGCTCCACGATCAATCAATCCTGGGCCCCACCCATGTGCGCTCAAGACGAGTTTGCAGACCTACTGGTTGAAGACAGTCATCTGACGATTGGTGCCTTGATGTATGCTGCATCAGCTCAAATGATCGACGAGTATGGAACAGGTGGATTCGAGATGTACGCGACGTGGCATATCTTTGGTGACCCCAGCATGCCCATCCGAACCCAGGTACCTGCAACCTTTACGGGAATCAGCACGCCGGAAGTCCTGATCCTGGGTGCCACAGAAATTCAAGTAAGTACGCCAGATTTTAACCATGCTACCATCACCTTGAGTAAACATGGTGAACTTCTGGATTCGGCTCCGATCACTTTACTGGGTTCTACGACACTTAATTTTGAAGCCCTGGCTGAGATTGACACGTGTCTACTCACTATTACAGGTTTGAACCGAGTTCCCTGGCAACAGGAAATTCTGATTATTGCCCCCGATGGACCCTATCTCATCAACCAGGGTCATGTGGTCAATGATGATACTGACGGAAACGGGAATGGCCGTCTGGACTTTGGCGAAACAGCCGACGTCTACTTGACTATTAGAAACGTAGGCTCCGAAGCCAGCGAAAGCGTGAATGCCCGAATCCAATTGGCTGATCCCTATGTCACCTTACTGTCCGATTCAGCTTCAAGCACTACTCTCGCAGCGGATAGCACACTGCTACTGGGACCATTTTCAGTATTTATTGAAGATGATGTACCCAATGGGCACCAACTCAGTGCTGATATATCAATGGATAATGGCATTGAAATGTGGTCCGCGAGCTTGAGCATAACTTGTCATGCGCCTGACCTGGTCTTGGCTGAGGTCCTGGTCCTGGATGATCAGAATGGACGACTGGACCGCGGTGAATCAGCCCAGCTAGCGCTGTGTTTGAACAACTTGGGTGGAGCTGGTCTAGAACAAGGCACGCTACAAGTCAACAGTTCGGACCCCTTTGTGGAAATGGATGTCATAAACATTCTCATTCAGGATCTTTTAGCTGGGACCCTGGACTCATGCTCATTTGAGATCAGCAGCCAATATGCTACCCCTCCGGGACACATCGTTGATTTTAGCTGGTCCCTAGTTGGAGATCATGACTACGAGGCCTCGGGAATTTTTAGTGTTCCTGTGGGACTCATCATTGAAGATTTTGAATCAGGAGATTTTGAAACATTTGATTGGATCCATAGCGGACACCAGGACTGGACGATCGATGAGAGTATCATGCACGAGGGTTCATTCTCTGCCCGTTCTGGGACTATCGGCAATAGTCAAAATTCAGAGATCGGTTTGACCATCAGTATTGATGAAGCAGCTCCCATTCGCTTTTTCTTCCAGGTTTCTTCCCAATCTGGTAGCGATGGATTGGAGTTTCGCGTGGATGGGAGCTTGATCAACCAGTGGCAAGGTGAGATTCCGTGGACAGAATATTCACATGCTCTAATAGCTGGAGACCATGAACTGACCTGGCGCTACACCAAGAATTATAGTAGCAGCGCCGGCAGCGATTGTGCCTGGCTCGATTTTATACAATTACCCAATATTCAGATTCCCGGCTCGATCATTGGGGACGTGACAGCTGACACCAACATCAATGTCCAAGATATCGTTCGTCTCGTGAGTATCATTCTGGGACAGGGGGATAGCCCTGCTGACTACGAACTCTTTTGTGGAGATGTTAATGGTGACCTGGTGGTTGACATTGGTGACCTGGTGCTTCTGGTAAACTTCATTATGGGTGACCAAATGGGTCGACCTGCTGATACGGGTCAAGCCCTAGCCTCACTTACGACCCATGGCTTACAGCTTCAAAGTGAAGGAGCCATACGTGCCATTGAGCTGAGCTATACGGGACAATTTACAACGACTCTTCCTGAGGCCTACCATGTGGTCTCAAACACAGAGAACGGTTTAACGCAGCTGGTGGCCTATGTCCTGAATGGAACGCACGCGGAAAACATACTAAAAATTGGTGAGCCCAATGATGACTTCCAGCTTGTGGCTTTGAAGACGGCTGGAGAGAGTGGTCGGGTCACGGAAATTGACGTCACTGGACTGAATATCCCCACCCAGTTCAAGATCTATGGAAATTTTCCCAACCCCTTTAACCCGTCAACCACACTTGGCTTTGATATCCCCAAAGCCGATCAGGCTCTGGTGCGGATCTTTGACGTGAAAGGTCGAGAGGTCATTACCCTTATGGACCAAAACATGGAGGCAGGCCACTACCAATTGGTTTGGAACGGGAATACCCGTGATGGTCACCTTGTGGAAGCGGGACTGTACTTCGCCCTAATTCAGGTGGGTCAAGATTCTGGAGTCCAAAAGCTACTGATGATCAAATAGGCTTTAAAGTTCCTTTTTGCTATACGGGCTCAGTTTATCTGAGCCCGTTTTCATATCTACTGGGACTGGTTTGATGAGGAACATCATGTTGGTAACAGACTTCAATACACATATATTGCTCGGCCTTGTCCCGATTGGGCAAGCCAGATATTGAAAACAAAGGGATGCGTTAAGTGGGGACAACCCGTCCTTTCCCATCATAAAGATTTGAATATCTCTTATAAAAAGATTGACTCCGGGTGCATACCCGATGACATGAAAAAAAGGATCGATAATGGACTTTCTTAAACCCCGTGACATGGTGAAAACACTCCTAGCCGCTTTTGTCTTCTTCTTCACCTTCCTGGTCTATCTAAAAACCATGGCACCCACTGTTTCTTTTTGGGATTGTGGTGAATTTATAGCTGTATCAAATACCCTCAGCGTGCCCCACCCTCCCGGGTCTCCACTCTATCTACTTTTGGGACGGGTGATCTCCTTATTGCCTTTTAACGGCGGTGCAGCACTGGACCCCATATTGGCTGAGCCACAGTTCCATACGATTGCCTACCGTATCACCATGCTGTCCCCGCTGGCAACTGCCTTTGCAAACATGTTTCTATTTCTCATTATTGTTCGTCTCGTGCTGGAATGGCGCGGACCGATTAAAGATGCCTCGGATAAATGGATCGCCTACGGTGGTGGGTTGGTCGGCTCCTTAACCATTGCTTTTTCAGATAGCCATTGGTTCAATGCCGTGGAAGCCGAGGTCTATTCCATGAGTATCTTTTTCACGGCCATTGTGGTCTGGCTGATCCTCAAGTGGTCAGAGAAGGTTGATGAAGGAGGGGCTGGCACACGCTATATCCTGATCATCTCATATATGATGGGTCTGGCCATCTCCGTCCACATGCTCAACCTGCTCACCATTCCCTTTATTGCCTTGATCATGTACGCCAAACTCAACCCTGAAGAAGATGGGGTTGAAATGATGGTCAACATGCTCGCCGTATTGGGTATCGGGGCTATCGCCCTCATGGTGGCCATTGAAATAGCTCTTCCGGCAACTTCTACTGAATATCTTCGTCTCAGCGATGGGGATAGATCATCAAAACTCATGACCATGGGCCTTATTCTCAGTGTGATCACCGCTGGCGGACTTTACGGTCTATCACAAGTCTTTAAGGCAGATCGCAGACGTCGTTTCTGGAAACAAGCTATTCTCATGGGTGCCGCTGGAGCAGCCTATTTGTTGATCGCTGTCGGTATTATCAAAGGGATTCCAAAGGTTGGAAGCTTTATGGGTGGCCTCCTGAATACTGATGATGCCGTCTCCGCCATTGGCGCCACCTTTACGGTGAGTATTGGTGGTCTTATGGCACTCATCTATTTCGCACCATCTATCTGGCGCGCCAGAGCCACAGAACTTCGTGTGGGCGTTATTGCGTTCATGTTGGTCCTGGTGGGTTTCACATCCTATCAAACCATTTTTATTCGCTCAGCTCAAAACCCCAATATTGATGAGAACGACCCTGAGACCGTTGCCCGTGCTGTGTCATACCTGGAACGTGAGCAATATGGCAGTTACCCCGTGTTTTATCGTGATCGCTGGGGTGAGAACCCCCTCAATCGCAATACGGCAACCCCTGGTCGCGTGGTCAAAGTCAACAGTACTGGGAAAATCGGTGAGATCGTATCTACCAATGGTGAACAGATCGTTATCAAGGTGGGTGGTCGTGAGATGAACCAGCGTGTTTCTAATTTGAGTGCCATCACAAATGGCTACACATCTCGCAGTGATTTCTTCTGGCGTTATCAGATCAACCATATGTACATCCGCTATTTCAAATGGCAGTTCTGGGGACGAATCGGAGACAAGGCCGACATATCTCAATTGTGGGCTTTGCCTTTCCTTCTCGGGCTATTGGGGCTCGGACATCATTTTGCCAGAGACTCTAAACGAGCCTTTTCTGTCCTGGCTTTATTCATGCTCACGGGCTTTGCCATTCTGCTTTATTTGAACCAGGACGACCCCCAGCCCAGGGATCGAGACTACTCGTATGTGGGCTCCTTTTTCGCCTTTGCCATCTGGATCGGTATTGGGGCAGCCGCTCTTCTGGAGAAGCTCAAGGATTGGAAAAAAGGGTCACCGGCTCTTTTCTCAGCCGTCATTGCTGTCATGATACTGGCTATTCCCCTGAACATGCTCAGGGCCAATTATCATACCCATGACCGGACAGGAAATTATGTGGCCTGGGAATATTCCTACAACCTGCTCAACACCTGTGAACCAGATGCCATCATTTTTACCAATGGTGACAATGACACGTTTCCGCTATGGTATTTGCAGGAGGTCGAGGGTATTCGTACAGATGTTAGGGTGGTGAATCTGAGCCTACTCAACACCCCTTGGTACATCAAACAATTGAAAAAGATGGATCCTCCTGTGCCTATCAGCTTATCGGATAAGGACATTGAAGGAATGGGGCTCTACCCCTGGGAAGAACGTGAAATGACTGTCCCAGCACCAACCTCCTCCTACGATAAACCTGAGACAGGCACTCTCGAAGAAGGTGTCACAGGTCTGCGTTGGAATTTGCAGCCCACTATCTCTCGTCAGACCAATCCTGAGACCGGAAAAATGCGTGGTGGACTGCGGGTCCAGGATATCATGATTTATGAAATCTTGAGAATGAATGAGTGGAAACAACCCATTTATTTCGCTGTGACTGTTTCGCCCAGTAATCAGATCGGTCTGGGAGACTATCTACGTATGGATGGTCAGGCTTATCAGTTGATGCCTTATAAAGTTGGTTTGAGTATTGATAAAGATGTTATGTACGACAAGATCGTAGATACATATCGCTATACCAATTTGGACAATCCTGACGTCTACTATCCACCCAATGTCCAACGTTTGCTCCAGAATTATCGCAAGGGATTCTTACAACTGGTCTATGAATATGGATTGACTGGCGATGAGAATCGCGAAAAGGCTTTGAGTATCTTACACAAAATGGATGAGTTGGTACCCGATGAAACGATACCCATCACTTTTGTTGATCTGTATCTGCAGATCGCTCAAATGTACCTCCAGCTCGATGATGAAGAAAGTGCCCGGCGGTACATGGACAACGCCTTTAAGAATGGTCGCGAGAATATCGCCCTCATGGAAAAGGTCAAAGTGGCCTCAATCTGGAATGATCTTCTTGATGATACTGAGAAAGCGCTGGAGATTCTCCTGCCCTTAAGCATGGAAGCACCCAACAATGCACAGATGGCTTATGAGATTGCCAGGGCCTATGTGAAAGCCGAGAACGTTGTGGATGGCGAGGAATGGGTCAATCGCCTGGCAAGCCTGGCCCCAATGGCCCGTGAGACACGTACTCTCCAGGAAATGATCGCGGCTCTAAAGGCTGATTCTACGGGATCATAACCCAGTTTCGTGTATTTTGAACATACAAACGGGGGCTTCGGCCCCCGTTTTTTTGGTCTTTATGAGTGATGTCACACCAGCCACATCATTGCAAAATGATCGTCGGTTCTGGGGTCCTGACTTTTATATTAGAGTCCATTACAGGAGTTGAATTGAGTCGAAAAAGCCCCACATGCAAAACCAGTAAAACTGGACGCCCCCTATCGGAGTACGATAGCAAGGCCGAGGCTAAAACAGCAGCAGCCTATGCCAACAAAAACTTCCAGAATAGTGATGTTACACCCTATAAATGCAGTGTTTGTGGGTTCTGGCATCTCTCTCCTGTTGATCGTCAAACACCCAGTGACACGTGTACCATTTGTCGCGGTTCTGATGGTAACCTGAAGGAAGCCTACCCTACCGAGCGGGACGCTCTCCGACGCGCTGGCTTGCTCCGCAAGGAACAGGGCGTAAAGTTAAATGTCTATGTCTGTGAACACGGGAATGGTTGGCATCTGACAAAACAGGGGTAAATCGATTACTTCTATATTGTGCGCCTTGTTGATTATCGCATGGTCTGGCTCAATTCTAAATGGCCGGTGTTGGAGTTAATCTCACAGGCAATTTCCTTGGATCCAATCTCAACACATTTACTGGCTAGGGCATACTCCTTCCACCCAAGCATCAATAGCAAGTCTTCCCCGTTCGAATCCGGCCCTGGCAGCACAATTCTCCGCAGTCGCCGTTGGACTTAGTTTTCAGAAGGATGACTACCCGGACAATAATTGGATTGCCGATATTCATCTCGAGAAAAGGGCACAGCATCTACCCCAAACGGGGGCAATCATTAAAGCAACACCATGGTTCAATATTTGGCTTCAGTCTGCGCAGATCTATGATCTTTATTATCACGTCGTGATTGATGTAACCACAATTCAGGAGCCAGAAGGAACGGGGGCCAGCTTTGACATTGAAAGAAGTTCCCTGGTGTATCGAAATTCACTGGGGCTATCAGCACCAATGCTTCATCTGGGACCCCAGACTGAGCTAAGCATTGGTGGAAGCTACCATCGAGACCAGCATGAGTTTTACACCCGCCTATGGTCAAGTGAAGCCAATATTGAATATGCCTCAAACAGCTACACCCTGGGTCTGCTCATCGCTAAGCCCCAATAGTTTCGAATCGGAATAAGCTTCCAGAGCAAAGTGAAAGCCCAGGCTATCATGGAGACTGATTTTAACACTCTGGAAGGTTTCACAGAATCCTATCTTGTCAGCTCACATCCACCCTCTCAGCTCTCCTTGGGGGCACAATGGTTTCTGAACGATGACTCAGGTTGGAGTAGCGAGCTTAAATACGCATTTTGGCAGGAAGTGGATCCTGATTATAATGGGAATATTTCCGGCTCATTGTTCTACAATCGCCAGTTGGCCATTCCCCGACTCCTCTCTCTTGGGTTGCTTTATGCGCCGGCGAGCTATCAGGTTGATGTGATGCCAGAAGTGGCTAATAATGCTGTAAATGCCATCTTTGCTGTAATTGCCTCGAGGTCCAATCTTGGGAATCAAATTATTATAGATACTGCGCTTGGGTCAAGCTATGGGCTATCAGACCCCTGGAGAGGGGCGTTATTTATTAACCTTGGGTTGTCTTGGGGTCATTGAGAGTTTAATGGATCATAGTTGGGAGACCACTGATATGTCCTTAGAAGGATCACACCAGCTGCAGTAAACACCACACCCTCACTTTCCAGTAATTTCCGTTGAACGGCCCCTCCCATCTCTAGGTTGAGGCTGATTTTGCCCTGGGCATTGATCACCCGATGCCAGGGAATATCATCTGAGGGAACAGCGTGAAGGGCATAGCCCACTTGGCGGGCCTGACGATAATATCCAGCGAGAGTGGCGATCTGCCCGTATGTGGCCACCTGTCCTTCCGGAATCTGTTTGACAACTGTGTAGATCTGTTCCCACTTACTGGGCTCGCCCACGGCATCAGTCCTTTTTCTTCTTGGCAGACTTACGCTTTTTCTTTTTTCCCTTGATCACGTGCCGGTTTTCATGAAAAGCCTCGGCCATAATTTTGGAAACGGCAGCAGGGACTACTTTTTTGATCGCTTGTTTGGGCGTGAATAATTTTCTTTTGCGGAAGGATTGTTCATCCCATTTTTCTTTGAGTTTTTCAACATTCATGAAATACAGTCGCACCTTGTAACGGCCGCCATTTTTCTCATAAGTATAGGTGCCAATCTCGGCTGGCAAGACCGGTCCTTTAAGTCCCCCCTCTTCCAGAGCTTCTTTGGCAGCCGATTCCTGGGCCGACAACTCCCACTCAATGGATCCCTTGGGTACGATCCAACGTTCACTGCCACGGGCAGTGATTAAGACGACCTTGCCTTTGTACACCGGAATCACACCGGACTGTTTGAAATATCGATCTTTCATTAGATGTTCTTCAGTTCCTTATGTCTCAGATTCTTCAGGATAAAATGACAGAGAAAAACGAGCTCCGCCATCATTCTCAATCTTGATCTGGCCGCCCAACTGATCTTCTCCTAACATATGGACCAACCGCATTCCCAGCGATTCACTCGAGGCGTAATTATAGTTAGCCGGATAGCCACATCCATTGTCAACAAGCGACAAGCGGATCAATCCTTCGGATGTCTGAGATACCCCGAGCTCAACATGGGGGTCTGGACCTGAGTCCTCCTTAAATGCATGCTTGAGGGAATTTGTCACTAGCTCATTGACGATCAATCCGCAGGGGATAGCCTCTCGGGGATTGACCGAGACTTCTTCTACATGGCCTGTGAGTTGTATTTCCCTCTTTTCAGGGGACTGTACTGCCACCAGATCCTCAGCCAGGGAGTGTAGATATGAGCCCAGGTCGAGACTGTTAAAAGCCGCCGAACGGTACAGACGCTCATTGAGCAAGGACATGGTCCTCAAGCGATCACGACTTACATCAAAGGCTTCCTTCACGGATGGGTCTGTAAATTTTTGGGCTTCCAGATAGAGTAAACTACCAGCCAGATTGAAATTATTCTTTACGCGATGATTAATCTCTTTGAGGAGCAATTCTTTTTCCGCTAAAAGTGATTCTTTGGATTGGATTAGCTCCTGTAACTGGCTTTCTGCCTCCTTGCGCCAATTGATATCATGCAGCGTGACTACCATGGATCGCAAAAAACCATCTTGACCCTCCAATTCAGAGACCTTAAGATCAAAGAATCTGGACTCACCGTTTGAGGGAATGGCAACGTCTCCCTCTCTAGAGCCAATGGCCTCCTGTATGCTTGGAGGAAGCTGCTCAATAGACATCCGTTGACGATGCCGGTGATCCTCAAAAAAGAGCAGTCCCGCGGCCCGATTATAATCAATGATATTCAATTTGTGATCAAAGACCAGAATGGCATCTCGGACATCGGTAAAAAGACGATCGTATGCGGCGGGGATCATGTTTAAAAAATCATATTTGATGATACTCACACCGAGAAGTAGGAGCGAAATCATGATACCAAAAGGAGTAATATAAATGTGCGGCCAGGGATGCAACTCAAAGGTTCTGACCAAGTCGAAGAGGAGCGGAATGGACAAGGCCACCAACACCACATTAAGCTCTTGACGGCGGTAGCTGGGAGAGTGGAGCAGACCCCAGGAAAAGATGGCTATGGATATCCCCAAGATAAAATAGAGATAGATCGCCAGAATGATCGGTATGAACCCCGGAACTTCCTTGACATAGCTGAAGCCGTCGACCCAGATAATGTTCAGGCCATCCCAGAATAAGCCGTGAAGAGGATCCGTGAGTTCCAACATTCCGGCCACAACAGGAATAACGCTAAGTAGGCTTACACTTCTCAGGTTGATCCAGTTGTCATAACCTAAATACTCCAGCAAGAAAAACATGATGGCCAGAGGCGTGAACATGGTAAAAAAGACCATGACGTGAAAAAAGAAGAACTGAACCGTCCTGTTGATCGACAACAGTGAAACAACATAGCAAAGGCTGCTTGCAATGACCAATGAACTGAAGATCATGAAGATAGTAACCAGCCGACCGCGGTTGCGATGGGCCACCAGGCGCATGAGAAAGGCCAGGAAACCCACACCGAGAATAATGGGTATGCTGATTACATTAAATTGCATGCTGACTGTGTTCCTAATTTCTCAGTTCAGCAACCCGCTTCAAAAATGTCCCGTCTTCCAGATAGCGATAAATATCCTTCCCAGGACAAAGGGTTTCAGTATAGTCTTTGTGACTCTTTATATGATCAGCACTGACACCATATTGGTCAGCTAGTTGTGCAGTCAGGGCTGCCAACGCTTCAAATTGAATGGTTGACAGGATCTGGTGCTCATAATTACCCATGACACAGATAAGAGCGTGTCCCCGTACATCGTAATCTGTATTCGTATCTCCTGGAAATTCTATGGGGCGGGCTTCGTAGATTTTGCCTGTCAAGTCGATCATATAATGATAAGGGTTGTCGATCCACTGTTTATCTGACCGGCTCCAGGATTGCAGACCGATGAGATATTTAATCACATCTTTATCTGTAGGGAAATCCTCACCACCGTGGTGGATCGTTATGAATTTAATCTCGTGCATGGGAATACTGTCTGTGAGTGGCACCCAGCCCCAGTCAGCTCGAGTAACCATGTCTAACCCCAAGTGCTCCACGGGCATTACAGGCAGTTCTGAGACAGATACAGGCAAAGGTTTTGGGGGCTGACTACAGGATAGCGTGATTGCCAACGTAGAGAGTATAACGGCATTGCGGAATGACATTTCGGTTTCCTTTATGATAAATATAGAGCATCCAAATATAAGGCACTACTCCGCCATGCCAATGGGTCGTTCTTCCTGGTTTGAAAACCATTACCCTCTTCTTGAATTCAGAGTACTTTCAAAGATAATAAGGAGTACTCATGCGTATCATATCTTGGAATGTTAACGGGTTACGGGCCGTGGTTAAAAAAGGATTTTGGGACTGGTTCAATCTGGCAACCCCCGATGTCCTCTGCTTTCAGGAGACCAAAGCCCAGCCGGATCAACTGGATGACAATCTGATCAACCCCCTGGGTTATCATGCCTACTATCATTCGGGTGAGCGAAAGGGCTATAGCTCAGTGGCGACCTGGTGTAAAAAAGAACCGCTCTCTGTCCAAAGAGCTATCCTGGATGAAAGCTTCAACCGTGAAGGGCGCATCCTACTTACTGAACATGATAAATTTTTTCTGTACAATGTATATTTCCCCAATGGTCAAAAAGATCAGGACCGCCTGGACTATAAGCTTCGTTTTTATGGTG
>Ga0222628_1000679_pt1 | contig 13028 bp, 15 predicted proteins | sample AntAcemetageno95_FD_179860 | JGI IMG/M metagenome (GOLD analysis project Ga0222628, IMG submission 179860) | Saline water microbial communities from Ace Lake, Antarctica - #95 | ecosystem: Environmental > Aquatic > Non-marine Saline and Alkaline > Saline | place: Antarctica: Ace Lake | collected...
ATCTCTATTCATCTTTTAAACTCCTGAGCATATTTCTCCTCCCAACATATTTACTATTATTTCCTTATTGCTTGAATATTGATAATTATATTTTTCTGAAAGCAGTGATTGAAAAAATTTAATCCATTGTTTTCTATTAAAATTTGTTCTTACATGGCATACCTTACAAAGAGAAATACAATTTTGAGGAATTGATAATAACTTATCATAATTAATATGATGAACATTTAATGCAGATTTTAATTTTTCATTATGTATTCCACATAACATACAAATTTGATTATCTCTTTTTCTTATTAAATTTTTGAATTTTAAATTAAAATTTTTATCATAAGGTTCAAAAGATTTTCCACCTAACCATAATTTTGATTCTTCTCCAGAATCTCTATCTCTTAATATTATATTATTTTTATTTAATATTTGATAAATAGTACCAAAATGACAATTAAATTCTTTGGATATATTTTTAACTGATTCTCCATAATTATATGACTTAATAATTTTAGTTTCATCAATTCTTTTGTTCCAAGGTATTTGTCCTTTTTTAAATTCGGTTTTAATTCCTATTCTCTGTCCCTTTTTTATTTCTGTATCCACAGAATTTCTTTTCCCTTTCATATTATTTTTAACTTCTTCTGTTCTTATTTTTCCAGTATTTCCTTCACTTATTTTTTTTCTTATTTCTCCTGAAACAATTCTTCCTGTTTTAAAACTTCCAGAATGTTTAAATCCTTTCATCCCCTTATTCCAAGGAGTATGTCCTTTCTTAAATTTTTTATTTTCCATTTTATGAAGAATCACATATTTTTCCTCCCGATTTAAACAAAATGCAATCAACACTTGTGACATTATTTACACTCATATTTAAATTTCCACCTAATTTAAACTGCGGACTTCCAACTTCCTGTGTCCAGATAAAATTGGTTCCGTCGAAATTGCACGAAATATCTTTTGAATTACCAAAATATAATTTATCTGAATCATTTAATGCTATATCATGATTATTAGCATATAAATCCCCCCCTAACTGTGGGGTTGTATCTGAAACAACATCTGTTAAGAAAGTATCATCTACATAATTTTTCATTGAGGTATTAATAGCATCTACTTCTGTTTTTGTATAAAAAATATCATTAACCCAATTAACTACTGAAGAATTTTGAACATTAACATAAGTTGTAGTAGCATAAGCCAATCCTATTACCCAATCATATATTTGGTCTGCTGTACTTAAATGAGTTGTATCGCTATCACTTGGTGTTGCTGTTGGAACATCTCCTATTTCATCCCAATCAGCACTTACTCCTATATCATCATTAAATTCTGACAAATCAGAATAAGTTGTGTCTGTATCTAAATCAGTTGTGCAAGTTCCATTTCCTGCAAGATATAAAGCACCTGAACAAATTGTTTCTGCATTTGTATTTGTATCTGTTGGGTTAGTTGAGTTTACATAATCAACATAGTTCTTCATTGATGTATTCACAGTTCCGATATAATTAGTTTGACTTGTGTTTTGAAAGTCTACATAATTAGACATTGAAGTATTGATTGCATTAACTTCTGTTTTTGTATAAAATATATCATTAACCCAATTAACAACAGAATTATTAAAAATCAAATCCATTGCATCAACATAATTATTTCTTGTAACATTGAAAACATTACTTACCCAATTTACAATAGAGGTATTTTGAACACCAATATAATTAGTTTGAGATGTGTTTTGTGTATCAACATAAGTTGTTGTAGCATGAGTTAAAAATACAGAATAGTTTGCAACGAAAGTGTCTGTATCCACTGCCGAGTAAGTTCCGTTGTTTAAAACTGTGTAAGGAACAACTAATGAATAATTAGCAACAAAGGTGTCTGTATCAACTGCTGAATAAGTTCCGTTATTTAAAACTGAATCAATAATATATGTTCCATTGTTTAATTCTGTTAAAGTTACATGAGTTAGGAATACTGAATAGTTTGCAACGAATGTGTCTGTATCTATTTGGAAATTAGTCGCGTTTACTTCTAAAACATAATTTCCCATTGATTCATTATTTAAATTAATTAAATTTGTTTGTGAGGTATTTTGTGCATCAACATAAGTTGTTGTTGCGTGAGTTAAGAAAGTTGAATAATTTGCAACAAATGTATCTGTGTCAACAGCAGAATAAGTTCCATTATTTAAAACTGTTAATTGTGCGAAAGTATTATTTGTGACTAAATCTTGAATATCTAAATAATCTGAATAGTTCGCTACAAAAGTATCAGTGTCTCCTATTGAATAAGTTCCGTTGTTTAAAACTGATAATGGAACATGCGTTAGGAATGTGGAATAGTTTGCTACGAAAGTATCTGTATCTACTTGAAAGTTTGTAGCATTTACTTCTAAAACATAATTAGCCATAGAAGTATTTATATCATCAACTTCTGAACTTGTATAATAATCTACTTTATCTAATGTCCAATTTCCAACCTTATCTACTAATTCAGAAATTAAAGTATAAAGATTAAAAGTATTTGTGATTGATTCATTGTTTAAAATAAATTGTGAATAGTTAGCAACAAATGTGTCTGTATCAACAGCACTATAAGTTCCGTTATTTAAAATTGAATCTATAATGTAAGTTCCATTATTAATTACTCCTCCTACTTCACTGCTTGTATAATAATCATTTATATTAAAATCAGTTAAATTATAATAATTAAAATTATCTATTTGGGTTTTTGTGTAATAATCACTAATTGAAAAATCAGTTGAATTGTAATAATTAAATCCTAAAATAGTTGCAGAAGGAAGATAGTCATTTATATCAAAATCAGTTGAATTATAATAATCAAATGCTAACACTTCTACTTTTGTAAAATAATCTGCAATACTAAAATCTGTTGAATTATAATAACTAAAACCAAGTACATCTGATTTAGTAAAGTAATCTGTAATTACAAAGTCTGTTGAATTGTAATAACCAAATGCTAATATCTCTGCCGTAGTTAAATAACTTGAATAGTTTGCTACCCAAGTATCAGTGTCTACTGCAGAATAAGTTCCATTATTTAATATAGAAGTTAAAACCATAGTGCCATTACTTAATGCTGTCCAAATAGTTCCTTCTGTTACATGTGTTAAAAACTCTGAATAATTTGCTACAAAAGTATCTGTATCAACAGCACTATAAGTTCCGTTATTTAAAACTGAATCAATAACATAAGTTCCATTATTTAAAACTCCTTCTACTTCTGAACTTGTATAATAACTTGAATAGTTTGCTACCCAAGTATCTGTATCAACAGCTGAATATGTTCCATTGTTTAAAATACCAACTTCAACCAAAGTTCCGTTTCCTGCTATATCCCAAATATCAGAATTAGAAGTAGTGTAAGTTCCATTATTTAATTCTTCACTTGTTGCTAAAGTTCCATTACTTGCTAAATTCCAAATTGTTGTATTCAAACCAAAAACATTTTCCCACTTAACTATTCCTAAAAACCAAGAAGTTACTGAAGTTAAATTAAATCCTCCTTCATCCCAGTTTGCTGTTAATGGTGTTGCTCCATCTCTATGAATTGAAAGAGGGTCTGTTTCTGTTCCAACAGGTGTTCCAAATCCTTTACTTAATCCAACCCAATCAAACTGATGAATATGACCTGCATTCCCAACTTCCTCTTGATAAAATCTAACCTGAACAACTCCATCTTCTATGTGTTCTGAATCATCATAAACTCCTAAGGTTTGCATTTGTGATGTTGTTTGTTCAGACAAAAATCCATATCCTTCCCAAACAGAATCAGAATAATCCCATAATTGAATCGCTGTTGAATGCCCATCTACAACATCAACTTTGTGTCTAACCAACAAAGTTGTAAATTCTTCAATCTCTGTAAAATTAACAATTAATTCATAATCTGAATTTGCTTCTGTAACATTATAAGAAACTCTATTATATGTTTGAATATCTTCTAAATTTCCTGCTCCTGTTCCAGTTACAACATTCAAAGCACTTGCATCAAAATAGCTTACTTCTAATTTTGTTTGATTAAATTCTGGAGAATCTCCATCCCAATTAATATATCCATTAGAATCATTAAACCAGTTATCTTGATTAAGATGTAAAGACAATGGTTCACTTACTGGAGAAAAAGTATTGTTTGTGGTTAGAAGTTTTGTGTTTAAATAATCAGAATAGTTAGCAACAAATGTATCAGTGTCTACTGCTGAATAAGTTCCGTTATTTAAAATTCCAACTTCAACTAATGTTCCGTTTCCTGCTATAGTCCAAATTTCTCCATCAGTTGTAATATATGTTCCATTGTTTAAAATTGTATAAGGAACAACAAGAGAATAATTTGCAACAAATGTATCTGTGTCAACAGCAGAATAAGTTCCATTATTTAATGTTGGATAATCTACAAGTGTTCCGTTGTAAGCCAAAGAATCTGTTTCAGCAATATTAAAATATGAACCATTATTTAAAATTGAATCAATAATATATGTTCCATTATTTAATTCTGTTAAAGTTACATGGGTTAAAAATACAGAATAATTTGTTACAAAAGTATCAGTATCAATTTGGAAATTAGTTGAGTTTACATAATCTACATAATTTACTATTGAAGTATTTATATCATCTACTTCTGAAGAAGTATAATAATCTACTTTATCTAATGTCCAGTTTCCAACTTTATCAACAAGTTCAGAAATCAAAGTATAAAGTGAAAATGTATTTGTAATTGATTCATTGTTTGAAATAAAAGTTGAATAATTTGCAACAAAAGTATCTGTGTCTACTGCAGAATAAGTTCCGTTATTCAAGATTGAATCTATTATGTAAGTTCCATTATTTAAAACTCCTTCTACCTCACTACTTGTATAATAATCCTCTATATCAAAATCTGTTGAATTATAATAACTAAAACCAAGTACATCTGATTTAGTAAAGTAATCTGTAATTACAAAGTCTGTTGAATTGTAATAACCAAATGCTAATATCTCTGCAGTCGTTGAATAACTTGAATAATTATCTGCCCAAGTATCTGTATCTACAACAGAGTAAGTTCCATTATTTAATACAGAAGTTAAAACCATTGTTCCGTTACTTAATTCTTTCCAAATTTCTCCTTCTGTTACATGTGTTAAAAACTCTGAATAATTTGCTACAAAAGTATCTGTGTCTACTGCCGAGTAAGTTCCGTTGTTAAGAATTGTATAAGGAACAACTAAAGAATAATTAGCAACAAAGGTATCAGTGTCAACTGCTGAATAAGTTCCGTTGTTCAATACAGAAGTTAAAACCATTGTTCCATTACTTAATGCTGTCCAAATGGTTCCTTCCGATACATGTGTTAAAAATGTAGAATAGTTAGCTACAAAAGTATCTGTGTCAGTTTGAAAATTAGTTGAGTTTACATAATCAACATAGTTCTTCATTGATGTATTTATTTCAGTATCAACAATCAAAAGAGTTGCATTAAAAACAGCATCCCAATTTGCATCTCCTGTTCCAATACTATCAACATAATTTTTCATTGATGTATTCACAACACCAATATAATTTTCCATTGAAGTATTAATATCATCTACTTCTGAAGAAGTATAATAATCTGCAATATCAAAATCAGTTAAGTTATAATAACCAAACCCTAAAATTTCTGCTTGAGTAAAGTAATCTGTAATTCCTGCAACAGCTTTTGCAATCCACATTCCTGTTGCTTCACTCCAACTTAAAACTTCATTATTACTTGGAGCAGGAATATTTGTATCTTCCATCTCTGAAAGGTTTGTTAATGTTCCTGTATAAGTATTAACTGTTAAATCATCAGAAGGAAAATCAAAAGCACTAACTAAAGGAATCAATAATAATAAAAACAACAAAACTACTTTCTTCCCCATTTACTAAACAAACCCCCTTCTTGTTGTTGCTGTGGTCTTGCCCCAATAATTTCAGATATATTTGTATGCCTTCTAATTGAACCTCTTTCTTCTCCCTTCCAAGCACGATTTAAAGTAGCATAAACTAATTGTGATAATTGTTCAAATAACAATTCAAACTCAGACAACATTTCTTTTTTCTTTTCTTCTTTTATTTTATTTAATTCATATTCAATTCTATCTTCATATTCAAATAATAGTTTCTTCCTTTCTTCTGTTTCATCTAATTTAAGTCCAGACATTTCTCCTGCAAACATTTTTATTGTTGTCTTATCTTTAATCCTATTTTCAAATATTTCTTTACATTCTTTAAAATTTGGTTGTCTAAAATAAAGTTTATATCTCATTAATATATTTGCAGAAAAAGCTTTTCTAAATCTTAACATTATTCCATTAATTTGGTCTTCATTAAAATTAGATAATAAGTTTTCTTTATTAACATAAAAACTTATTAATTCTATTATTCTATAAACACCGTCATCAGTTAATCTTCTTTTCTTTTCGTCAGTAATAGATTTCCATTCAATATCCCCTTGATTATTTATAATAGGAATATCTTGCATTAACTGGTGGTATAATTTTGTAAGGGTTGTTTCACATTCAAGTTGTGACTCTGCCATACCTCTCTCTTGTTCTTGTAAATAATATTGGGTCTGAGCATTCACCTGTCCTTGCTGCGATGTTGCTCCAGCCATATTTACATCTTCCATTAATCTTTCTCTTTGTTCTATGTCTTCCATTTTATTTTTTTGAATAAACCCATATAAAATCAGTCATACTAAAAGGTCTTTGCTATTGAGTAGATGCTCTTCTTACAACTCTTTTAACTGGAGTTCTTCTTACTGTCTTTCTTCTCTTAATAGTTGTTGTTCTTTTAACAGGGGCTCTTCTTTTAACTCTTCTTATAGGTGCTCTTCTAACAGCAGTTGGTTTTTTAATCATACTCATTCCTGTTTTCTTAGCAAATTCCTTGAACCTTTTTCCTCTTGTTGCTCTTCTTTCTGCAACACGAGTTCCTTCTAATTTTGCTTGTTTAATTGCTTCTTCTCTATAAGTTTCTCTTCTTGCTTTCTTAGTTTCTTCAGCCAAATCTTTATCAAATTCTTCTTGTTCTTGTTTTGTTTTTTCGCTTTCAATCTTTCTTCTAACAATTCTTCCCTTTCTACGCAACCTATTTATTTCTAAATTTTGTCTTGCCCTTTCCATTCTTTCTTTTAATCCCATCTTAAATTATACCTCCTTTCATTTGTATCACCAAACTCCCTTATATCCAAAAGGTCTTTTTGGTTTTTTTTTAGTTTGTTTTGTTTCTAACTTTATCTTCTTACGAGATTTTGATAAACCTTTCATAGATTTCATAACCATTGTAGTTCCTTTAATTCTTCCAACTACTCCAAACTTACTTCCAACATTTCCCATCCCTGTTGCATAACTTGAACTTAATGTTGCTGCTGCTGGACTTGAAGATAAACCTGCTGTTGCACCGACGACATTCATTCCAATCATTCCTCCAACTGCTACTCCAGTCATAGTATCTTTTTTCTTTTTCTTTGCCATTTTAAATTATACCTCCTTTCATTTTTATCTTTTTCCATTTATGTTCTTTACTTTCTTTTTCATTTTATATTTTGAATTTAACTCTTGATAATTTATCTGAAATCTTTGGAGAAAACCCTGACTTTCTTAATTTAGAGTATTCTTCTAATACTTTTTTAGAAGGGAGTTTTCCTTTTTTTATTTCAATTAATTCTGTTTTCTTTTTTGCCATTTTAAATTATACCTCCTTTCATTTCTTTTTCTTTCTCCTTTTTGCAACTTGAATTTCTTTCAATTCTGGAGCTTTTGAAAGCCGATATTTTCTCATTTCAATAAATTCAATTCCTTCTTTGGTTTTCTTTGTTCTGAATCCTTTAATCTTCATTGCTTTTGCCCCTCTAACTTTAAATGTAGCCCCAAGTCCAGTCGCTGCAGCTGTTCTTCCAATACCTAATGCTTCTTTCTGTGTTCTTCCATAACCAATTATCTTGAATTTTCCGAAGCGTCTTAACTCCACTGCGAACTTTCCAAGAGATTTAGGTTGTTTAGTAGGTTTGAATTTGAATGGAGCATAACCACCTCCACCTCCAGTATAACTATATCCACCACCAGTTGAAGAACCACCATAAGAATAACTGCTTCTTCCAGAGGGTCTTCTATAAGACCTAAATATTGAAGAATAACCTTTTGTTAATGGTTTATAAGAACTTGGAGTTCTTGAAACTTTTGAACGCTTAGACGCTGAAGGTAAAACTGAACTCATCATCTTAGAATAAGAAGGAGTTGAAACTCTTGAACTTGGTGTTCTTCCAGAACTCTTTGTAACACTTGAAAGATAAGAACTAACTGAACTTTTAGAAGGTGTTGAAACTAAAGAAGTATAACTTGGTGTTGAAATATCAGAACCTTTTGTTACACTTGAAAGATAAGAACTAATTGAACTACTTGGTGTTGAAATTGAACTTGAAGGAACAGCACCTAATCCTCTATAACCACCTCCACTTGTTGAAGGTAATCCACTATAAGAAATAAATTTAGTATCTTTTATAAAAGGAGATTTAGTAGTTGTTCCTACTCCCTCAACTATTTTAAATTCATCTATTGGATATCTTACTCCCTTCCATGTGCTATAAAATTTTTGTTGGATTAATTCTCCTTCTGTTCCAGTTAATAATAATCCTTGAACTTCTGTCTTTCCACCAGCAGGAATAACTAATTTACCTGAAGGAGGTGTTGCACCTTCCCAAAGATAAGTTCCTCTTTGTGCTTCATAACCTTTTGCAAGAATAATATCTCTTACATTAATCTGTGGAGATAAAACTCCACTTCTTTTAAATGGAGAAGTTAATGAAAAACCAGAATATCCCCCACCATCTATTCTTAAAAAATTAGCAGATACTGCAGGAGCAACATGGAGAAGGTCTTCTCCAACAACAAGCTTTCCATCTTTCCAGAATACTGAACCTGTTGCGTGATAAGGAGAAATTGGAACATTTACTGGAAGGTCTTTATATAAATCCAATTCAACATATTTTCCAGTTCCACCATAACCTTCTAACTTTTGAACTCTTGGTAATCCGTATTGTGAATCAGTAAATAATTTTTTATGTTGTTCTGCAATATCATAAATAGAACCTTTGCCCTCACTCCAAAATTGTTGCTTCCCTGAAACAACAGGAGCAGGAACAATATCATAAGTAATTTTTTCTCTCCCTAATGTTCTAAGATAACCACTTGCAAATGGATATACTTTAATTCCAGAATATGCTCCAACTAATAATGTTTCAACAGGATGACTTTTAATATAACTTTGAAGACTTTTCTCTCCACCAAATGCTCCACCTACTGTTGCTTCTCCTATTCCACCATATATCATTGCTTCTCCATAATAAGGAACAAAGTATTGTCCTACAGAAATAATGCCCTTTACTGTCTTTCCTGCTCCTGTTGGTGTTATACTTGAAGGAGTTGGAGGGATTGTTGGAAAATTATAACCAGTAATCCATTTAGAAATAGAAACATCTTCAGGTTTTCCAATTGCTTGTAAAGTTGGGTCTGCTATTCCAGAAAGCAATATACCACCATATCCAATTACATCTCTTGTTGGTTGAACAATATCTCTAAACATTGACATATCTGCTTTTTTAAAACCAACAGTTTCTAATCCTTTTTGTGTTAAACTACCTGCTTTTTCTGGGATTGCTGTTGATAACCAACGAGTAACTCCAACATCTGTTGGTTTTCCATAAACATCTTCTAAATGTTCTTTTGTTGGTTGTGCTATTCCAGCAAAAATCATTTTACTATCTTTTATGACATCTTTAGTTGGTTTGAGGATATCGCTTCCCATTTTATAAACATCTGTTGATTTTACTTTCTCGTAAAAACCCTTTCCTATTCCATAAATATTTGTTCCAGCAGTTTTAATAAAATCGCTTGGTTTATCATAATCAATTCCAAAGAAATTTTTTTGTGTTGCTCTTGCTTTCCCTTCTGCTTCTGCCTGTAATTGTAAATCGTATTGTGTTGGTTGTAATTGTAACTCTTGTATATCCTTTGCTACTTGACTACCAACATCTACACTTGCAAAAGGTTGTTTTTGTTGTCTTGCTCTTTGAGAAACAACCATTTCTTTTTTAGTTATCTTAACATCTTCTCTTACTTTACCTCTATCAAAAGCAATCTTTGCTGTTGTCTTTCTTCCTTTAGGAGTTGGTGGTAATGTTGGAACAAAATAAGAAGGCTTAGTTTTTGTTTTAGCGTAAGCTGTTGCGACTTGTTGTCCTTTAACAAAGTATTCTGTTCGTTCTCCTCCTGCTGTTCCTACCTCTTGGACTTTTCCTGAAAAACCAGAAGTTGTTGGAGTTGTGGTTGTGGTTGGAGTAGTAGTTGTCGTTGATGGTGGTGTATAAGAAGAACCTCCACCTCCTCCAGAACTTCTTGTAGGGGTTGAAGAAGAATATGAAGGAGCTTGTCCAGAAGGAGAAGTTTTTGTTGAAACATGAGGTGCATCTGCTGGAGGAGGAGTAGTTTTAAATGTTTTAGGAGCAGGGGTTGGTTGTGCTCTTTTTATTGGGCTCTGCCAAAACTTCCAGTTCCAAGCCATTTTATTTTTCACCTCCTAATAATAAAGTAAATAAAAAAGCCATAACAAAAACCATTACCCAAACAACAGGTAACCACATAAAAAATAAATTAATACTTGGATTTAAATAATCTTTAAAATGAATTATTAATGCACCAATTGAAACGATTAGTGAAGCTATAAAATATGTTTTCCACTGAAAATTCTTTAATGTTTTCATCATCTTTTTTAACAATTTTGTAACTTTGTTACAAATTAGAAGTATAAGCATTATTTAAAACTTTCTTTTTTCTATATTTTTTATTCCTTTCTCTTTTCTGAATAATTTTTGATAATTTATAACCTTCTCCGTCGTGTAACTTAATTCTTTTATCTAATTCTTTTGCATTCATACCATTATATTTGCTCTCGCAAAGTATCATCTTCTCTTCTTCTGTCAATTCAAGCATCAATAAGAAATAGTTTGTAGTTTAATTACTTTATGGAACTTTCTTTCATTCATCTAATATCTCTAACACGAAAATAATGTCAGCATGATTTCCACATCCACAGGCATACTCTCTCGTATCGTCTGCCCCTGCTTTGCTTCGTGTCTCCAGATGAGAACCCGAGAGCGAACTCTCATCCTTTTTTTGCTGACTATAATTATTTTTCATTTTTGGGAACTTATACGAACTCAAGGGTATATACATCTTGGAGTAAATGTAAAATAAACCCAAAATATTATTATTAATTCAATTGGTACAATAATTAAATTCCACCAACCCATTGATACTTGCCAGTTTACAAACCAACTTACAAAATCATCTATGTATCCTAATATTTTCATCTTATTCTACTAAGGCGAATTATCTTCACAATGTTTAATTATTTCTAAACACAATTCCTTTGGAATCATATACTTCTCTTCTCTCTTATAATTCTTATTAGTATATTTCTTTCTCCCATTTCCTGCTGAACCAATGTGCTTTTTCCCATTCATAAAACTACAATCCTTATTACAAATCTTTAATTTTAGATTAAAGTTATTCCAAAGTCTTGTTTGCTTTCTATAAGTTAATCCATATTTACAATAAGAACAATCTGTAAAAGGAATATTTTTCATAAACTTTTGTTTCTTTAATAATCCTGTTTGGGGATTCTCTAATATCCAAAACTTAGGTTTCAGTTTTCTTATTAATTGTAATGTTTTTAACACTATTTTATTTGCTCCGTCAATATCTCTTACTCCACTTCTCTTTGCATGAGAATATTCAGTACAAGGTGGAGAAGCCCAAATAATATTTGGTTCTCCAAATAAACAAGTTATTTCTTTAGCAGTTAAATCTAAAATATCTTTACACAAATCTGGATTAAACTTCTTATTAATATCAATAGTAAAAACTTTATGTCCCCTTTCTTCAGCTACCTTAGAAAAACTTCCTGTTCCTTTGAATAATTCTAATATTTTCATTTTTCGTAATAGGAAATAGTTACGCACTAATCTCCTTCCAACATTTATTACATAGTGAACCAACCGTTCTTTGTTGTATTCCAACTGGTTTTACAGGAGTATCTAAAACTACTCTTAATCTTGTTCCTTTCCTTATGCTTACCAAAATTCCACACCTTGAACAAAGTATAAACCCTACATTCTTTTTATATAGTTCAAGTTTCTTTTTCAATTCTTTGTTTTCTTCTTTTAGACCCATTTCAAATTTATTGTTAACAATCTGCCTCCAAAAGATTAGTATAATTATTTTCTCTAAAACAAATACATTCATCTTGAATTTGTTTAACTACATAAGGATTCTCTGTAAAACCATTAGCATCTGCATTATTATAAATACAATTATATAAATCATATTCTTTCATCATCTCAATTTCTACAATAGAAAACAAAATAACTCCGATTGACATTCCAACTAACAATGTTGAAAAGATTATTATAATTAGAGTTATTTTTTTCATCTTATTTAATTATGGCGAAATCTCCTTTAATTTATTTCTAATTATCATTTCAACAAGAACTCTATTTGATGGTTTCATTTTGTTTGTTATTGTTTTTGTCATATAGTTACAACCAGTATGTTTAAATCCTGATAATATCCCACAACCTCTTTCCTTTTGTAAATCAGTTCCTTTACACTTTGAACAAACTTCATCATTAAACTTCTCTATGAATTCTAAATACTTTAAATAAAGTCTATGCTCTTCTTTCATTATTTCTTCTTTATATGTTCCCATTTCAAATTAATTAAGTCCTAATCTATAATAAACTTAGATAAGACTTCCTCCATTCCACAGGTTTAATTTTAATTTCTGGTATTTCTATTGAATAATCATACTCATCAACTTTATCTTGTTTATCAAAATCCTTTAGTGTTTGTTTCAAAAGTCTTTTAAAATGTTTAACTGCTTCTTTACGATTCTTAAAAACATTTCTAACTTCTCCATTTCTTATTAATATCCAATATTGTTCTTTTTCTTTTGTTTTCATTTTAA
>Ga0222628_1000681_pt1 | contig 12961 bp, 18 predicted proteins | sample AntAcemetageno95_FD_179860 | JGI IMG/M metagenome (GOLD analysis project Ga0222628, IMG submission 179860) | Saline water microbial communities from Ace Lake, Antarctica - #95 | ecosystem: Environmental > Aquatic > Non-marine Saline and Alkaline > Saline | place: Antarctica: Ace Lake | collected...
CTTCGTTTTGGCGAATTAATTGCCTTGGAATGGAGTGACATAGATTTTCAGAATAGTTTAATTATTGTTAGAAAATCGTTTTCCTATGGGAAACTAGGAGGAACCAAAAGTAACAAGATCAGGTATATTCCATTTCTTGATGAAGTTTCTCAAATATTATTTGCTAGGAGAGAGAAAGATGGGTTTGTCTTTATGAAAAATGGAAACTCTCTATGTAAAATGTCCTGTTTGAGATGGTTACATAGTGTTTGTATGAAAGCTGAGATGAGAAAAGTTGGTTGGCATGCTCTAAGACACACGTTTGCATCTCACCTAGCACAGAGAGGAGTTTCTATTATGTTGATTAAAGAACTCATGGGCCATTCAGATATCAGGACCACTATGCGTTATGCCCACTTGACTCCACTAGCAACCAGAGAAGCCATAAAGGCACTAAGTAGTAATATTGGAGACATAGTGGAGACAATTTCTGAACCAGTAGTCGAAAAAGTGATAAATTTTCCTCTTGTAAAATCCGAAATAGCTCTAGAAACCTAATAAAAACAGGCCTTTCAGCCTGTCTTCATAATTGTGATCCCTGGGAGAATCGAACTCCCGTTACCAGGATGAGAACCCAATGAGGGCCAATAGCTAGATTGGCTATAATTGCACAATTACTAATTAATATAGGTGTATTTATTGCTTTTACGTTTGTCACTAGCGGACATACGTGGACATAGATACCCACCTTCTGGAGACAATACGGAGACAATTTCTCCGAGTAGTATGGGCAGGGGGTGATGAGAGCAATAAAAAAATCCGTCTTTATAAAGAATGGTTTTAATTTAATCTTTTGCATAGTTAGAGTGCAGCAGAAATAACAAAAGCATTTCAAGTTGAAATGCTTTTGTTAATAGGGTGGGTGCACAGGGATTCGAACCCCGGACCCCTTCGGTGTAAACGAAGTGCTCTAACCAGCTGAGCTATGCACCCCCGTAGCTTGTGGGCGAAAGAGGATTTGAACCTCCACAGGATTGCTCCTACAAGCCCCTCAAGCTTGCGCGTCTACCAATTCCGCCATCCGCCCAATTACTTAGTAGGCTGAATTGTTCTTTCTTTCAATCTCTTCTTATAGCCTCTCTTTAGGAAATACAATTTAGCACGACGAACTCTGGCCTTCTTCTTTATCTCGATTTTAGTAATTGTAGGTAAATTTAAAGGGAAGATTTTTTCTACGCCAATACCATCAGAGAGCTTACTTACAGTAATAGTGCCACCAATTTCACCGCCATGCTTTTTAGCAATAATCATACCTTCAAAATATTGAATTCTTTCTTTTTCTTCGCCCTTAGCATTAACTTCCTTAATTTTTTGATGAACACGCACAGTCATACCAGGTTTTAACTCTGGTTGTTCTTCAGAAACCTCGACTTTCTTAGTTTCTTCTTTATTTTCTTGTTTTTCAGCTTCTGGTTGTTGTTCTTCAGAAACCTTTTTATCTTCAGCCATATGAGTAAAATATAAAATAGAACTAAAACGTTCTATTACTTTTAATTAATTTTATTTTCTTCACTTATATTATAACTAAAAACTTTGTTTGTCAAGGATTATCTGCTTAGTTTTAGCTATTGCTTCATCTAATTTATAACCTTTAAGAGTTCGAAATTATAATTTTTTATCAAAGATTGCTTAGATAATTTATAGAGTATATTGTCATTATACTCTAAATAAACTTCATTACCAGAATAATCAGAAAGTCGAATATTATTATGGTCTGTTTCTAAAATGACATTTTTATTACTATTCTGTGTAATTTGAGCATGGCTATATCCATCAATATAAACCATATTTTCCCATTTATCTAGCATTTTAAAGTGATGCTTACTTTCTGACCACGATAAAGGGATAACATGATGCAGCTCATACCCGCTTGTTTTTTCAACGCTATGCTCTTTAAAATAAAGGAATTTTTCATTGAGAGATCTACTTAGTTTTTTATCTCCTTTATCAAATATCCCAGTGTTTTCTCTTAGAACTAGCTGTTCTCCTCTTACCTCAAAATAGACTGTCTGATTTAATAAAAGAAAAATTTGCGCTATTTTATTACTCCAATTATGAAAATCTCTCTTTTTGGTCTTACTACCTAAGTTTTTTTTAGGATCCATTTCGGATTTTAAGACCGCTATAACAGATCTTCTTTGTATCGGAGTAAGAGTCCTGTACTTTATTATTAAGTCAGCGGCTTCTCCAGTGCTTATATTAAAAGAAGTTATTGTTCCAATAGCCGAAACAAAAAACATATATTCATCAAAACTAACATGATTTATATTGTTTGTCTCGTCTCTTAATATTTTAATAATTTTGTCGATATAACCTCCCAGTAGATTATCGATCCCTTTTGAAAAAATAAAATATTGGTCTAAGACATTCTTTGATTCGATCAATTTTAGACCTTGATTACTCAAAGATACAAATTTAATATTTTTTTTTGAATAGGGATCTGAAGCCGTCTTATTTTTGTCATATCTGTTTATTAACCCCATTCTGTGTAGATCAACAAATATATTTTTTCTCATTGCGTCTTGAGTTCCAATACCTGCAATATTTTTGGCTTCATCACAAAATTTAGCATATATATATTCTTCTTCTGTGTTAGCTGGCCTTTTTCTTATATCTTGGTTCCTTATAGCCAATAATGCTTGATTTGGAGAATATTTGTTTAATAATTTTAAAATATCGACTATCTTAGACATATTGTATCTATTGTGTTGAGAGGATTCTAATCCACGGTATTTATCATCCTTTATTCTATTCTCAATAAATATTAATGCTTCGTTATGAAAACTAATCTCCCTGATTGACATATTTTTTGATATTTAATCTTGCTAAATTCACATATTCTTTATCGTTATCTGAGCAGATAAAATTTCTCTTTAATTTTTTAGAGGCAACTGCGGTTGTTCCGCTGCCGACAAAACAATCTAGAATTAAGTCGCCCTGATTAGAGCTTGCTCTTATTATTCTTTCAATCATATCTAGTGGTTTTGGGGTTAAATGTGGCATTTTTGGAGTTTTGCCATTAATCTTATTTTTATGTCTTTCACTTGAAAAATGCCAAACCTCTCTACATAATTTTCCTTTTGAGTTAGGGAACCATCGTTTGCCATTTTTTAATATCCCTTTTTTAGCCGCGTGAGCAATTCTCTCAGTCGACTCATAAGGAATTCTAATAGCATCATGATTAAAAGTATAATTATTGCTTTTAGTAAAGAATAGTATCGTTTCTTGACCGTTATTGTATCTTTTTTTAGAGGCTGCCATCCCATCTTTCTTATCCCATGTAATCCAATTCTGAAAAATAAAATTATTTTTAACTAAGTATTGTAATATAAAAGTAGAATTATATGGAGTATTAAAAATGTATAAACTCGCAGTGTTCTTTAATTTTGGCAATAAGGCATCTATCCATTTAAAAGTAAAATTTAAAAAATGCTTATTTGATTTAAAAGTATCCCACTCAGCCTTTTTTAAATTATATGGAGGGTCAATTACCGCTAAATCAATAGATTTATCATCTATTTTTGATAAAAACGAGATACAATCAATTTTATAAATTTTATTTATAGTTAACATAATTATTTTACACTATCTAATTTTAAAAATATTATTTTTTCATATTCTTTTGAAACCTCATATCCAATATAATTTCGTTTCAATTCTTTTGCTACTTTTAGTGTAGTTCCTGAGCCAGTAAAAGGATCTAAAACCACGTCTCCAACATGAGTAAAAAGCTTTATGCATCTTTTCACAATTTCCTCTGGCATAATAGCGGCATGATCTCCAAAGGCCAAGTCTCCCTTGTTTGGAATCGGGATTGTCCATATTTGCTTTGTATAGTCTAGCCATTCTTTTTGAGATAACTTGCTTTGGTCTTTAATTTTTTTGGCCATTCCATTCTCTGACTTCCCGTCTTTTACATATACGGAAATAAATTCTATGGTATTTTGAGCATAAAAATTTCTTGGATATGGATAACTACCAAACATTAATCTTTTAGTAGAATTCTTTCTATTCCAAATGTAAACATCTAATAAAAATATATCCTCTATATTTGAAAGTATAGATGTCTCTATATCGCTATTAATATTAAAAATGTGCCTATTAAAATGAGTATTGTAGTCTTTTTTTAGCATTGGCATTAATGGGGTATTTATGATTAACTTACCATTAGGCTTTAAAACTCTTGCGCATTCTCGCCATATCTTTAACATCTCGCTTATATATTTTTTGTAGTTATTAATATCTCCAATTTGCCCTTTAGATTTTTTTGATATTTTCTTATTCTGATAACCATCTTTTGAATAATCTTTTATATTAAAATATGGAGGAGAAGTTATAATCAAATTAACGGAATTATTTGGTAATTCCGCCATTTTTCTTGCATCTTTAAAAAATATTTTATTAACAAATTTTTCCATATGTTTTACTTTATTATACACTATTCTTTGACATTTTAAAAACAATTATATTTATAAAAAATAAATCTTTAAATGTTCTAGAAAAAGGCTAAATTAACATAAACTTTAGAAGTATAATTTTTAAATGGTTATGTTTATAAATATTTCTCAAGTTGCTCGGGGTTGGTTTACGAACGCATGTTTATTGCCTTATTTTTAATTTTATGGTATAGTATAAATGTACTTAACAATACAATCTGCAGTGTGAAGATAATCATACCAATTTATTTTTCTCTTTATAGAGTAGGCAACCAGGGAAATCTGCTGGGAGCTATATGAAATAAATTGACTAGTTGTAAAAGCGATTGGGAGATTTCACTAACTAAGAGGTATAAATCTTAGACAGTTTGTGATGTCTCTTAGTCGCTTTTTTTCTTTCTTATAATTAACTTTAAATATATGTTTAAAACATTAAAATTACAAAAGGCAATTAGATTTGCCACTAAAACCCACGAGGTTTATCAAAAACAAAAAAGAAAAGGCAAGGATATTGCCTACATAACTCATCCTTTAACTGTAGGGCTTATATTGGCTCATTCAGGCGCTTCAGAGAGCGTTGTAGTGGCCGGGATACTCCATGACACCATTGAAGACAGCATTGAAGATAAAAGAGTGAGTTATGAGATGATACAGGAGAGATTTGGAAAAGATGTAGCTGATCTGGTTTTAAGTGTTACTGAGAAGAATAAAGATAAATCATGGCAAGAAAGAAAAAATGAAGCTATAGAGGACATAGAAAAGTTCAATAATGATTCATTACTTTTAAAGTCAGTTGATTTGATAGCTAATTTAAATGAAGTAGTTGAGGATCACAATAAAGATGGAGATGAGATATTCAGTAGATTTAATGCTTCGAAAGCCGATACCATTAACCATCAATTAAAAGTTATACAAATTATAATTTCTAAATGGGATAACAATCCTATGAAAGATTACTTATTATGTTTAGCTGATAAACTAAAAATGATGTAAAAAATATAATATAATAAAAATATGAAAAAACTAATACTAAAACTACTATACAGGAAAGAACTTAAAAATATATTTGCAATCAGGGAATATATTATGCTCAACAAAAGCAGAGAAGAATTGTTTGGTTATAATATGGTGCTAATAGAATTGGGCTTGATATAAGCTTAAAAAATACTATAAATAATAAAATTTGTTTAGGTAAGTAAATTCTGTTATAATATATTTACAATTGAATAAATACTTATAAAGAGTGCAGTGAGGGAACTAGCCCTATGACCTGCCAGCAACCCCAAAGTAATCCATTTGGAAGGTGCTAATTCTAGCCCGAAAGGGAAAGATAAAGGTCGATTTTTATTTTTATCAATAAAACTCTTTCCTTTCTCGGGGAAGAGATTTTTTATTATTAACTATAAATTTATGAAAAAACAAAAATTAATTAAAAAATTAAATAGTGAAACACTTTTTTATTCAAGGAAAATGTTTGGCATGCATGGAAATATACAATGGAGCGTTAAAGATATTATTAACGGAGTCCTTATTGTTAGGATTAGTTCATCTAATACAGATTGGGGAAAAATACGAGCAGACGGAAGCCGTGTTCCTTCTCAAGAACAAATTGCAGAAAATATTAAGAATTCAATATTGCATAATGTGCCAGAGGCAAAAATACAGGCTACTTGGAAGGAATGGAAACCGGAAGACGGATTTGGGTTTATGATATCTGCTCATGGTAAAACACGTGAAGAATTAGTAAAAGAGATTATGAAGATTAAGAAGGGTGGGGCTTCATAAGAGTAAAAAATGTATTAATTAGTAATATTAGTATAATTTTTGATTTTAAAGTCAAAAAAAGGTAATATTATATATAGATAATAAAAATTAATTATAATAATTTTATGTATTTAGTAATTATTTTAACAGTAATAGCAGTGATATTTTTATTGCTATTATTAGAAACAATAAAAATAAGAGATATTCTAAAACAGAAATATAGTATTTTAAAAAAAGATACTATCTCCAATGGCGAGGGGATGAGAAGCGAGAAAGATGAAAAAGAGCTTCTAGAAGAGGCTAAGGAAATAGTAGTTAATATGGGTAAAGCTTCTACTAGTTTATTGCAGAGAAGATTGAGGATCGGCTATGGTCAAGCAGCTAGCGTTTTAGATATGTTAGAAGAGACTGGCATTGTTGGTCCACCTAATGGTTCTTCACCAAGAATTATTTTAAAAGAAGATAAATAAATATTTTAAAAAACTATAATTAATAAAGATGAAAAAGGATAATACAATTAGGATTCTAATATTAGAAGATGATTTGGAGGCATTGTCAGTTTTAATGAAAAACCTTTATATTCTAGAACAAAACTTGCCATACACTTTGTTAGCTATAACAGTTTTTTCTGAATATACTCAAGTGGAGAGCTATGTGAATAAGGTTAGTGATTCTAGTTTTGATGTTATTCTATTAGATAGAGATTGTAGAATGGGCGGATCATTCCATGTGCTTAATTTTAAAAAGTTTAATACCGATAAGATTATTTCAATTTCTACAGTACCAGAATGGAATAATGAAGCAGTAGAAAAAGGTGTTAAAAAGATCTGCTGGAAGGGGCATGATAATATAGAAGATTGGGGAGAAAGAATAGCAGAATTTATAAAAAATATGTTGATGAATCAAGAAGAAGAACTATAACTATTTCTTTATGAATATTTATTTAGACATAGATGGTGTCCTAATAACAAAGGATAATAAACCAGCGAATTTTGTTACAGAATTCTTAAAATATATAACAGAAAGACATAGCGTATATTGGTTAACCACCCATTGTAGAGGAGGAGAAAATAGAGCGCTGTTTCACCTACAAGATAAATTATTAGAAGAAGCAACTCAATATTTATATAAAATTAAATCTACTGATTGGTCAACATTAAAAACCGAAGCAATCGATTTTACAAAAGATTTTATTTGGTTTGATGATTATATATTAGGAGTAGAAAAAAATATATTAATAAAGAATAATGTCTTAGACAGTTTTATAGAAGTTAATTTAAAAAATAACCCTAAACATTTAAAGGAGTTTTTAAATAAATATAATTTATAACGTATAATATGTTAAAATATTTTAATAATAAGAATATTAATAAAAAAGATCAGGAAAAACAAATTAAACAATTTTTATTAGATTATCCTGATTATGAAGTCGCTAAAGCGCATCTTAATCAAAAAAATGAAAAAATTTTAAGACTTGTTCTTTCCCACATGCCAAGTACGATTGTCAATTTTGTTATTAAACACGTGGGGTTTTCTGATACTGTTCAAAAATCGGGTATTCTAAACAAGAGAACTGTTCTTCGAGCGAGATGCTTTTTTATAAAAGAATTGGGTGACGATTTTCTTATAAACCTTGATTCAGCTTTTAATTCAGAATCAAAGAATGAAAAATCTTTTGTAATGGCTCATGAGATAGGCCATGCTTATATCCAGTATAAATCTGGCGAAAAGGATAATACAGAAAAGAATGCAGATGCTTTTGCTGAAAAATATGGATTTAAAAAAACAAAAAAAACAAAATTAAATAATCTCTCGATATTTATTTTTGGAATAATGTTCTTGTTAGGATTTCTCATTAGATTTTATAGTAGTCGTGGTGGATAGCTAGGTGGAGCATTTATAGATTTGAGAAAGAAGTATATAAAATAATTAAAGTTTTATGACCAATTCAAAAAAAGGAAAATTAGGAGAAAAATATGTTAAGGAATATTTAGTTAATCAAGGATATGTAATTAGTAAAAATAGAGAAAATGGTTGTGATTTGATAGCTATAAAAAATAAGAAAAAGATTAAAATCGAGGTTAAGACTACCTCGAATTTTGCAGGAGGTATTCCAGATATGCACTCAAGTGAATTTATTTTAATTGACGATAAATATTTTTTTGTAGCTGATTACCTTTATGTTTTAAGGATAGATAAAAAAAATAATCCGATTCAACTTGATATAATCAGCAAAAAAGAGATTGACAGTTTTTCCGATAGCCATAAATTAGTTGAGCGAATAAGAACAACAAAGTTAGATAGAGTATTAAATAAAAGAGAGATAGGCGCAACTATTATGTTGCCGTCAAAAAATAATAAAAAGTAATATGTCAAACTATTTTCCAACGTTTAAAAGATTAATGAAAAAAAGACTTTTTAGAAAGCTATCTTGGATAAAGATAGGAATTATAATTATATTAATTGCTTCTCTAATAACAATTAAAGATGAAATAGAGTATATTTTTGGTATTGGTTATTATTCTGATGATGGTGACTATTCTATTGATAGTGATATCTTCTATGAGGAATGTAGTGTTCAAGGATTGATGTTAAGGGGGGATTTAGTAACCTTTGCATCAGAAACACCCGAATATTTGGAAACAGCTTCAGAAGATATAGTATATAGTATTCAGATGGCAGAAGAAGATCCTAGTATTAGAGCTATTATTTTAGAGGTAGATTCATATGGTGGATATCCCGTAGCAGACGAAGAAATAGCCGATGCTTTGGAGAGAGCCACCAAGCCAACTATAGCCTTGGTTCGTGGCGCAGCTGCGTCTGCTGCATATTATGCAGCTACTGGAGCCGATATTATTTTTGCCTCTCAAGATTCAGAGATAGGCAGTATTGGCACCACATTATCATATCTAGATTATTCTCAGAAAAACAAAATAGAAGGAGCCACCTTTAATGAGCTCAGTACTGGCAAGTTTAAAGATATGCTCAATGAGGACAAGGTTCTGACATGGGAAGAAAAGCAGTTAATTATGAGAGATCTTAATATCATGAATGATAATTTTATTGAAGCAGTAGCTGAGAATAGGGAAATGAGCACAGAAGATGTTAGAAAGCTGGCAGATGGATCTACTATGCTAGGTAAAATGGCCCTGGAGGAAGGATTAATTGACAGGATTGGTGGTGAGTATGAGGTTAAAGAGTATTTAAGGGAAATGATAGGTGAAGAAATAGAGATTTGTTGGTAGAAACTATTCAAAGTAAAAATAATTTAAGTAGTTTTTATAAATATAGTCATCATGTATAGAAGGAAAAAAATGAAGTCGCTTTTGCGAAATTATTATAAATGGAAAGATTTGATTTGTACTACAGATTATCAGTTTGTAATGGATTTAACATTGTTGCAACAAGAATATTCTTTACCGGTTGAATCTTTGGGAAACTATTTTGAAATTCTTGAGGAGAAAGGAAGCGAGAAGGCCAATAAGGTATTGAGGAAGGCTCATAGTAATAGAATAGAGTTGTTTCAAAAACTGAGAAAAGAAAGACAATATAAAAAATTTATTCGTGATATTGATAAACTTCGAAAGAAATATAAATTAGGAATAAATTGGTTTTTAAATATTTTAGATTTTATTGTATCTGACCTAGAAAGTATTCCTAGATATAATCTGACTTTTAAAGAAAATAAAGATTATATGACTATAACATTAAATCCCAACACTTCATTAAATGATTTAACCGAAGCTTGGCCAGAAATAAAAGATAAATTAGAAAAAAAATATACCAAAGAAGAAAGGAAAAGGGATTATTTTAGTGAAGAAAAAATTAAGAATATAGAAATTGTTTTTAAGGATTGGGAATTACGTCTTAAAAATAAATTTAAAGATAATTTATATTACGACTCATATTACGGAGAGGATGTTATTTACAAATTTGAAGATCTAAATATAGTGGCAGAGTTGTATGAGTATGAAGAAGCCAGTATAAAACAAGATTATAAAAGAAGAAATAAACTAAGAGTTATTAGACATAGACATAAAAAAAACGTTACATAATTTACCAGTGATTTGTGTAATCTTCTCATTAACGTCGTTTGTTAAACTGTAGGTATAAACTACAGTTTTTTATTTACAAGAATAGGATAAAGCAGGACCTCTTAGACTTAGGTTCCTAGCACACACACCATTCTGAGCCTGTTATTTAGAGGGGGGGCATAGTCCGAGTCGGATATAGAGCAATAATAATAATTTAACACATCCGCACACCCCAAAAATTAACTTATATGGAAAATATAGGAGACATAATTAAAAAGAAAGATGGGATTACATTTAATTTTCCAAAAAGAGCTGAGGCCTTTACCAAGGTTCCTAACGAGTTTCTCATCTCAGAAAATTATTCTGCCTACGAAAAATTAGTTTTAATTGTTATAAAAATGCATCAAATGGGAAAACGTTGGTGTTGGCCTAGTATAAAAACAATATCTAATGAAGTTGGATGTAGTGAGTCTACTGTTAAAAAGTCTATTAAGAGTTTACTAGCTAAAGATATATTAAAAAAACAAAGAAGGGGTTTTAGAAGTAATAAATATTCTACAAACCTATAGGGTGCTAAAAGTCTATTACATTGGGTATTAGGCGACTAATATAATAGGCACGTAACACCCACTAATAAGATAAAGGAATAAGATAAAAAGAATAATATATTATAAATAATAAAAATGTATGAAGTCTATAGAAAGAAGGTTTTATAATCTAAAAAAAAATGAACCCTATATAGGTTCTCACGCTTATTTCTTAGAGGCTGTTCGTGGCCAGGGATTTAGTCGTCAAGCTATCCATAGATGGTTCAATAAATTAGTAGATCCTGAAGATTACGCCTCAGACGAAAAAAAAGGTATTCTGGAAGAACTCGAAGAGGCTACAAACACGCTGAGGACGACCGAAAACGAGGGTGAATTGCCCCTAGGAGAGTTTATTTATGAATAGATGGGTAATCCGTCATAACAGACTAGTTTGTTCCTTAGAAAAGAAAAAAGCTGTCTCATTTGAAACAGCTAAGTTGATTTGTTAGAGATTAATTATCTAATTGTGGAACAGCAACGCGATGAGGATAATTAGAAAACCAAGCAGCATCAGCCTCAAAAGTAAAAACAGACATACCTAAGCCACTAGAGCCCGCGCCCACTTTAGCGATATAATATTTACTGTCAACCTTAAATAAAAAGAAGATAGCTAAGTCATTTTTTCTCAAATACTTTTGACTTTTTACACAAAACTCAACAATCTGATGTTGAGTCAAACAAAGCCTGTCTAAATCACTGCTAATTGAGTTAAACATTTGCTTAAAACTAGCATCCTTTATTAGTTTATACACTTGAATCTTGGTTTCCGGTGTTCTTCTCCCTCCTTTATTCAGTCCCCAATCATTAAAATTAGAGTCAACATATTTAAAAACCTCTTGAGAATTTGCAATTGTTGTCTTGCCATCAAGAAAATTTAATACCATGGTATCCGAAACAATTTTTAATATTGTTTCCCTCTGTTTTTCTGATGATGTGAACTGTGAGCCATCTGTTGATTGCCCAAAAGAAGATGTTATTACAGCTAGTAAAATAATAAATAAAAAAGTATTTTTTTTCATTTGATATAGTTTTTAATGAACAAAAGATGAATTATATAATAATACTACAAGAATTTAACTCAGTCAATAATATATTCCTAAATTAGCCCTAAAAATGGTATAATGAGCATGTATCACATAGTTAAGCTATGTCCCATACTGCTCATTAACAACTAAATGAAATTTGATTCTACCCAAGATAATTTAATGAATAAACACTTTATCAGCCCCAAAGAACTGAGCCTGTATTTTGGAGTTTCTCTAAAGACTATCTACAGAAGGATAGACAATAGAGAGATAAGGTTCCATAAGATAGGTAAGAGTATAAGGTTTAGAAAAGCAGATATAGAAGTATATATTAATAATTCTTTAGTAGAATCGATCAGTAAATAATATGAGTACATATAAAAGAGGCGACAAATGGTGGATAAGATTTAGATTTAACCACCAAAGATACTTTAAATGTAGCCCTGAAAACTCTCAACTGGGAGCTAAGGCATATGAGGCTCTTCTACGTCAGAAGTTAGCTAGAGGAGAGCTAATTACAGATATTAAAGAAAAGAGTCTAATTCCTAGTTTCCGAGAGTTCTCGCATCAATGGTTTGAAACTGATGTAAAGAATAACAACAAACATTCAGAAGTAATTAATAAAGAGAGTATTCTTCGGGCTCACCTAAATCCATTTTTTGGGAAGATGTTATTAGACAAAATAACCAGCTTAAACATTGAGAACTTTAAATCTCAAAAGATAAAACAGGAGTTAGCAAACAAAACTATTAATAATCACCTTATAGTTCTAAGTAAATGTCTAAAGACAGCTCAAGAAAGGGAACTTATCGAGAGAATCCCAAAGATAAGGCTTCTTACAGTTCAGCCACAGAAGTTTGACTTCTTAACCGAAGAAGAAAGTCAGCGGTTGTTAGATAGTTGTGATGGTTTGTTATATGATATGATTCTAGTGGCTCTCAAAACAGGTCTTCGTTTTGGCGAATTAATTGCCTTGGAATGGAGTGACATAGATTTTCAGAATAGTTTAATTATTGTTAGAAAATCGTTTTCCTATGGGAAACTAGGAGGAACCAAAAGTAACAAGATCAGGTATA